>ERZ840371.2027-NODE-2027-length-19116-cov-16.451813_pt1 | contig 19116 bp, 16 predicted proteins | sample MGYA00519937_ERZ840371 | MGnify/ENA primary metagenome ERZ840371 (study PRJEB31850, sample SAMEA3708873) | human gut metagenome | biome: human gut; feature: human-associated habitat; material: faeces | place: China | collected 2014 ... | reverse complement strand
TAGCAGCATCGTTTGCGCTGTTGTCCGGGCGGAAAATCTCCCTGATGCAGCGCAGCACCATGCAGGATGCAATTTCTGCGCCAAAGGTCGGTGGAATCGTCCGTCTGACACGCTTTATCCTACGGGGGACATTTCTGATTGAACTGCTGGGCGCACTTGCCATGCTGCCGGTGTTCTGCCGTGACTATGGATGGCGCGGCATCTGGATGGCGGTGTTTCATTCCGTATCCGCATTTTGCAATGCCGGATTTGACATTCTTGGAACGGGAAACAACCTCTATCCGTCCCTCACCAGTTATGCGGGCAGTCCGATTATCAATATCACAATTATGCTGCTGATCGTGACTGGCGGCATTGGGTTTTTAACATGGGACGACATCTGTGAAAACAAGCTCCACTTTCACCACTATCGGATGCAGAGCAAGGTGATCCTTGTCACGACTGCGTTTCTTCTCGTCCTTCCGGCCATATTTTTCTTCTTCGTGGATTTTTCTTCACTTCCTATCGAAAAACGGGTGCTTGCTTCTTTTTTCCAGTCCGTCACACCGAGGACTGCTGGCTTCAACACCGTGATCCTCTCTGATATGACTGGCGCATCGCAGGCTGTTATGATTTTTCTGATGCTGATTGGCGGGTCACCCGGCTCCACGGCGGGCGGTATGAAAACAACAACGCTGGCTGTATTGGTCGCAAATGCTGCCGCGACTTTTCGCCAGCATGAGAGCGTCCAATTTTTTGGACGCAGGATTGAGTGTGGAGTTGTCAAGACTGCCGCAACCGTTGTGACGATGTATCTCGCGTTGTTTTTTGGCGGCGCTATTTTTATCAGCGTATATGAAAATCTGCCGCTTTCCTCGTGTCTGTATGAAACGGCTTCGGCAGTCGGAACAGTAGGACTGACGCTGGGTATCACGCCGCAGCTCCACATTCCGTCGCAAATGGTGCTGATCATGCTTATGTATCTGGGCAGGGTCGGCGGTCTTACCCTTATTTACGCGGCGCTATCCGGAAAAAGAGCGGAAACCGCAAAGCTGCCGTTGGATCAAATTGCAGTTGGATAAAGTCAGGAGGTTCATGATGAAAAATATTTTATTGGTTGGAGTCGGTCGCTTTGGACGGCATATTGCCATCCAGTTAGCGCAGTTGGGACATCAGGTTATGGCAGTAGATACGAGTGAGGATCGAATCAATGATGTACTCCCGTTCGTTACCAACGCTCAGATTGGCGACAGCACAAATGCGGATTTTCTTCGCACACTCGGTATTGGGAATTATGATGTCTGCATTGTTACAATCAGCGGCAATTTCCAAAACTCCCTTGAAACGACCTCGCTTCTAAAAGAGCTGGGTGCAAAGTGCGTCGTGTCCCGTGCCGAACGCGATGTTCAGGCGAAATTTCTACTTCGCAATGGAGCCGATCATGTGGTCTACCCGGAAAAGCAAGTGGCAAAGTGGGCTGCGATTCGATACAGCTCCAATCATATCTTTGACTACATAGAAATCGACGACCAGCACGCAATTTTTGAAGTGGAAGTGCCGGAGGCGTGGAGAGGTAAAAACATCGGTGAGTTGGACATCCGCAGGAGATTCGGAATCAACATTCTTGGAATTAAGCGGGCTGGGGAAACCGATGTGTCTGTCAAGCCGGAAACCGTGCTGACAAATGATGTAACCATTTTGGCATTGGGCGAATATAAGCAGCTTCAGAAATGTTTTCGGCTTTGAAAGAGCGGTGAATTTATATGGAAGATGTTGCTTTGATCGTATCCATGCTGCTTCTTTTTCTGCTCGGCTGGTTTGTTATGGTGAGACTGGATCGAATCCTCGATGATAAACAAATGTGGAATGATAGCGCATGTGAATCACGACCAACTCCGCACTGTATTGTTCTGCCTGGAAATCTTATGGTAGAAGATTTATCATCGAAATTGCAGCGTTTTAGAGATATACACCCAAACACACAAATTTTATTTCTTGATTCCGATACATATTCCTTAGACGAAATCCTATCGGCCATAGAGCACAAGCGGTAGAATCTTTCATAATTGCGTGTTATAATAGTTTAAAAGGTGGTGGACACATGAGCGATCAGACTGTAAATACGATACAGCAAGAGCATATTCTTGTTTGCCTGTCGTCATCACCATCAAATGAACGGATCGTCCGTACTGCCGGGCGGATGGTCAAAGCATTTGGCTGCGACTTTACAGCACTATATGTGCAGACACTTGATCGTACCGCATTGAGCAAGAATGATCTGGCGCGGCTGACCGATCATATCAAGCTCGCAGAACGGCTTGGAGCAAGGATCGTCACAACGCATGGCGAAGATGTAGCGACGCAGATTGCGGAGTACGCACGGCTTTCAGGCGTAACAAAAATTGTGATTGGGCGAAGTGGTGTGCAGCGCCGTCATTTCTGGAATCGCCCGACTCTGACTGAGCGCTTGATTGAGCTTGCTCCGGGACTTGACATTCACATCATTCCCGATGCGGATATATATAAAAACTATCGGCAAAAGCCCGTTGTGATCACACATCCGACCGTTCCGACTGTGCGGGAACTTTTGCTGACATTGGGCATTTTGGGAATAGCAACTGCTGTTGGTTGGGTGTTCTCCCGTTTAGGCTTTATAGACGCGAACATCATTGCGGTTTATTTGTTGAGCGTACTTCTGACCTCCATTTTTACCAGCGGCTATACCTGCGGTATTCTGGCCTCTTTCTTGAGCGTGATTCTGTTTAACTACTTTCTGACGGACCCCCGCCTCTCTCTATTGGCTTATGACAGCGGATACCCTATAACATTTGCGATTATGCTGGGCATCGCACTTCTGACCGGAACATTGGCCGCAAAGCTGAAAGCTCACGCGCAGCTATCCGCACGGGATGTCTACCGCACCAAGATTTTATTTGACACAAATCAGCAGCTCCAAAAAGCTGCAAAACCAGAGGATGTCTATCAAATGACCGCTACGCAAATGCAGCGGCTCATGGGGCGCAATATTCTGATTTATCCTGCACACGATGGTGTGCTGCTGGCTGGGAGTTTTTATCCGGCAGACGACAGTTCGCCGCAAGGCGTCCCGGATGCTGAACAGGAGCCGGATGTTGTTCGTTGGGTCTGGCACAACCGCAAGCGCGCCGGAGCGACTACAACACATTTTTCTGAAGCGAGGTATCTTTATCTTGCCATTCGGACGCAGCAGCAGGCCTACGGGGTAATTGGCATCTCCATCATGGGTAAACCCTTGGATTCCTTTGAATCCAGCATTTCATTGTCCATTCTCGGTGAATGTGCCTTGGCGCTGGATAACCTGCGCAACGCCAGAGAAAAGGAAGAAGCTGCCGTCCTTGCAAAGAACGAACAGCTTCGTGCGAATCTTTTGCGTTCGATTTCCCATGATCTTAGAACCCCGCTGACCTCCATTTCCGGCAACGCCGACACGCTGCTGCACAGCTATGATGCTTTGGATGCGGAAACTCGGCAACGTATTTTTAACGACATATACGATGATTCTCAATGGTTGACTGAGCTTGTGGAGAATTTGCTTTCCATTACGAAAATAGCGGATGGCAGCGTAAAGCTGCATCTATCCGATCAGGTGCTGGAGGATATTATCTCAGAGGCGCTGCGTCATATTGACCGCAGAAGTTCCGAACATCAGATCATGGTAAATTGCGGTAACGAGCCGTTATTAGTACGGGTGGATGCGGGACTGATCATGCAAGTCCTTGTCAATCTCGTAAACAATGCAATCAAGTATACTCCTGCGGGCTCATGTATCCAGATAACCGCAGTACGCCACGATGATGCAGTTGCACTTTATGTCTGCGACAACGGGCCCGGTATCCCGGATGAACTAAAGGAACGTGTTTTTGAAATGTTCTTTACCGGGGGCAATCCGATTGGCGACAGCCGCCGAAGTCTTGGGCTGGGGCTTACTCTCTGTCAAGCCATCATTCATGCACATAATGGCGAAATAACGCTGAAAGACAATTCGCCGCATGGCTGCATCTTTTCCTTTACAGTACCGCTCAGTGAGGTGAACTTAAATGAATAAGCCGCTCGTCCTCGTTGTAGAAGATGATACGCCAGTGCGCAATCTGATCACAACAACGCTGAAAACCCATGAATACAGGTATCTTTCTGCGCAAAACGGCGCAAGCGCCGTGATGGAGGCGCTGTCTCACAACCCGGACATTGTGCTGCTTGATTTGGGACTGCCAGATATGGACGGCGTGGAGATCATCCGAAAAATCCGTTCGTGGTCAAATATGCCGATCATTGTGATCAGCGCCAGAACAGAGGATTCTGATAAAATCGTGGCGCTGGATGCCGGGGCGGACGATTATCTCACCAAGCCCTTTTCCGTGGATGAACTGCTGGCGCGGCTGCGAGTGACGCAGCGGAGACTGTCGCTGATGAAAACAGACGCAGCGCAGGAATCTCCGATTTTTACGAACGGTGCGCTGAAAATCGACTATGCGGCAGGCTGCGCATATCTTGACGGTGCAGAACTGCACTTGACGCCCATCGAATACAAGCTGTTGTGTCTGCTCTCAAAAAATGTGGGCAAGGTTCTGACCCACACCTACATCACACAGCAGATTTGGGGCAGCAGTTGGGAAAACGATATTGCTTCTCTGCGGGTGTTCATGGCGACCCTGCGCAAAAAGCTGGAACGCAGAAAAGACGGGCCGCAATACATACAAACGCACATCGGAATCGGCTATCGGATGCTCCGCGTCGAATAGCAGGGAGGCTTTCAAAAAATCTATGAATCATTATGCTGTTGAAAAACCCTCCGTTACCGCGCAGTATACGAAAACAGCCGAAAAGCCTGATTTCAAGCGGTGTTCAGACCTTTCTGGCATAGAAAAAGTCCACCGTAATTCTATCAAAATTGCGGTGGACTTATGGCGGAGAAGGAGGGATTCGAACCCTCGATACCCTTGTGGGGTATACACGATTTCCAATCGTGCGCGCTCGACCAGGCTACGCGACTTCTCCACGTTCTGTTCGGGTTGCTTACATTTTAAGTTGTCAGCTTGCATATTATAATCAAGATTCGTCATAAAGTCAAGTCCCATTTTGAAAGAAACACATTTTTTGTGCGGATTTGTCTCAGCCCAGCAGACAGGCGAGCAGGTTTCGCACGGCTTGGGCGTGGCAGCGGTCCTGCTGCGCCATGGCGGTCAGTGTTTCCCGCAGCGGGGACGGCGCAGTGTTCGCCGCCGCGTCGAGCCGCTCCGCCAGCTTAAGCTCCTGCGTATAGACGCAGCGCAGATCCTGCGCGGCCGTGCCCAGACGCGGGCAGGCGGCGGGCGGGACGCAGCGCTCGCCCGTGCGCAGAAAATACTCCACCTGCAGCTCCTTCTGATGTGCCCGCTCCTGCGCCGCGATGCCGAGCAGCTGCTGCCGCCCGGTGCGGATGCGCTGCGAGAGCGCTGTGTAAAACGCAGCCCCGGCCGCCTTGGCGCGGATGCACTCGGCGAGCAGATCGGTCAGCGTGTCGGCCTCCGGCGGCGTGGTCACGGGCGCGTCCATGCTGCCCGCTACACGCTGCCAGACGCGCTGAAATGTGCGGTTGTCAAGAAAAACGGAATCCTGCATCGTCCATACCCCCACATCATGCTATGGCCCGGCTTGCAAAAACGTGCAAAGTGTGCCATAATCACGGCAGAGATCAGGCATCGGAGGCGACCATTATGGCTCGATTTTTCATAGCAGGTACGAATTTCCCGAATGGCCGGGCGATCATCCGCGGCCGCGACGCCGACCACATCCGCGTGCTGCGTCTGCGCGCGGGCGACGACATTGTCATCTGCGACGGCGCGGGGCGCGACTATAAGTGCCGCCTGGTACAGACGCTGGAGCACGAGGCCGAGGCCGAGGTCATCGAGGTCGTGCCGTGCAAGGCAGAGCCCACTGTGCGCTCGACGGTGTTTGCCGGCCTGCCGAAGGGGGAGCGCAGCGACTTTCTCGTGCAGAAGTGCACGGAGGCGGGCGCCGCCGAGATCGTGTTTTTCTCCTGCACGCGCTGTGTGGCCAAGGCCGTCAATATGGAAAAGAAGCTCGAGCGCTGGCAGCGCATCGCCGAGGAGGCGGCCAAGCAGTCCGGCCGCGGCATCATCCCGCAGGTGCGCTATGAGGCGGACTTCGTCGCTGTGCTCAACGACGCGCTGCACACCGATCTGCCGCTGTTCATGTACGAGACCGGCGAACGCGAGACGATCCGCGACGCGATCGAGCACACGGCGTCCCCGATCGCATCGGCAGCCATCATCACGGGGCCGGAGGGCGGCTTTGCCGAGTTCGAGGCCGACATGGCCCGCAAGCTCGGTATGCACATCTGCTCCATGGGCGAGCGCATCCTGCGGTGCGAGACGGCTCCGGTCGTCGCGCTCACGGCGCTGATGTACGGCACCGGCAATTTGTAAACTTTTTTTGAAGTTGGGGCTTGACAAGCCCTGCGTGTGTATGTAATAATACTCGACGCAATCAAATAAATATCCGTCGAAACCTCAAGGATCGGCTCGGCTGAGACTGGAGGCGGAGGAACTCTGGAGAATCCCGTGCCAAGCGGGTGCCGAAGGTGCAAGGCGAAAGCCGAATCTCTCAGGCAAAAGGACAGAGCGAGTGCCCGATGTGTGCGGGCGTTCAAGCGCTGTTTGTTCTCTGGAGCTGCTGGTCAAAACGACCGGCAGCTTTTTGCTTTGCAAAAATTCAATGCAGAGGGAGAAACAACATGGATACCTTACTCAAAATCGTGCAGACCATCAACATGTACCTGTCAGACTATGTGCTGATCATCCTGCTGCTCGGCGCGGGTCTGTATTTCACCATCCGCACGCGGTTCGTGCAGGTGCGCTGCTTCGGCGAGGGCTGGCGGCGCTTCTTCGGCGAGTTCAGTCTCAACGGCGAGAAGCACAAATCCGGCATGAGCTCGTTCCAGGCACTGGCGACGGCCGTCGCGGCGCAGGTCGGCACCGGCAACATCGTCGGCGCCTGCGGCGCGATCCTCATCGGCGGCCCCGGCGCGATCTTCTGGATGTGGATCATCGCGTTTTTCGGCATGGCGACGATCTATGCCGAGGCGGTGCTCGCGCAGGAGACCCGCGTGGTCGAGCCGGACGGCACGGTCCTCGGCGGCCCGGTGTACTACATCAAGCGCGCATTCCCGAACGGCTTCGGTAAGTTCCTGGCCGGTTTCTTCGCGGTCGCGATCATTCTGGCGCTCGGCTTCATGGGCTCCATGGTGCAGTCCAACTCCATTGGTGAGGCATGCCAGAACGCATTCCATATCCCGAGCTGGGTCATGGGCCTGATCGTTTCCGCCATCGCGGCGTTTATCTTCATCGGCGGCGTGCAGCGCATCGCCTCCGTCACGGAGAAGATCGTGCCGGTCATGGCCTGCCTGTATCTGGTCGGCGGCCTGATCGTGCTCTTTGCCCGCATCCGCTACGTGCCGGAGACCTTCGGCATGATCTTCAAGTACGCCTTCGTGCCGCAGTCCATCATCGGCGGCGGCATTGGCTACGCACTCAAGACGGCCATCAGCCAGGGCGCCAAGCGCGGCCTGTTCTCGAACGAGGCCGGTATGGGCTCCACGCCGCACGCGCATGCGCTGGCCAACGTCAAGAGCCCGCACGAGCAGGGCACGGTCGCAATGATCGGCGTGTTCATCGACACGTTCGTCGTCCTGACCATGACGGCGCTCGTCGTCATCTCCACGCTCTACGCCGGCAACGGCCCGCTGGCCCACGGCGCGGTCGACGGCATCTCCAAGACGAACATGGCGCAGCTCGCGTTCTCGAGCGTGTTCGGTGATACGCTCGGCAATGCGTTCGTGGCCATCTGCCTGCTGTTTTTCGCGTTCTCGACGATCGTCGGCTGGAACCTCTTCGGCCGCATCAATGTCAACTATCTCTTCGGCAAGAAGGCAAACCTTGCCTACTCCATCATCGCTATTATCTTCATCTTCCTCGGCTCCTGCCTGTCCAATGATCTGGTCTGGGAGCTGACGGATATGTTCAACCAGCTCATGGTGCTGCCGAACATGATCGCACTCGTCGCGCTGTCCGGCATCGTGGCCGTGGCCGCACGCAAGCGCAGCGACGAGCACGAACTGCGCAAGTAACATCCCAACAGAAAAACCGCCCTGCACCGATCGGTGCAGGGCGGTTTTTGCATGTTCGCTTATTTGCAGCGGCGCAGCACCTCGAGCGTGTAGCGCCAGACGCGCTGCACGGAGGCAATGTGCATCCGCTCGCGGCAGGTGTGGATCTCCGTCAGATCCGGGCCGAAGGACACGCAGTCGAGCCCCGGCAGCTTTCCGGCAAACAGTCCGCACTCGACGCCGGCATGGATGGCTTCCACCTTCGGATCGCGGCCGTACTGTTCGCGGAAGACCGCGACCATCCGCTCGTGCAGAGGCGAGTCCTTGCGGTATTCCCACGCGGGGTAGTCGCCCGAGACGGCCACCGTGCCGCCGAGCTGCGCCATCAGGCAGCGCAGACGCGCGACGAGCATCTCCTTTTGCGTGGACACGCTGCTGCGCACGCAGAACGACGCCTGCACGGTGTTCGCATCCGTCGTCAGGATGCCGAGATTCAGCGACGTCTGCACGAGACCCGGAATGTCCCGGCTCATGGCCTGGATGCCGTTCGGCAGGCAGCAGAGCATGCACACGGCGCGCTGCGTGGACGCCTCGTCCATAGGCAGCTGCTGCGGCTGCGCTGCCTCGGCACGCACAAACACATCCGGGTCGGCGGCCGCGTATTCATGCCGGAGCGCAGCGTCCATATCCGCGATGGCCGCCTGTGCGGCGGCTGTGTCGGCCACGGTGATGACGGCCCGGCTCTCACGCGGGATGGCGTTATCCTTCAGGCCGCCGGCGACGGAGACGAGCCGCAGCGGCGTGCGCGCGCCGACGGCGTACAGCACACGGCCCATGAGGAGGTTTGCGTTGCCGCGGCCCTTGTCGATCTCTGCGCCCGAGTGGCCGCCGAGCAGACCGCCGACCGTCACGGTCAGCGCTGTGCCGGAAAACGGCGCGCGCGTGACCGGCAGCGTGCACACGGACACGTTGCCGCCGGCGCAGCTGACGGTGAGCACGCCCTCGTCCTCGGAGTCGAGGTTGAGCATCGTGCGCCCCTTCAGCACGGAGGCGTCCAGCGCGGCCGCGCCGAGCATGCCGGTCTCCTCATCGACGGTGATGACGACCTCGAGCGGGGGGTGGGGGATGTCGTCCGCAGCCAGGATCGCCAGCGCCATGGCCACGGCGATGCCGTCGTCCCCGCCGAGCGTTGTGCCGCGTGCGCCGATCGTATCGCCGTCCACGAAGAGGTCGAGCCCCTCGCGGGCCATGTCCTTCGTGCAGTCCGGCGCAGTCTCGCAGACCATGTCCATGTGCCCCTGCAGGATGACCGAGGCGGCGGTCTCGTACCCCGGCGTGCCGGGTGCGAAGATGATGACATTGTTGTGCGCGTCCTGAATGCAGCGTAGCTGATGTTCGGCTGCGAAGCGAACAAGGTAATCGCTGATGGCTTTCGTGTTGCCGGAGCCGTGTGGGATGGCGCACAGCTGCTCAAAACAGGAAAAGACAGCGCGCGGCTCCAGATGATCGAGAATCGGCATGACAAATCTCCTTTTCTGGTGAAATGGACCCGGCGGACACGCTGCTGTGCCCGCCGGGGATGGTTACGATTCGGCCGGGATCTGCACCCGGGACAGGGAGGCGCGGATGTTGCCGGTGAACAGCAGGCTCAGGCGGCGGATCTGCGCCTCGAGATCCTCTTTCATCCCGTTTTCGAGCCATTCGTAGAAAATGTCCGTGATGCCGAAGCGGTAGAGGTCGCACACGAGCTTTTTGTCCGCCTCGCTCACGCGCAGGCCGTGGGCCTGCGCCTCCACATAGCTGTGCATCATTTCCCCGGAAATGCGGTCCACATGCTTCTCCAGCTCCAGCCGATGCGAGGAGGTGTAGATGTGGTACACGGCGCGCTTGTGCTCGCGCGCGAAGCGGGAGGCGGAGATCATACATTCCTCCCAGCTGCCGGTGGCCTCAAATTCATCGAGCGCGCGCTCGGTCTCGCGGCGCAGGATGGTGTCCAGCAGCTCGTACAGATCGGAGTAATGGTAGTAAAACGTCCGGCGCGTGATCTGGCACTCGTCCACGAGCTGGGTCACGGTGATCTTGTCAAACGGCTGCTCGGACAGCAGCTTCAGGAACGCATCCTGGATGGCGGCTTCGGTCAAATGTGCCAAGCGGGATCCCACCTTTCTGGTCGTGCGGCGCGGTCATTGCGCGGCCGGCTGTGTGTCCTGTGCGGGGAGATATTCGATGTGCGCATAGCTGCGGCGCCGGGCGGCGGTATCGCACATAAATGTGTAGACTTTCCGGTGCAGGGCCCGGCGGGCGCTGCGCGGCGGCAGGGAGGGGTCGGGATAGAACGGCTCGCCGACAACGACGGTGATGCACGGCGGCAGAAACCGCAGCAGCTTCCGCTGCCGGTAGACGACCACCACGCCGACGGCGGGCACCTGCTCGCGCACCGGATAGGCAAACGCTGTGTCCGGGAACGGGCGGATACCATTATAATATGGCCAGATGTGCGCCTCCGGGTAGATCATGATGGCCTGGCGGCGCTCGATCCGCCGGTGCAGCGCGGCGAGAAACTGCCGCGTGCCGTCGATCGTGTCGGCCAGCGGGACGGCCCCGAGCATCTGCACGATGTTGCGCACGCCCGGAATGGAGACTGTGTCCGCCGCGGTGACGATGTTTGCGCGGCGCGGGAACGCCAGCAGCGTCGGGATGAAGGCATCCGCGAGCGTGTTCGTGTGGTTGCCGTAGAGAAAATAGCCGCCGGGCAGCTCGCGCAGCACTTTGCGGTTTTCGATCCGCAGGCCGAAAACGAGCTTGCAGTACAAAAACAGAAACGGCGTCATGATCAGCCGGTAGACGACGAACGCGAGCGCCTGCCAGACCGGGCTGGGGTGCTCATAAGGAAAGTCGGCGCCGATCGGCTTCGGTCGGATGCGCCCGTTCGTCGGCGCGAAGTCGTCGTGCAGCGGGTCGTGATAATAGATGGTCTTGCGGCTCATGTCGGCTCACCGCGCAGGGCGACGGCGTCAAAGAGCATCTGCTCCATCTGGCGCATGCAGCTCTGCTGTTCAAACTGCGTGCCGCTCTCGAGATATTTCCGGCTGTAGTCCGCGCGCTCGGCCGGGTGCTCGACCCAGTAGTCGATCTTGGCGGCCATATCCTCGGGGTTCTTATTTTTAAATAGAGATTTCTCGTCGAGCGCGAATGCCTTGGCCGCACTCTTCGGGGAGTTGGCGATGACCGGCACCAGCCCGCAGGCGATGGCCTCCAGACAGGCGATGGACTCGATCTCCACCTCGGCGGGGTGACAGTAGAGGTCGGCGCAGCGCAGCAGATTCAGCAGGTCCTGCCGTGAGAAAAACGCGATCTCCATGTCGACGCCGCATTTTTCGGCCAGATGACGGTAATGCTCTTCACGCGGCCCTTCACCTGCGAGGATCAGGTGGATCTGCTCGCGGTGGGCCGAGCGGCCGATGGCCTCGATGAGGATCTCCTGATTCTTTTCGCTCGACAGGCGGCCGGTCGAGACGATGAGGAACTTGCCTTCCAGTCCCGCCGGGCGCTTGGCCGGGCCGGGCGTGAACATGCTGTTGACGCCGTTGGAGATCACGCGGCCGTTCGTCGGGCCGACGACGGCCTCAAACGTGTCGCGGATGAACTGCGTCGGGTAATGGATGATGTCCGAATACTGATACACCATCTGGTAGCAGGCGCGGTAGACGCCGCGGTTGATCGCATCGAGATCCTTGCACAGAAAGTGCGCCGTGACGTTCTCGGCCTGGCAGTGGAAGCTGGAGGTGATGGGCTTGTTGTACGCCTTGGCGATCTTCACCGCCGTGTGCGACAGCTGCAGCACGAACGTCGTGTGTACGACGTCGCAGTCGCGGATCGCGTCCTCGAGCAGGGAGCGGTCCAGGCGCGGCAGCGTCACGCCGTTGCGCTCCACGATCGGGTTGAGCAGGTAGAGGTTCAGCTCCGGCACGACGTAAAAGCACTCGTTGCCGGCCTTGTCCTGATCGGCGCAGACCACGCGCACCGTGTGCCCCTGCGCACGCAGGAAGCGGATGAGGTTCATGCAGGCAATCGTGGTGCCATTGTTTTCTTCGCCCAGAATATCACAGACAATCGTGATCGTCATGTTGTCGTATCATTCCTTGTTTTTTGAATTGGCAGGAGCGTCCCGCCGCATGATGCGACATTGCTCATTGTAACCGGAAAAAATGAGAGCCGCATGAAAAATAGAGGATAAAGATCCATTCATTCAAGAATTCAAACAAATCTCACAATATCATATCATACTTTCTCACGTGAGAAAACCTCTCATTTTCCTGAAAATGTGACGGATTTTTTGCAAGGATCGCAAAACGGACGCGCGCCCTCTTGAATTACGTTTTCGGATCGTGTATATTATTTGTACCCATGTGTTCATATTTTTTGTTTTAGGAGAGCAAATTATGACAGACTATCAGAAGATGTATCAGGAAAAACTGACGACGCCGGATAAGATTGCCCAGCAGGTGCAGTCCGGCTGGCTGCTCGGCATGGATACGGCGACCTCGCAGACGCCGGCCATCATGACCGCAATCGCGGAGCGCATCCGCAACAGCGATATTACGGGCGTGAAGGTACAGGCCCTGCTCGATGCGTACCCGTTCGAGTTTTATACCGACCCCACGCTGGCCGGCAAGATGACCGGCTACAGCTGGTTTTCCAGCAGCGCGGCGCGCAAGGCGGTCAACGCCGGCTATGCCGATATCATCCCGGCATATTACCGCGATTTCCCGACCCGCATCCGCACGGAGTACGACTACGACGCCGTGTGCGTCGAGGTCGCGCCGATGGACCGCCACGGTTACTTCAGCCTGGCGCTCAACGGCTCGTATATCGACGCCATGCTCGACAAGACCAAGCGCATTTTCCTCGAGGTCAACGACCGCCAGCCCCGCGGCCTGTGCGGCTCGCTGATCCACATTTCGCAGGTCGACGCCATCGTGGAGTATAACCACGATCTGCCGGTCCTGCCCCCGGTCCAGCTCGACGAGGTGAGCAAGACGATCGGCGGCCTCATCGCCGAGCGCATTCCGGACGGCGCGTGCCTGCAGCTCGGCATCGGCGCGATCCCGGACGCGACCGGCATGGCGCTCAAGGCCAAGCACGACCTCGGCATCCACACCGAGATGTTCACCGACTCCATGGTCGAGCTCATCGAGTGCGGCGCGGTCAACAACAGCAAAAAGCAGATCCATCGCGGCAAGACCGTCACGACGTTTGCCTTCGGTTCGCAGCGCATTTATGACTATATCGACGATAACCCGGCCGTCGAGATCCTGCCGGTCGAATACGTCAACGATCCGGATATCATCTGCCAGAACGACAACATGATCTCCATCAACGCCGCGGTCGAGGTCGACCTCTTCGGCCAGGTCTGCGCCGAGTCGGTCGGCACGAAGCACATGTCCGGCTCCGGCGGCCAGATCGACTATGTCCGCGGCGCCTGCCAGTCCCGCGGCGGCAAGAGCTTCATCGCCTTCACGTCCACAGCCAAGGGCGGCACGATCAGCAAGATCAAGTCCATCCTCACCCCGGGCGCCGTCGTTACGACGAGCAAGAACGATGTCGACTACATCGTCACCGAGTACGGCGTGGCGCATCTGCGCGGCCGCAGCCTTGGCGAGCGTGCCCGCCAGCTGATCGCCATCGCGCACCCCGACTTCCGCGACGAGCTGACCTTCGAGGCCAAAAAGCGCGGCATTATGATCTGATCCCGCAGTGCAAAGCCTGCTGTCCGCATCCCACGGACGGCAGGCTTTTTTTGTCCATACGCATTCTGTATCGGGGCGCACACAATGGTGACGTGTGTTTCATCAAGCGCTGGAAAATGCGCAAAAGTGTTACATTTGTACCGCAGTGGGGATTGTGCTTTTCTCGCAGCGGCAATATAGTGTAACCATAAAAAGGGGACAGATTTCGATGCTGTCCCAAATCTATTGGAGGGATTTTTCATGAAGAAAACGTGGAGCAGAGTGCTCGCCACCGTTCTGGTTCTGGCGATGGTGCTTTGCATGCCCGGTTTCGCAGCAAGCGTTGCCGATACGACGGACTTCGAGTCCGATCGTGCGACCTCTGCTGACGAACTGACGGACGCGGATCTGCCGGAGCTCCTGTCGGCGAGCGGCAACCACTATCCGATCATGCTGGTGCACGGCCTGTTCGGTTGGGGCGGCACGGAAGTGCTCGGCCTGAACTACTGGGGCGGCTTCAGCAGCCTGCGCGACATTCTCAACAATGCCGGCTACAAGGTCTACACCCCGTCCATCGGCCCCGTCGCCAGCAACTGGGACCGCGCCTGTGAGCTGTATGCCTACCTCGTCGGCGGCACGGTGGACTACGGCGCATATCACTCCGCCACCAATGGCCATGCCCGCTACGGCCGCACGTTCCCGGGCGTTCTGCCGGAGCTGAATAACCCCGACAGTGAGCTGAAAGTGCATCTGGTCGGCCACAGCATGGGCGGTGAGACGATCCGTATGCTCGCACAGCTGCTGGAAAACGGCGACGCCGATGAGCGCAACGCCAGCCGCGGCGGTGATATCAGCCCGCTGTTCACCGGCGAGTGCCGTCACTGGATCGAGAGCATCACGACGCTCTGCACGCCGCACGACGGCAGCCAGTATGACACGAAGGTCTATCAGAACATCGGCGATCTGGCCCAGTATGCCATGGGCATCATCGGTGCGGTTACCGGCACCAATGTCAATGAGAACAACTTCGGCCTGGACTTCAAGCTCGATCAGTGGGGTCTGGTGCGCCAGCCCAACGAGTCTTACTCCAGCTACTTCAACCGTGTGATCAACAGCAAGATCTGGACGCAGCACACCAACGACCTGAGCGTCTATGACCTTGACGTCGACGGCGCAGCCGTGCTCAACGGCTATGCCAAGGCGCAGGATGATATCTATTACTTCTCCGTCGCCTGCTCGAACACCCATCGTGAACCGCTGACCGGCCACTATCTGCCGAATGCCAGCATGAACCCGATGATGGTCAAGAGCAGCACCTACATGGGCAGACACGTCAACTACGCGGTCGGCCATGTGAACATCACGCCGGACTGGTGGGAGAATGACGGCATCGTCTCCGTCCGCTCCGCGATCCGTCCGCACGAGAATTCCACGGATAAGTACAATGAAAACTACGGCGTCGGCGCTGACGGCAAGATGACCTTCAAGGCTGGCACCAAGATGGGCGTCTGGAACTACATCGAGAAGATCGACAACACCGACCACATCAACATGGTCGGCCAGATGCAGAAGTCCACGCACGCCATGCTGCAGGAAAAGTTCTTCGAGCTGGCTAAGATGCTCAACAGCATCCCGGTGAGCAGCTCGACCGGTGCACATGTCTGCCCGGGCGCTAACTTCGCCGATATGCCCGCCTACACCAACTGGGCGCATAAGGGCCTGGATTACTGCATCCAGAACGGCATCCTGAACGGCACGAGCGCGACGACCATCGCGCCGAACGGCACGACCACGCGCGCACAGCTCGTGACGATGCTCTACCGTCAGGCAGGTTCTCCGAAGGCTGCCAAGTCCAGCCCCTTCACCGATGTGACCGACAGCTGGTCTGTCGATGCGATCAACTGGGCGTTCGAGAAGGGTGTCGTGAACGGCACGAGCCCCACCACGTTCTCCCCGAATGATGCCATTACGCGCCAGGATATGGCGACCATCCTCTATAACTACACCAAGAATGTTCTGGATCTGGACGTGTACGATACCGCTGACCTGACCGGTTATCCGGACTACAGCTCCATTTCCGATTATGCCCGCACGCCGCTGTCCTGGGCGGTCGCACAGGGTCTGATCCTCGGCGTCGGCAATTCCAACGGCGTGGACACCCTTCAGCCGAAGGGTGACGCCCCCCGTGCGCAGACCGCCACGATCATCATGCGCTTCTGCCAGAACGTCCTCTGAGACTTCATTTCAACAACACAAGCCCGATGGGATCTTCCCATCGGGCTTGTTGTCGCTTTTTCGTGGCGCTTTCACTGCGGAGTGTGCAGAAATTAGACAGATGCATGATAATGTGTGCAAAAAATGCCTTGACAATCGCATAGGATCTGGTATATTGGAACTGGAAGCACTTCCAATTATTAACTTCGTCAACCAGAAATATTGTGCAGCTGCAGGAGGTGGCAAATGAAAAAACGAAGCAAACAAATTCTGACGCTCTTTATACTTGGACTTGTACTGATTCTGCTGGCACCGTATGTGCCGGATTTCTGCTTCCGCGTACTTCTGGCCGCAAAAGAGAAGCTGTTTGATTACAGGTATTGGGATATTCGGTTTGAGCAAATCATTCCGTCTGTGCGTATGGGAGGCATTATTCTCTCTGCGTGGGGTATGGCCTTGTTACTGAAAAAGCAGGATAAAGAATGAAAAAGCGAATTTCCATGCTTTTGGCTCTGGTTTTTGTGTTTTCCGTCCTGTTTATTCCCGTTCAGGCTGCCGATACTGCCGGAGTTGCAGTTTAGGGGACGATTTCTCTGGATGATTTGGATTCCAATCCAGATGTGATCGTAAGCGACCCTATGACGTTTACTGAAATGATCGCGCGTATGGCAAAAAATGCGGATATGTCATATGATGAAGTTCTGCGTATGCTCCCGGATACGATGCAGACACAGGCTGCCCGCAGCAATGCTTATCGTTCCTTCACTGCCAGCTTGTATGTGACGGACGAATACCAGCCGTACTTGGACTTTTATTGCGCCACAAGTGAGGGCGGTCATTTCTTCAATATCAACTCTGTCTATTCGATTCAGTTAGTGCGATCCTATAATGGAATTTCCAAGCAATTCGGGGGGAGAGGTTAGCGCATGGCTGCGTAGCTCAAATTCCATCGAATACTATGTAAATGGCGACTTTTTCAATAATGGGACAACAACTGTGTCTGGCGGTATTGGAGTGAACGCCGGTTTGAATGTGAAGTGCTCTGTAACGTGCTCGGTCTCGTATTCATCGAACCACTATAAGTACTTCTATGTTCATAAGACAATTAAATACGGAAGCTGAATGTAAGCGTTTTTGCATCATCGAATAAACCGCAAGCCCGATGGAATCTTCCCATCGGGCTTGTCCTGTTTTCGCTTTTCCTAAAAATCAGCGCGCCTTTTCCCAGCCGTCGAGCGGTGCGCGCTGGATGGCGCCGAACACCTTGCTGCGCAGATCGGGGTAGGTCTGGCTCATGGTGCGGATGAACTGCTTGATCTCGTAGCGCTTGCTGCCGCGGTCCTCGGGGCAGGGGTTTTCGACGATCGGCAGCGCCAGCGCCTTCGCCAGATTGGCGATGCGCCCCTCGCCGGCGTAGAGCATCGGACGGATCTGATCCACGCCCGTGCGCGTCATGTGCGTCACCGGCTGAAAGCAGCTGATGCGCCCCTCGTACACGAGCGAGAGCAGGAACGTCTCGACCGCGTCGTCAAAGTGATGACCGAGCGCGAGCTTCGTGATGCCGCGCTCGCTGAGCGCGGTGCACAGCGCGCCGCGGCGCATCTTCGCGCACAGGGAGCAGGGATTATCCTCCTTGCGCACGTCGAACACGACCTCCTTGATGTCCGTTTTCAGGCGGGTGTATGGCACGCCGAGCGTATCGCACAGCTCCGCCACCGGCGCGAAGTCCATGCCGTCAAAGCCGAGCTCGACCGTGATCGCCTCGAGCGTGAACGGCTTCGGATAGTACCGGCGCAGCTCATTGAGCGCCATGAGCAGCACGAGCGAATCCTTGCCGCCCGAGACGCCGACGGCGACGGTGTCGCCCGGCGCGATCATGTCATAATCCTCCACGCACCGGCGCACCAGACCGGTGAACGCATTCAGGTCGTTCATAAGCAGCCTCCAAAATGAAAATAGAAATTGCGAATTCGAGCGTAAAATGGAGTAAAACGGAGCTTTTGAGAGCAAAGATATATCTAAATCAAAATTCCGTTGACAGGCTTTGATGATTGTGGTATAAAAGATAAGCGCGAATGCGAGACCTATTCTACGTTTGCGCCTGAAAAATGTCAAAATGTTTTTCAACACATTCTAATTGGAGGCACGAATATGTCCACTACTTTGCTGAACAAGGACACCGTCACCCGCAAGTGGTACGTTCTGGATGCAGCCGGCAAGCCGATGGGCAAGACCGCAGCGCTCGCTGCCGATCTGCTGCGCGGCAAGCTCAAGACCGACTACACCCCGCACGTTGACTGCGGCGACTTTGTCATCATCATCAACGCCGAGCAGGCAGTGCTCACCGGCAAGAAGCTCGAGCAGAAGTACTACCGCACGCACTCCGGTTATCCCGGCGGCCTGCACGAGACGCAGTACAAGAAGCTCATGAAGGATAAGCCCGAGCTGGCTATGCGTCTGGCTGTGCGCGGCATGCTGCAGAAGAACACCATTGCCCAGTGGCAGCTCAAGCGCCTGAAGATCTACCGCGGCGCCGAGCATCCCCATGCGGCACAGAAGCCCGAAGTCTGGGATCGCTGAGAAGGAGGAAATAGAACATGGCAACTTATACGAGCAAGAAAGCCTATATGTACGGCACCGGCCGCAGAAAGTCCTCCGTCGCGCGTGTGCACCTGTTCCCGAACGGCACCGGCAGCATCACCATCAACGGCCGTCCGCTGGATGAGTACTTCGGCCTCGAGACCCTGAAGCTCATCGTGCGTCAGCCCTTCGCGGCGACCGACACCATGGGCAAGTTCGACGTCGAAGCCACCGTGACCGGCGGCGGTGTGACCGGCCAGGCCGGCGCAATCCGCCACGGCATCGCCCGTGCGCTGCTGCAGGTCGAGGACAGCTACCGTGCGCCCCTGAAGGCCGCCGGCCTGCTGACCCGTGACCCGAGAATGAAAGAGCGTAAGAAGTACGGCCTCAAAGCCGCCCGTCGCGCTCCGCAGTTCAGCAAGCGATAATCGACTGCTCAGACTATATCAAAATGGTTCAAAAAGCCCGGAA
>ERZ840371.1994-NODE-1994-length-19368-cov-3.352664_pt1 | contig 19368 bp, 21 predicted proteins | sample MGYA00519937_ERZ840371 | MGnify/ENA primary metagenome ERZ840371 (study PRJEB31850, sample SAMEA3708873) | human gut metagenome | biome: human gut; feature: human-associated habitat; material: faeces | place: China | collected 2014 ... | reverse complement strand
ACTCGAATCCGCATCCTACGCGATTGGTATAGTTATTTACGAAACGATGTACTAGTGGACTGCTATAGATTCATAATAATCAATATCTTCCAGTTCCCTGCCTGCTTCTATCTCATAAATCTGCGTATCATCCAGATGTTTCATGATCACTTTTTTACCGCCTTTATCTCCTTCCAGAGAAAGCAGCTCATTGTAATATTTCCTGTCAAAAATACATGGATTTCCCATTTTCCCCTGACAGGAAACACAGGCGATTCCTTTGGAAGTGTTTAAAAACACATGGATCAGTTCACAGATTGTCTCACTGGTAAGCCAGGGCTGATCAGACACAGTAAAAAGCACTGCATCTGCATCCAGGCTGGCATTCAGACCGATTTTTACAGAGGAAGAAATTCCATCTTCCGGATGGGGATTATACAAAACCTGTATTTCCTTTGTTTTCACTGCTTCTGCAATGGCATCATATTGAGTAATAACAATAATATTACAGATTATTTTTGCTGTGATATTATTTCTGTACAGGTTATTTAACTGAACAATATCTGAATTATTATCATTATTATTATCCTCAGTAATATCTGAATATTCCGAATAGATATTTTCTATTTTCTTCTTTGTATCATCCAGTTGTTCCAGCACATGTCGATACATAGGTATTCCGTCTATTTCATATAACAGTTTATTTGCCCCAAAACGGCGGCTGTTTCCAGCCGCCAGCATGATCATTGCAATTTTCAAAATAATTTATTCCTCCAAAAGGCTTCCGTAAGCCGCTACTGTATTCTTCCTTTCCAGTTCCTCAACAATGTGCTCTGCAGGTTCTTTCTCTTTGAGTATATCTGACTTGTTCAGATACACTCTGTATACTCTTTCTTCCACATCCTTAAAAAGTCCGCAGATAGAAGTCGCAATCTTTACAATATCTTCTTCAGTGATCGGAGCTTCTAGACTTTTCCTGAGAAATTCCGAGGTACGTTCCATACGGTAAGCACTCTGACTGATTGGCTGCCCCAGACAGTCCAGCCCGATCACACTGATCACAATGTCCGCACATCTGGGGATTACAGGCTCCCATTTCTCCGGGACTTTTACCGGATGATGCTTTGCTCCGTCCGCTTCCACAAGCATTACATCGCATAATTCTCTCAGTTCTTCCAGTTTTTCATCTGTCAGAGACGCATATTTACCTGTGTCCTCCTCATATTCCGCAGCAATCACATATCTTTCTTTCTCCAGAAGTTCTTTTACCCTGACTGCATCTCCGCCCCTGGCAAACGGAAGTTCAGATTCTCCTGCCATATGGGTGGTCGTGGTAATGATCACTCTCTTTCCCTTATCGATCAGTTCATCTGTAAGGCGGTAGATCAGGCTGGTTTTGCCGCCGCCGCCAACTACAGCGATCACAGGGTATTTTTCATAATCAATCTGCAGCAGTTCCAGAAAATCGACCTGGTGCTTCATATGGCATCACTCCTTCTGAAAGCAGGATTTCCAATACACTGCCGGCAATACAGCGGGCTTTGTCGGAAATCGTGAAACAGTTTTTCTTTTGTTCTTTGCGCGGATCAATATCTGCAATTTTCATCCCCTTCGGCACTGTAAATCCATCTCTGATCATGCCACGCAAAACTCCTGTAAGAGAAGCCCTGACAGGTGTATCTCCGATCCAGGCAAGGACCTGATCCTTCTCCACGATATCTGCAATCTTTGAGATACAATGGATTTCCCCTGCCGCAGGAGCATGGAGCACGCGCTCTTTTCCAAATCCTCCAATGATACCCGGAACTCCTGTGTTTGGCATAGCAGCGCCTTTTGTGATGATTCTGGCAAGATTGTGGCCTCTCATAGTCTCCACTACATAATCCACATCCTCACCTGCCACAAATCCCGGTCCAAGACCAACGGTTAGATCTGCCATCTCTCTGGTGGTTCCAAGATTCTTTTTTGCAAGAATTGCATCTATCAGTGCTGCAGGTCTGTATTTCTTAAGGACAGTTCCTTCTGTGTCTGCCATAAGAGGAATCTCCCCGGCTTTCCAGACTGCCTCGCATTCCTCTACACTGTCAACTTTTCTGCAGAGAACTCCTTCCACAGAAGACTGCCCGTCGTAAACAGCCTCGCAAAAAGAAACCATTCGCCTGATCGCAGTGGGTTTCTCACATTCCAGTACCAGAAGACGGTAGCCGCATCGGTATAATCTGTGGATCGTACCGCTGGCCAGATCACCGCCACCTCTTATTATTACAACATTTTCCGGTTTATTGTCAGATTTTGGGACATTTGTGTATCTGTTTGTCATCTTACTGTCTTTCCTCTTCTTGTCTCATTTTCATCCATTACTTTTTCCACCGCATTTACAATGTTCTCATAACCTGTGCAGCGGCAGAGATTTCCTGCCATATGTTTCCGAATCGCATCTCTTGATAATTTCTCTCCATGTTCCAGTAAAACAGTGGCAGACATGATAAATCCGGGAGTGCAGAAACCGCACTGTATGGCACCTTCTTCGATAAATGCCTCCTGAATCCTGGTAAGTTCTCCGTTTTTCTCCAGACCTCCCAATATGTGTCCGAAACCTTCCTGTCCCGGTATAGCCCAGTAGCGTGCCAGTGTCTCGGCATCGCGTTTGTATGGCGTGTATCCGTCTTTCATGTCAGGCGTCACATAGTGTGGCTTTATCTCAGGCAGTTCATCCATCGACGGCAGTTTCCATGCTGCCGAACCGTTTGCCACGAATGCGTCCGTGAGAAGTATTACGGGCGTGGTGTGCTCAACGGCAATCTTCGCAGCTGAGTACACGGCATCGAAACAGTTTGTGGGGCTTGTTGCGGCGATTACCGGCATGGGCGACTCGCCGTTTCTTCCATAAAGAGCCTGAAGAAGGTCGGTCTGTTCGCTCTTTGTAGGCAGTCCGGTCGACGGACCTCCGCGCTGTACGTCGATTATCACTAACGGAAGCTCGTCGATGATGGCAAGGTTCATTGCCTCAGACTTAAGACATACGCCCGGTCCGGATGTGGATGTCGCGGCGAGGGCACCTGCAAACGATGCGCCGACGGCACTTGCACAGCCCGAAATCTCATCCTCACACTGCACCGTTATCACGCCGCAGCTCTTGTGCTTTGCCAGTTCGTGGAGTATATCCGTTGCAGGGGTGATGGGGTAGGAGCCAAGGAACAGCCGCATGCCTGCCTTCTCGGCTGCGGCAATCAGTCCGTATGCCGTCGCCTTGTTGCCCGTTATGTCCATGTAACGTCCCTTTACCTTGTCCTTTGACTCTATACGGTATGTTGCTGGAACGCTTGCATGCACGTTGTGTCCGTAGTCAAAGCCGGCATTTACCACCTTTATGTTGTTCTCCGCGATTACGGGCTTCTTTGCAAACTTGTCGCGCAGGAAGTTCTCAACCAGACGTACGTCGCGGTTGAAGAGCCAGCATACCAGTCCGAGTGCGAACATGTTGCGGCATTTCAAAACAGACTTGTTGTTCATTCCGCTGTCGGCAAGGCAGTCTTTTACCATTTGTGTTATGGGGCATGCCACTACTCTGTCGGCATCGATGCCCATCTCTGCCAGATAGTCTTCGCCTTTGAACTGTGCCTTCTCAAGGTCTTTCTGTCCGAAGCTGTCCGTGTCGATGATTATCGTAGCCTGCGGTTTGGCGAACTTATACTGTGTCTTCAGTGCCGCCGCGTTCATCGCCACCAATACGTCGCACTTGTCACCCGGCGTGTATACCTTGCCTCCGCCGATGTGGACCTGAAATCCCGACACGCCCGTGAGCGAGCCTTGCGGGGCTCGAATGTCTGCCGGATAGTCCGGGAATGTGGATATACCGTTGCCGATAGTTGCTGAAACAGTAGAAAAAATGTTTCCCGCCAATTGCATGCCGTCGCCGGAGTCGCCCGAGAAGCGCACTACGACGTCATCCAATTCTTTTACTTCCAATTCTTCTGCCATAATGATTTTTATTTAAACTTATTGTTTGTCAGTATTTTGTAAGTATATCTTGCAAAGGTCGTAAAGATTATTGAGAAAACAAAATTTAAGAGATTGAATTTTAAAAGATTGAAAAATATGCCTTTGCGCGTTGTGTCTCAGTGCCGTTTTTGCGCCAAGGCAATGGCTTTGAAACAGACTTTTGGAAGCATTTTGTCATGCCCTTGCTATTCAATATATATATCCCAGATAATCACTATGTTACCTTTTGCATTGAAAAAGGTTGCGTTTTGTGTCATAAAAGGCGGCATATTGCACTCTTAAAGATGCCCTTTTAAGATGCCGGACATCAATGCCTTGCGTAGTTTTGGCTGGCTTTTTATCATTTGTCATATAAAAATATATCCCGCGTAAGCATTAATATGGGAAAAAAGCTATAATTTTGCAATGTCCGTAATGGCATGATATGATTGCCGTCATGGGCGACATTTATAAAAACAAGGCGTTACTATAACGTTATCTTTTGTCTTTGAACTTCGCACATTCAAAACCTGTAAAGATTAACAAGGTGGCAACGCCCACGAGTGCATATACTTGCATGTACATGCAGAGGGACTGGTGTATACTGTCGGTCCGTCTCTTGGGGTCATGTGTTTATGTATATTGCATGGGCGTGGGGCTGCTGAGTTGTTTATCTACAGGTGAGGCAGTGCGAAGGCCCAAAGACGGGATAGACAATGGTCAGGACTCCCCGCCTTTTTATTTATGTCTCACCTTATTTATATATATAGTAAAGCCTTGGGTGGTTCGGCTTTCAAATGTTTATGAAGAACTGCTATGATTCATATCGGCAAAAGAATAGAGGCTGTGTTGCGCGACAGGGAGCGCACGGTGGCATGGTTTGCCCGCAAGCTATATTGCAACAGGCAGAACGTGTATGACATATTCAAGCGTGAGAGCATCGACACCACGCTGCTTCAACGCATATCCGTAATACTTGAACACAACTTCTTTAAGGACTTGTCGGACAACATCGATGCCTGCGGTGACAAATAAAATACGACATAAGTGTCGTTTCTTGTAATACGCCCGTTTTGTAAAAATGAGTTAATGAGGTTATATCTTTGCAAAAGAATGTCAAGATAAAGTTTATTAATACATTAAAACGAAAGAGAATGAAGAAATCAGCAACTTTAAAGTTTATGGTAATGGCGATGTTTGTCGCAATGTTCTGTGTGTCCCTGACTTCTTGTGGTAGTGATGGCGATAACGACGATACAGCAACCGGTGGAGATAACATAAGTGATGTAACTGGAGAAAACAAAGATGATGCAAATAATCTAATGAAGGGTCTCAGGGAGATCTATAGCGAAACAACATATTTAGGAGGTAGCAAGGATGTAATGTTTCAAAACCCGGAGTACGACAAACAAGGTCGTTTGACATATTATGAGATTCATAATGAGTTTGATTTTGATTTTTATATCAGATATGAGTATCAGAAAGATAAGATAATTTTCACGTCATCCGGTTTTTATAAAGGTGGTGAAGTTTATCACAATGAGAAGATAACATATACTTTGGAAAAAGGTCTTATTACATCTTATCAATATAGTTCTGATGATAAACCGTGTTCCATAAAATATGACGATAAAAGCCGTATCGTACAGATTGGAGATAATCGTTTCTTTAGTTGGAATAGTGCTGGAGATTTGTATGAGGGGAAATATGGCGGCTTGATGGTATGCAAATATATGTCATCGTTAGCACAAATGCCGGCGATATGGGAAAGTAGTACAAGTTTGGTTGATGCTTGTTTTCATTTAGATTTGTTCCTTTTAATGCAAGGCTATTTTGGCAAATCCATTCCTGTACATAATCTGAAGTCATGGGATGATTATATCCAAGGTAATCTTGACAACCTTTTTGAGAAGTGTTATTATACATATTCATTTGATTCAAAGGGCAGATGCATCAAACAAACCTTGAACGATGAAATGTCTGGAAATAAGACAACAACTGTTTACACATTAAAATGGGAATAATATAAGATACAACTCCGAGACATATAACTCAATGTGTTTTTATCAATCACGTATTAATTTTAGAGGTATGCGCAAATATAAAACAACTACATTCTTATTAGTCTTTGGTATAACTATATGTTTCTTCTCTTCATGTGGTAACAGCAATGACAGTATGGCTAAATTTATAGAAGAAAGAGATTCTATAATGAGGGTAAGCCAGGAACAAGAGAAAGAACTTAACGAACTGAACACAATCGTGACAACTATTGCTGCGGGGCTTGACAGCATTGCAATGCAGGAGAGCGTCCTCTGTTCTAACAAAGACAAGGACGGAGTGCTTTTGAGCAGGGAACAGATAATGCAAAACCTCCGTTTCTTTGAGGAATTGCTTGAAAAACAGCGAAACAAAATCCAGCAGTTACAGGACTCTATCAAAAGTGGCAATGGTGCAGGTATAGAGAAGATGAAAACCATTGTGGCTTTTCTGAACCAGCAGTTGGCAGAAAAGGATGCCGTGATACAACAACTGAAAAAAGATATCGGAAATAAAAACAAGGATATAAGAGAGTTGCGCACGACAATGGCTTCAATGCGCACGACAATGGAGAAGGCGGAAAAGAAGAATCAGATACTGAATGAAGCACTTAGTGTTCAAGATGAAACCATAAACGAGTGCTATATTAAAATAGGTACGAAGAAAGAACTGCAAAGAGCCGGTATACTAAAAGGTGGTTTCCTCTCTAAAAAGAAAGTAAACTATAGCGGCATAGACAAGAGCATGTTTACACCTGTGGACATACGTGACTTCCGTGAAATACGGTTACGTTCCGCCAAGCCCAAGATACTTACGCCCGTGCCTTCAGGAGATTCTTTTGCCTTAATAAAGAATGGAGATGGTACATGTACGTTGAGTATAAAAAATGCTACAAAGTTTTGGAGCTTGTCTAATTATTTAATCATTCAATTATAAACAGAAAAAACATATTTATGAAAAAGGTAACATTTAAAGTCCTTACGACAGTGCTGTTATTAATGTCTGCGACATACGTTAAAGGACAGGCAACGGGAACGGAGTATAAGATACAGCGTGGTGAAAGCATTGAAAGCATAGCAAAGGCACATGGCGTGACAGTGTATGATATTATGGAAGCAAATCCTAATGCCGACGGCACTTTCTATGCAGGAATGAAAATAATAATTCCGGCAAAAAGGAATGAAGTAAAGGAAGAAGTGCATGGGGAGCAGGCGGTCGGTAATAGTGTTTCTGTTATGGAAGCTCCGGAGGTTGCAAATACTGATAACGAGACGCATAAATTAGGAGATGTCGATTTTGCATATGAAGGCATTGTGGCTTACCAAGAATTCAACGGCGACGGAGGTGATATGTTCTCGGGAGGTTTTGGTTTTAAGCTTGGACTTGGTGCAAAGGCATGGTTGTCAGAAACTGCCTATATTAAAGGGCTTTTGGGATACAAAGGAATGCTCGTAGATATCAGAAAAAGAGCAGGAGACGGTAGCTTGTCAACCCACAGCGTTTATCTGCCGTTATACGCCGGTGTAAAAATAAAAAAAGTGTTTGTCGAAGCCGGACCGTATTTTGACTACATTGTAAAAGGAGAAATAGAAACAGGAACGGGAAGTAATAGGGTGAAGGCAAAGATAAAAGATGACAAATTCTCTGCAGGATTGGCTCTGAATATCGGGTATGGTGAATTTTGCGTATCATTGGGAATGGGCTTGACAAAATTTGCCGGAATGGAGAAGTGTAAGGAATTCTTTATCGGAGGCGGTTGGTCTTTTTAATAGAATATGTCGAAAAAAAGATTCTTTATAATACCTATAGGCTTGTTGCTGACGTTCTCGTCAGCAACAGCTGTACCTTGTCCGCAATGTTCCGACGATGACAACGGCAACCAAAATAAGACACGGGAAAAAGAATGTTTGGATTCAATAGACAACCGTACAGCTGCAATACTTGTCGGTGATGCCTTATTGGATTATTGTGAAACTTTGCGCAACAGTAGTAATCCTCTAATATATTTATTTGGTGGCACTACTGATGAGAATGATAAAAACAGCAACATAACTCAATATAAAATACAAAGAGGCGAAAGTCTTGAAGATATAATCAAACAATACGACATAACCGAAGACGAACTGAAAAGTCTTAACCCCGACATGGAGTTCTTTTACACGGGCATGATAATCAACATTCCGGTAAAAGCAAAGCCTGAGGCAGCCTCAACATCAAGCAACCCTGCCGTCTTGACAAGCAATAGTTCAAGCGCATCGGCAACAAGCACAACATCATCCGGCAATAGTGTATTGATGGAAATTTACAACTCGGATGTAAAACGTGCGGATCACCTTCTTGAAATTGAAGAATATAAAAAGGCAAACAAGTCTTACACGGAAATAATAAAAAATTATTCGGGCATATTTAAATGCGGCGAGGCATACTACGGTCGCGCCTTGGCGGCGTACAACCGCAAAAAGTGGAAATCAGCGATAAAAGATCTTGAAGCCGCAATTGCCGACAATGGACTTAGGAACAGTAGCCGTGAACACTGCGAAAAGCTTCTGACCGAAGCCCGCAAATTCCGCGAAGAACAATTGGAACAACGTGGTGAGATATGGACTGGCATCTTGCAAACCGGATTGGGCATAGCGGCAGGTGTAATGGCAGCGCATGAGGCTGAAAAGCAACAGCGTGCGGCAATGTCAAGTAGCAGTTCAGGCAATTCATCCGGTTATGAAAGCTCATCAGGCACCTCCGATTACACGGGTTCTTCTTCCTCCTCTACAACTACCGGTGGAAACTCGAAAGAGTTTTGTCCGTCTATCAAAGCAAATAGTGGAAAATGGTATTGCGCCGGAAGTGGCAAATGCGGAATGTGCAATGGAGACGGACTTATGGATGGCTCCTATGGACAGGGTCCGAACAGCCTTAAATGTACATTGTGTAACGGCAGCGGCGTATGTAAGTACTGCCACGGCAGCGGACACGGATGATGCTTTGCACAATCCTGATGTGTGTTGGATTTACTGTTTGCGGTGACAAATAAAATACGACACAAGTGTCGTTTCTTGTGATACGTCCATTTTGTAAAAATGAGTTAATTATATAATACCTTTGCATGTGGTAATTGATTTTATTAACACATTAAAAACAAAGAGAAAATGAAAAGATTAGCAAACTTGAAGTTTATGGTAATGGCTATGTTTGTAGCAATGTTGAGCATGTCGTTGACGGCTTGTAGTGATGATGACGATGATAATTTTTCTGCAATAGATGATTATTATTTTGAGGTAGAGGTATATGATAAAGGTTCACTTTCATCAGAGAATGCGGCAGCAATAGCGAGAAATATGACTTCGACTTTATCTGTATTGAGTCAAGATGGCTTAAAAATAGATGAAGCAGAGTATTATTTTAACCGGGCTGTAGAAATGATTGTCAGGAATTATGATGTGGAGCAGACATTTACAGCAACGTTCAAGATAAACATGAAAAACAGTAAAGGACAAATCTTTAAGAGCAAGCTTTTAAAGCTTACTAAGGACGGTTGTGCTGTTTTATAAAAAACTTTGATAAACTTGATAAATGAAATTTCTTAATTTTAATTCCCTTGTTCTCGTCATGCTTGTTTGCATGGCGGGAACTTTTTTCGCTTCATGTGGCGGAGACGATGATCCTGTTGACATACAGACGGATACAGATGTGGATATTGATATAACAGTGTCTTCTTATGACAAGATGATTGTAGGTGACTGGATTGTATATTACGATGATGACGGTCTGTGCAAGGTGGAAGTCATTTTCACATCTAAAGGTCAGTACATTGCTAAAAGTTATTATATGCAGGGCAATGGTACATGGTCGTTTCCGTCTGAATACAGTGGAACGTATAATGTCTATGGCAAAACAGTAAACATGGTGGATAAAAGTGATAAGTACACGTTTGCAGGAAGGTTGGACATTATAAATATGACAGACAAGAACTTTACGCTTAAAAGCGAAGAGTATGATATTACGTTCCGCGGTGAGAAGACAACCCTCAGTATAGTATCGCCGATAGTAGGTTCTTGGCGATGTGATTATGGCGCCAGTGGCTACCAAATATTGACATTTAATAATGACGGCACCGGTTCTATAGAAGATTATGAGCTGGGAACAAAAACTGTTGAGAAAATACATTATGTGTTTAATGAAAGCAGCATGCTTTTGACTATTAAATACGATGAGGACGGTGATACTGAAACATTTAAGATAAAGAGCATAAGCAGTACGGCAATTATCATAAATGATGGAAGGGAAGACGATGTGTTCTATAAAGTCTGATCTTTGAAAGGATTTACACATAGGATTGCCGGAAGCGAATATATTTGGCAATCCTATGTGTTGTCTGAATAATGACTATTTAATAATAAATTAGTAGATATTAAACCAAATAATCAATCTTATGAAGAAATATATTTTATTAGCCATGCTTGTTTTTATGGCAGGAACTTTTTTCGCATCATGCGGCGGAGACGATGACAATAATGACGATATAACCAATAACGGCAGAGGCGGTTCTGATGATGAGGATTTCAATACTAAATCGCTTATTGTCGGTTCTTGGAAAACGACATGGAACAGTTATGGAAATGGTGGTGTCGTTATTTCAAATAATTACGAGATACTGACATTTAACAGTGATGGTACCGGTTCTGATTATTATTATGAAATGGGGTCTGTGGGAAATGATCCTATACGATATGTGTATGACAGTGATAAACGGATTCTGACTATATTTAATGAAAGAAACGGATATAAGGATATATACAAAGTGAAAAGCATTAGCCGTACGAAACTTGTGATTGAGCTAAATATAAATAATGCTTATGAGGAAGTTTACTATCGAATGTAGTTTTGTTACTGTATAAAAAACATATTTGATAAATTAAGAGGAGTGTCAGGATATGAACTTTTACCGACGCGACGTTCAGGCTGGAACATATTCTGACACACCTCTTTTATTTTTTTATGCTTCTGTTGCGGTCTTATTGTAACATTGTCCTATTCAGTGTTGTCATTGGCAGCGCTTTTGCCATTAATAAGTAAAATATTTAACAGAAAACAAAGTATTTGTTAGTTTTCTATTAAATATTTTACTGTTTTTGTCAACAATGCTCCATATCCTTATATATTGTTTCAATACTTGAACGAGCTTCCGCCAAGAAACTCCCTTAGCAGCGATGTTGGCGGCAGCTGGCGATATTGTATCGGCGTGATGTATCTAAGGAACTTGAGCAGGCGGTAAGCCTCCGCATATTCCTCGGCGTTTTCCGGTACAAGCTCGAGCAGGGGCTCTGCCTGCGTCCTTATCACAGCAAGTTCGAAAAGCATTGCCGTGTTGAACATCATGTCTGCATTTTCCTGATACGGGAATATCCACTTGTTCTCTCCGGCACGTACGCTCGGCCATCGGCGTATGGTTTCCTGTGCCGTCACCCCGCGGTATTTGTAGTCGCGTATGATGCGGCGCAGTAGGCGGTTGTCGGTTGTCGGAATGTAATTGTGATTGTCGAGAAGTATGGTTGTAAGTGCCGAGGCATATACGCGGAACTTCTGGTTTTCGGGAATATGTGCCGTCAACTTAGGGTTGAGGGCATGTATTCCTTCGACAAGAAGCACGTTGTTTTCATCAAGTTTCAGCCGTCGTCCGTTCTTCTCGCTCTTTCCTGTCTGGAAATTATATCTCGGCATTACCACTTCTTCTCCGGCAAACAGGGCGTTGAACTGTTTGTTTATCAGTGGTATGTCCAGTGCGTAAAGGCTTTCATAGTCGTAGTCGCCCTTGTCGTCCAGCGGTGTCTTGTCGCGGTCTACAAAATAATCGTCCAACGAAACCTGTACGGGCTTTATGCCACATGTAAGCAGCTGCACGGACAAACGTTTGCAGAATGTGGTCTTGCCGCTCGACGACGGACCGGCAATCAGCACAACCCTTACATCGCTTCTGCTTGCAATTTCATCGGCAATGCGCGATATTTTCTTCTCCTGCAATGCCTCGGACACGTTTATTATGTCGGTAGAAAATCCTTTTGCAACATTCTCGTTGAAGTCGCCCACCGTGCTTATGCCGATAATGTTCTGCCAGCGGTGGTGCTCCTGGAATATCTCGAACATCTTGTCCTGACTTATCAGTTCTCCCAGCTCGTCGGGATTATTGCGCGACGGTAAGCGCAGCAGCAGTCCCTCGTAGTACATCTCAAGACCGAAAAGATAAAGCTGGCTGGTGTTGGTGAGCAGCGTACCATAATAATAGTCCATGTATCCGTCAATCTCATAATATATTGTATATAACCGCCCGATGCTTTTAAGCAGCTTTACTTTCGAGTGAGTTCCCAGCTTTGTAAAAAGCTTTATCGCCTCTTCCGTAGTGCTTTCGTGCCGCTGTATTGGTATTGCCGCATCTATTATCTCTTTCATTCTTGTTCGTATGCGGTCAACATCCTCTTTTGTTACTGGCCTTCCTATTTTGAGGTTGCAGTAGTATCCGTTGGACACCGGAATGTCTATTATTATTTTCCCGTCGGGATAAAGGTCGTGTGCAGCCTTGCACAGGACGAAAAACAGCGTGCGTGTGTATGCCCTCGAGCCCGAGGCTGACGTGATGTCAATAAATTCCACCTCTTTATTATGGTACACGCGATAGTTAAGTCCCTCCACTTTATTATTGACCCTTGCACTTACCGGAGGGTATTTCATATTTAGATTAAATTCACAAAAAATATCAGAAAGTGTACTTCCGATAGCAATATTTTTTATTTTTTTGTTATTTTTGCAACGAATTTGTACAGTCTGTTTCATAGCGATACGCTTTAACTTGTTAAATATGTCGTAAAGCTACGAATAAAACTTGACATAAAAGGACGGAGTACATTAAATTTTAATATAAAATATGTCGATTTGGATTTTTTTTAAGCTTATCGGTTCGTTGGCACTGCTGATGTACGGTATGAAATCGATGAGCGAGAGCTTGCAGAAAATGGCAGGTTCGCAGTTGCGCCACGTGCTGCAGGCAATGACCACAAACCGCATAGCGGGAATGCTCACAGGTACTTTTATTACAGCTTCAGTTCAGTCGAGCACGGCAACGACGGTCATGACCGTATCGTTTGTAAACGCCGGACTGCTCACGCTGGCACAGGCAATATCGGTGATAATGGGAGCCAACATCGGAACGACGCTTACGGCGTGGATAATGAGTGCGGGCTTCTCATTCAACATAACAGACTTTGTATATCCGGCTTTTTTTATCGCCATAATTCTTATCTATTCAAAAAAGCGTAAGAGTTTTGGCGATTTTTTATTTGGTATCGCCTTCATGTTCCTCGGACTTGGAACATTGCGCCAGACAGGCATCGACATGGACCTCGGAGGAAATGAGGCAGTGCTCGGCTTCTTCGCATCGTTCGATCCCGATTCGTTCATCACCACCATTGTGTTCCTTCTGCTTGGAAGCGTGCTTACCATGTGCGTGCAGTCTTCTGCGGCAATAATGGCGATAACCATGATATTATGTTCAAGCGGGGTGTTGCCTATATATCAGGGCATAGCTTTGGTGATGGGTGAGAACATCGGCACCACGGTGACGTCAAACCTTGCCGCCCTGACGGCGAATACCCAGGCGCGCCGCGCCGCCTTTGCCCACATGTTCTTCAATGTGTTTGGCGTTGTGTGGGTGCTTTGCGTCTTCCGTCCGTTCATACACATGGTCTGCTCGTTAGTGGGATACGACGATACGATGATGAAAGGCGAACCGGGCTTCATGGCAAATGCGGCAAAGTTGTCGTTTGTCCTTGCGGCTTTCCACACCATGTTTAACATCACCAACACGGCAATACTCATCTGGTTCATACCGCAGATTGAGAAGATTGTATGTCGTGTGATAAAGCCGCGCCGCAATTCGGAGGAGGAAGACGACTTCCGCCTGCGCTTTATTAGCGGTGGACTTATGCAGACACCCGAGCTTTCGGTGCTTGAGGCACGCAAGGAGATACAGTCGTTTGCCGAGCGCATACAGCGTATGTTCTCAATGGTACGCGAACTGCTGGTAACCAAGGACGAGAGCGCGTTTGTCAAGCTGTTTACTCGTATAGAGAAATATGAAGGCATATCGGACAACATGGAGATAGAGATTGCAAAATATCTTGATGAAGTCAGCGATGCACATCTCAGCGACGAGACAAAGGCAAAGATACGTGCCATGCTGCGTGAGATATCCGAAATAGAGAGTATCGGCGACAGTTGTTACAACGTGGCGCGTACAATAAACCGCAAGATAAAGGGTAAGGAGGACTTTACAGAGAAGCAGTATGAGCATCTGCACCAGATGTTTGAGCTGACGGACGACTGCCTGAGCCAGATGAACGTGATGCTTTCCGGACGCAAGGACAATCTCGATGTCAACCGCTCGTTTAATATCGAGAATGAGATAAACAACTACCGCAACCAGCTGAAGAGCCAGAACATCAACGATGTCAACAACCATGAGTACACCTATGCAATAGGTACAATGTACATGGATATCATAAGTGAGTGTGAGAAACTCGGCGACTATGTTATCAACGTGGTCGAAGCGCGTATGGGAACAAAACAGAGAGAAGCCTGACGGGGCTTCTCTCTGTTCCCTTTTTCCATTTGTTTCTTTTGGGCGGAATATCGTTTCATCCCTTTTCTTATCAGATTGCCTTTTAATGAATACGATTTTATGCCCCATTTCTATTCTGCTCTCTTTTACATAAATTCAGTTTTATACGGTTTTTGCTTACATTCTGTATTATGAAAACCGCTTATTTTCGCGTTCATCCGCACCATTTCCAAATTTGTTCCGTATAATTAAGTTTTATAAAGTTTATTCTTCTCCTGTATATTCCACATATAACTATATATGGACATCTTCCTTCTGCTTTAATGTATGTGTGTGGCATACAGCATGTTATGTGCTATAGTTCTTATAACTTAATACTCAGTTTCCTTACAATAGCGCCTGTCTTACATTGTAACGGATACTTCCTTATATTATGATGCAATATATATTATTCACCATTTAATACCGTTTTACCATATAAAACAACATCCGTTACAACCAGATATAGCCTTCGTTGCAGAACTGTGACTATCATATTACCATGTAAAACCATATCTTTTACATCCCAATCCCGTCTGCAATCACTTTCCCGCAGCTATAAAAATACAGTAAAACCTACCTTCTAAATGTTAAAATCAGTTTCTTCCGCAAGCAAACCTGCACATTCCTTGCCAATGTGTGCAATTTTCTTCGTCCGTTTTATCATTTTTTCTTCAAAAAACAGCATTATTTTTCCATCTTTGTGCAATGTCCTTTCTCTCTTACGAGTTTATTGTATCAAAGTTGAAATAACAATATGTCATGTAAAAATGGCAGAAATTGACAATTGGGAAAAAAGAAATACTTTTTACTTCCTGATAAAAATAAATATAAAAATTTAAATTATTTACAGATTTATAGCTAACTTTGCACCCGAATTATATACATATTTATATCAAAAGTGGAAGTCTTCGGCTGTTAGTCTTTCTTCCATCATATTTTTTTACATAAGGAAACTTTAATTTAATCTGCGAACAATTCAAATTTGTTCTAAAGCGGAGGCTATTATTGTTTGGGGATAAAATCCTTTTGCTCTTATGAATTTCAACATAAGGGGAAGAATTTTTATATGCAAATAGTAACAATAATGAGCTTCAATTTTTTTACTTAGACTAAGTAATTATTTTATTTGTAATTCTTTCAGTAAGCACTCAAATTAGGGCTTAAATTCAGAAATATTACCTTTGCTGCGAACTAAAATCAAAAGATTATGTATAATAGCAGTGAAGATTTAGAGCTATTCTATTTTCTGTATCATACAGAGGCGATTCCAAGCGGAATGTCAATTGAGCAGTTCTGCCTCAAGAACACAATGCGGAGATCTTCATAAAGTATATCGGAATCTTGTATGACTTGGAAAGGTGGTAGCTATCCTATAGACAACAATATCGCTGAGCGTATCATCTGTCCTTTGACAACTCAGCGTTACTCGATGCTCCACTTCGGCAGTGACGAAGGTGTGGAGATGGCTGCCACTTATCATAGCATCATCAGTACGGTTAAGCTACAAGAGAGGTCAGCGTGTGAGTATCTCGGTGTTTCTTACTGAAATATTTAACGGTTGCAGGGATTTTGTCAGTCTGCGACTGGATAAAATTGGATTGGCTGTATGCCAATAGTTAATAAACAACGTGATTTTTTTTACAATAATAGGCACTCGCAAAAATGTCTATTCACGTAGGAAAGCTCAAATTTGAGTAAGATTTTTTATCATTTGATAGATGGAAAACGCTGTGGGAAAATCCCGTAAAATAAATATAGACATTCTGAAGTTTTTTGCTGCCATTTTAATAACGAATTCTCATATGGATTTGCTATATGGTGAGTATAATGTATTAGCAACAGGTGGAGCTATCGGTGATGCACTGTTCTTTTTTTGTTCTGGTTTTACTTTATTTTTAGGACAGATGGGGCGATTTGCCAATTGGTACAAACGACGTATCAATCGCATTTATCCGACAATCTTTGCATGGGCTATTATCAGAGCATTTATATTTCAAAGTGACTATGGCATGAAACATACAATTCTCAGTGGTGGTGGTTGGTTCGTAAGTTGTATAATGCTTTATTACATCATACTTTATTTTATTCAACGGTATTACAAGAATTACTTATTATTGATACTCATCATGGTAATTGTAGCTTGTGGAGGCTGGTTTGCAATGGCAGATACTCCTAAAGACTATAATATGTATGGAGATGGTTACTTCAAATGGTTCCATTTCTTTATTTTTATGCTGATGGGAGCCATGATGGGAATTTCTAAAAGACGTTATAATTCTCATTTTGTTTGGGACGGTATGAAGTTAATAGCATGTATAGGCATATTTTATACTTGTTATGCCTGCAAAAACATGCCAGAATACAACAAGCTGCAAATGTTGACTTGGTTTCCGTTGATGGGTATTGCATTTTATTTTAATAAAATATGTAATTGTGAAATATTGAAACGGGCTTTCAACAATAAAATAATAGGGTGGCCTATTAAATTTATTGGTGGATTGTGCTTAGAGATATATTTGGTGCAGGACATATTTTTTACTGACAAGATGAACTCTATATTTCCTCTTAATCTGTTCATCATGTTTGCAATTATAGTTTGTGTTGCTTATCTCCTACGCTGTGGAGCAAGATTTTTCACACAAACATTTAAAGATATGGATTATGATTGGAAAATGATATTTAAAGTGTTATAAATTAGAAGAACGATGTCTGGTCAATCTCAAAATAATAAACGCATAGCTAAAAACACGCTTTTATTATATTTTCGCATGATTATCATGATGGTGGTTAGTGTCTATACATCCAGAGTAAATCTGATGGTTTTGGGAGTAGAAGACTATGGAATCTATAATGTAGTGGGAGGGTTCGTTACTATGTTTCTGATGATATCGGCTTCGTTGAATAATGCAATCAATAGATTTCTCACATTTGAAATAGGTAGGGGGGATGTAAAATCGCTTACTCGCACATTTTCGGCATCAGTGACGATACAGTTCATGCTAGCCGGAATTTTTCTTTTAATCGCAGAGACAATAGGCTTTTGGTTTGTTAATAGTAAAATGGTAATACCCGAGGAGAGGCTGTTTGCTGCTAATTTTGTCTATCAGTTTTCTATTATATCTTTCATTCTAAGTCTTATTACAGTTCCGTATAATGCTGCTATTATTTCGCATGAAAAGATGTCTGTTTTTGCATATATGAGCATATTTGATGTGTTCGGTAAATTGACAATAGCTTGGAGCACATTATATGCACCAGTCGATAAATTAATTTTTTTCTCGGGAATAATAATGATTTTTAGCCTTATCATGCGATTGATATATGGAATTTATTGTAAGCGACATTTTGAAGAATGTAGATGTGATTTTGTCTTTGACAGGGAAATGCTAAGGAATATGTTTAGATTTGCAGGATGGAATTTAATAGGTTCTGCTTCTGCTATATTGAGGGATCAAGGGGGAAATATTATAATAAATTTATTTTTCGGTCCTGTTGTTAATGCGGCGAGAGCTATTGCCATTCAGGTTAATAATGCCGTTTCTGGTTTTGTGAATAACTTTCAGATGGCACTTACTCCGCAAATAACAAAGAATTATGCTTCTGGCAATTATGAGTATATGTTCACGTTAGCTCTGCAAGGTGCACGATTGTCATTTTATATTTTATATTTTATATCCTTACCAATAATCCTTAATACTGGATATATTTTGGATTTATGGTTGGATGAGGTTCCCGCTCATACCATACTGTTTATCCAGCTGATATTGGGATTGGCCATGTGTGACTGCTTGGCAAATCCATTTTCAACAATTGCATTAGCTACAGGAAATATAAGAAACTATCAGTTAATTATTGGTGGATTACAGATGCTGAATCTCCCTATTGCTTATATCTGTTTAAGACAAGGATGCATTCCTGAAACAGTGACGATTGTGGCTATCGTAATGGCTATAATATGTATGGCTTTTCGGTTACTTATGTTGAAGATGATGGTTAAGTTGAGTATTCGAAGAGTTTTAAGAGATGTGTATCTAAATGTCATTATTGTTGGAGTGTTATCGCCAATAGTACCGTACTATGTGACCATGAATGTCAATAAAGGTTTTTGTTCATTCATAGTAAGTTGTATGGTTTGTGCATTATCTACATTTCTCATAATGATATTTGTTGGATGTTCAAAAGAAGAACGTTTATTTATATATGGAAAAATTTATAATATCGTAAGAATATAACTTTAATATCTGATGTAAGATGAAGCATGCAATATTAATGACTGTATATAAAGATATAGACCTTATTAACAAGTTAATATCACTTTATCCCAAGTGTTTTCTAATATTTATACATATAGATAAAAAGAGTAATATTTCAATAAATGATATTGTTAAAATGAAAATGTATATGTATATAAAAAATATAAGGTAATGACTTGAACTAGAAAAAGTTGTCACTTTTGATGCGCATAAATCAAAGAATCAATGAAACAGTCAACAAGTCGAATTAGAAAAGTTTTCCGTGACCCTGTCACAGGAGAGAAATCGTATGAATGGGCAGATAAGATTACTTGTCGCTATGACGAGATTGAAAAGGGTCCGATAATTCTAGAGTTTTTAAAAGGCGAACACACAGCAGAAGATATGGTAGAGAAATATCATATTTGTTCAGTGCAAACTCTTTATGCATGGGTTGGTAAGTTCTTAACTCAACAAGAATCAGTA
>ERZ840371.1954-NODE-1954-length-19621-cov-3.379229_pt1 | contig 19621 bp, 24 predicted proteins | sample MGYA00519937_ERZ840371 | MGnify/ENA primary metagenome ERZ840371 (study PRJEB31850, sample SAMEA3708873) | human gut metagenome | biome: human gut; feature: human-associated habitat; material: faeces | place: China | collected 2014 ... | reverse complement strand
CATTATTTTACAGAAAAAGTCTCACATACCCTCGCTTATCGGGATTACATATCCTCCAAGCGTCCGTGCTTTTCATATCTGGAAACACGGCTGATTTTATTTTCCTCATCCACGAAAACAACCTTCGGCGGATTCACAGCCGCCTCCTCAGGTGTCATCTGGCAATAGCACATCAGAATGATTTTATCACCCTTCTGCACACAGCGCGCCGCCGCACCGTTCAGGCAAATCATGCCGCTGCCTGCTTCGCCTGCGATGGTGTAGGTTTCAAAGCGTTCTCCGTTGTTGATATCTACAATCTGCACCTTTTCGTATTCCAGAATCCCTGCCGCGGCAAGCAAATCGGAATCAACGGTGATGCTGCCGACATAATCCAGCTCTGCCTGTACGACAGTCGCTCTGTGAATTTTTCCCTTTAACATATTCAAATACATATCGTTTTCTCCTTAGCCCTCGTAAATAAAGTTGTCAATCAATCTGGTTTTGCCGATATAAACTGCCATAGCAACCAATACGGGCGGCTGCATTTTGCTGACAGGCTCAACGGAAACGGCATCCACTGCTTTTACATAATCAATGCGTGCCAGAGGCTCTTTTTCGATCAATTCCTTCATAGCTGTTGTGATGGCATCTGCGGATGCTTCGCCATCTGCTGCCAGCTTCTGCCCCAGCTTCACTGCCTGGCTCAGCACCAAAGCCGCCTTGCGTTCTTCTGCGTTCAAGTATGTATTTCTGGAGCTTTTTGCCAGACCATCTGCTTCACGCACAATAGGGCAGCCGATGATTTCAATATCAAAATTCAAATCACGCACCATGCGGCGGATAACGGAAAGCTGCTGTGCATCCTTCTGCCCGAAATAAGCACGGTCGGGTGCTACGATGTGGAACAGCTTGGAAACAACGGTGCAAACGCCACGGAAGTGAATGGGTCTGCTCTTGCCGCAAAGCTCGCCTGTCAGTCCGCTCATATCCACGAAGGTACACGCATCCTCTGCGTACATTTCGGAGGGTTCGGGGTTAAAAAGAAGCGCAGCGCCTGCGTTTTCGCAAAGTGTGGCATCGCGTTCCAAATCTCTGGGGTAGCTTGCCAGATCCTCTGTAGGCCCGAACTGTGTGGGGTTTACAAAGTCACTTACAACAACTCTGTCATTTTCCTTTACCGCTCTGTCGATCAAGCTCTTGTGTCCTTCGTGAAGAAAGCCCATTGTGGGAACTAATCCAACGGAAAGCCCCTCGGCTCTCCATGCCTTCACTGCTGCTCTGACTTCTGAGATAGTTTTTACGATTTTCATGGTTTGCCTCCGTATTAGTACAATTTATTGATAATGTCATCTGCGATTTTAAAGGTATGCTCTGCGGCAGGGAAGGTGCCTTCCTTAACCTCTTTGATGTATTCCGTAAAGCCCTGCTTCATCACTTCGCCTGCGTTTGCAAAATGCTTTACGAACTTAGGCTTAAAATCGGAGAAAAGCGCAAGCATATCCTGATAAACCAAAACCTGCCCATCGCAGTCCGCACCTGCGCCAATGCCGATGGTAGGGATGGAAACGCTTTCTGTAATCAGCTTTGCCAGTTTTGCGGGGATACATTCCAGAACGATGGCGAAAGCGCCTGCTGCCTCAACTGCCTTTGCTTCTTCAATCAATCTGCGTGCATCTGCCTCGCTCTTACCCTGCACCTTAAAGCCGCCGAAGGCATTGACAGACTGAGGGGTCAGCCCGATGTGTGCCACAACGGGGATAGATGCCTCTGTGATTGCTTTAATCTGGGGACAAACAGACGCGCCGCCCTCCAGCTTGACAGCCTGACATCTGCCCTCCTTCATCAGTCTGCCTGCATTCACAACGGCATCATAAACGGAGGTCTGGTAGCTCATAAAGGGCATATCGCCGACAACAAGTGCATTTTTTGCACCTCTGGTAACAGCGGCGGTGTGGTGAATCATATCCTCCATGGTAACGGAGATGGTATCCTCATAGCCGAGCATAACCATGCCCAAAGAGTCGCCAACCAAAATGGTATTTACGCCACATTCATCCACTAGCTTTGCTGTGGAATAATCATAAGCGGTCAGCATAGTGATTTTGTCTCCGTCCAATTTTTGCTGCTGCAGGGTAGCTACTGTGTTTTTCATTGTTCCAACTCCTTTTCCAAATGCTTGTAATCCTTCTGCGGGTGCTTTTGCTGAGCAATTCTGATAAGCTGTTTGGAAAGGGCGGTGTAGGCTGTCAGAATATCCTGACCTACAGTGCTTTCCGCTGCAAATTTCCGTATCTCCTGCAAATGCTTCGATACGGTTTGGGCATCTCCACGCTCGATGGGGCCTGTAAGTGCATTTACCGCACCCTTTTCTGCCACGCTCTGCGCATTTCCCAGAAGAAGGGGAGATAAAGCCTCTGCTGCCGCCGCTTCGGAAAAGCCGCATTTGACAAGCAGGGCGGTGCCCATATCTGCCAGTGCGACAATCTGGTTGCTGACCATAACTGCGGCTGCATGGTAGAGGGCTTTGCTGTCGGGAGAAATGGCAACTACGGTGTTTCCCATTTCGCTGAACAGTGCTTTTAGCTCCGCAAGATGTGCGTCACTTCCTTCGATGGTAAAGCACGCCTTCCCCAAATCCAGATAGGAGGTTGCTTTGCTGCTGATTGCATACAGGGGATGAATCGAATACCGATAGGCTCCTCTGTTTTCTGCATCAAAAAAAACGGTCGATGGAATCGAACCGCTGCAATGACATATATTTTTATTTTTGATAGGCAGATTACGCATGTCATCCCATATCTCACCGATTGTGCCATCCGGCACAGTGAGAAAAAGGGTATCACTGTCTTTCGTAATTTCTTCTATACTTGTATAGTATCTGCTCTGTGTAAATTCTGCGGCCTCCTTCGCGGAGGCGGGTGTGCGGCTGTAATAACCGCTGATTTCGATGCCGTGCATCGCAAGATATTTACCCAGTGTGAAGCCGACCTTTCCGGCTCCGATAAAACCTGCTCTCATACCTATCACCTTCCTTCACAAAGAAGTGATAAGACAAGATACATCTGCTGCCATTTGTGCCGTTCCGAGGATACAGCCATCCGGCGAATCAAAAAAATAAAATATATAAAATTTGCAGTATAGCTTCTTTCAGAATGCCATCCGTCAGTTAATATAGCACATTTATCCCGATTTGTATAGAGGAAATTGTGAAAGAGTATCAAAAGCCTTTAAAGCGAAAGGGATTGGCTTTGTTTCCGAAGGAAAAAGGAAAAACGGCTCGTATTCGGAGGAAGACTGCCGTTGCAGTTGTGCCTAAGCTTTTCATAGCGATGGTGTTCTGAATAGAGGGAGAGCCGGGCGCTGTCATGGACCATGTCCAGCAGCCTGCCGAAATTGCCGCAGGAATCAGGCGGCGTGTCAGATTGGCACGCTTGAACATCTGCAAAGCAATGGGGTAAACCACGAAGAATACAACAAAGCCGCTCACACCGCCGAAGGTCAAAAGACCTGTGATACACATAATCATGGGAGCAACAAAGTGGTTGCCGCAGAAGCATCCCATGGTGCGTGCGATGGATTCCGCCGCCCCTGTGAACTGATAGACTGCACCAAAGAGCGCGCCGACAAAGAAAATCAGAAAATACTTCGTGATATAATCCGATGTGGCAGGCATGAAGTGCTGCAGCAGGGTATCCAGAATGGGCATACCGGAAAGCACGATAACAAAGATGGTAACAACCGGTGCCAGAATCAAGGCACTCATTTGTCGAAATGCCAGCACGCCAAAGAGGATGATGGCGATCAGCAAAATCAATACACTAAAATTCATATTCCCTTCTCCTTTCCTTTATGAAAGCCGATTAACGGAAATTGGGTTTGCGTTTTTCCAGGAACGCCTGCATCCCAACCTGCTTATCCTCAGTTGCGAAGCAAAGCCCAACCAAGTCCTTCTCTACCTCCAAAGCATTCATCAAATCCATATCTGCGCCCTTGTTGATAGAGAGCTTTGCATACTTGATTGCCATTGGGGACACCTTTAAAATATCATCCATCAGTGCCTTTGCTTCATCCAGCAGAGCCTCTGCGGGAACCACTCTGTTTACCAGACCGTAACGCAGGGCTGTCTGTGCATCAATGTGCTTGCCTGTGTAAATCATTTCCTTTGCCAGGCCTGTACCAATCAGACGAGGCAGTCTCTGTGTGCCGCCAAAGCAGGGGATAATGCCCAGTGTTACCTCGGGCTGACCGAATACAGCCTTTTCGGAGGCAATACGGATATCACAGCTCAGTGCCAGCTCGCAGCCGCCGCCTAGTGCAAAGCCGTTGACTGCGGCGATAACGGGCTTGTTCAGTGCTTCGATTTTGTTGAAGGTTGCCTGTGCATAGCCGGCATAGTCTCTGCCCTGTTCACTTCTGTAGGGCTGCATCTGCACGATGTCTGCGCCTGCAACAAAGCCTCTGCCTTCGCCTGTGATGATAACGCCGTAGATGTCATTTTCTTTGCTTACATAATCGAATACCATCTGCAGCTCATCCAAGGTCTGATTGTTCAGAGCGTTCAGCGCCTTGGGGCGGTTCATAGTAACGATGAGTACATGGTTTTCCAGATCCAGCTTCAGGTTTTCCAGTGCGTTTGTGTTCAGGTTTTTCATAATAAATTCCTCCTTGATGTCTTGTGTTTTGTTTTGTGTTTTTTATTGGTTTTTGTATAGTTTTTATATTTTTTCACGGAAGGAGACAGCTTTTTTTGTACGCCGCTTGCTGATTTTTGGGTACAAAAAGAACACCTGCTGTTTTCGCATTTTTTCACGAAACACCCGATTTCTTCGGGGGACGGAAATCCGCAAAAACAGCCTGCGGTGTCTCTCCCGTTATAAACGTATGAAGTTATCTTTTTTGCAGCTCATATTTTGCAATCTCCTTTTCCTGCAGCACACGCAGCAGCTTTGCCTGCATCCCTAAGGGCATATCCCCGATTTCATCCAGAAAAAGCGTTCCGCCGCTTGCCAGCTCGAATTTTCCTTTTTTGCCGCCCTTTTTTGCTCCTGTGAAAGCACCCTCTTCGTATCCGAAAAGCTCACTTTCCAAAAGCTCATTGGGAATGGCGGCACAGTTAATGCTGACCATCGGCTTTTCCCGCCGCTCTCCGTTGTTGTGGATGGCATTGGCGAAAACCTCCTTGCCTGTGCCTGTTTCGCCTGTCAGCAGAACGGGGAACATGGTCTTGGCGGCTTTATAGCCTGCCTTTTTGACCTCTGCAAAGCGTGGACTGTTGCCGACGATTTTATCGAAGGAATATTGCGAGCTGTTTCTGCTGCGGTATTCCTCTCTGTAAAATTCATATTCGGAATATTCCTGCATCAGCTTCTTTGCAGAATCCAGAGTTTGCAGTCGGAATTTTACCTGTGCCACGCCTGCAATGACATTGTGGTTTTCGTCATATACGGCGGAGCGGTTTACCAGAAAGATTCTGTCCGAATCATCGTCCGATTTTTCGCTTAGGCGAAGAATGGCGCCTTCCTCTCGGTAGGCATAATTGACAATGTCAATCATTTTTGTATTGGGGATAATCTCTGCAATACTTCTGCCGATGGCATACTCTCTGGTGGTTTTCAGGTATTGGCAGTATTGCTCGTTTATATCTGTAATCACATCATGGTTATCGACAACGACGAAGCCGTCATCGGTCAGCGTCAGTATCTCGTCAAAGATGTATTTGTATCGTTTGTCTTGATTTATTTCTGTCATGCTCTCTCCTCCTTTCTTTTTATTTTAGCACGCTTTTTTGCGGTTCTATTGAAATTCTCTGTTTGGGGACTGGATTCTTCTTTTAGAGACTTAATTCTCTTTTTAGAGACGGTGTTCTCTGTTTGGAAACAAGACTCTCCGATCGGAAACACATTTCTTCTTTTGGAGACATAGTCTCTAAATAGAGACAAAGTCTTTGCTTGAAAAAACAAATGTCTTTTTCTGTAGAAAGAAGCATTTTGCCCCCTTTTCCGTTGCTACGGAGGGTAAATCCGTTTTATTTTTCGGAAAAAATGTTGATTTTCGTCCAAAGCAGGTCGGTGAAAAGTCGCAGTTTTCCTTGATTTCTAAGGCTTTTTCCGGAAAGGGGGGGGGATTTCCCTTTCCAAAGACTGCCGCCTTCCTTTTTTGCTTTGGGCAGGTGGTTTTATTTTTTTCTTTCTGCCCTATATAAGAGCAAGAAGTGTGCCAAAGTTGGAATTCTGTAGAATATTTTTTTGTAAAAGGCAGAAAAGCATTGATTTTTCGGGATTTTTCTACATTCGGAAAAATTTTCTTGTTTTTTCTAAATGAAAATCAAAAAGAGACTTTTGTCTCCAAAAGGAGAATATTTAGAAAAAATGGAGAGAAAACGGAAGGGGAGAGACAGATTTGTTTCTGAATGGAAAAGAAGAAAAAGTTGTGCTTATGCAAACGCACCCTCTGCTGCCATATCCTCATACAAATCGGTAATGGGGTCTCCCTTGGATTGCAGATACGCAGCAGTGAAGGGAACACCCGCGGCGGAGGAGGGGTATACGCCTAAGCCATGGTTCACATAATAGGGATCTAAGCCGGCGGCAAGAATTTCGTCCTTTGTTAGCCCTTGTGTCAGCTGATGCACGATGGTGCCCATCATCTCCAAATGGGCGAATTCCTCTGTAGCAATGTCATTCAGCGTTGCTTTTGCCTCGGGCGTTACCATCGTAAATTTCTGGCTGAGATACCGCAGGGATGCACCCAGCTCGCCATCTGCACCCCCATATTGAATCATGGTATAGGTTTATCCGTCAATTAAAAACAGCTCTAGGCTGTTGGTGTGTTTATTGTAGATTACTTTTTCACAAACAGATTTAAAGGCTTTTCGCCTATCCTCCATGGAGCGGGATTCATCACGCAGGATTTCGATAACGGATGCGATTTTTGTTGAAAAGGCGGCTTGATCGAAGGGCATCTTCTGCTGTTCTTCAATTTCTGCGATATGCTCCTTCAATTCTGCGATTTCCTTTTCGATACTTGTTTTGTTGGAGCGGTATTCCTCCAGAGTATCAATATCATTCAAGTAGGCATCCTTTGCCTTTTTCAATCGCTGCTGTGCTTTGGCGAGGAGCGGCACATAAACGTCCAGTTCATGGGATGCAGGAAGCTCGCGCCGTATGGTGTAGCGGCAGCCTTCGGTATTTGGATGTGCGGCAATTTTTTCAAGTTCGGACAGAAGGGCGGGAATCAGACGATTTGATGAAATGGCGTGGGAATCGTGGCACTGACCGTGATTATAGCCGCCGCACTGGAACTGCACTGCACCATTTTTATATTTCGTTCCGACAATCAAGCTACGACCGCAGGCGGAGCATTTTACCATGCTGGACAGCCAATGTATCCCTTCTGTTTCGGGGCGTTTATGTTTATAATAGGTTCTTTTTTCGGCTTTAAAGCGGGTAACGGCAGCTTCCCAGATTTCCTCTGATACAATGGGTTCCCAATTTCCCTTGGAAATGATGGAGGCTGGGTCGGAATAATCGCGAAGGTGCATCCGTCCGGGTGTCCAACGAGAATAGCCCTTATAGACAGGGTTATTTATAATATACTGGATGGTGCGATTTTCAAAGACATTTCCTCTATGGGTGCGGTAGCCCATCTGATTCATTTGACGAGAGAGGGCGAACATGGAAGTGCCTGCGATATACTGCTCAAAAATATAGCGAATCATCTTTGCCTCCTCCGGAACGACGGAGAGGCTTTTGTTTTCGTTCTTATATCCGAAGGGAGCGGTTGCCTGCCATTCGCCTGCCTGTGCCTTTTTAATCATGGTCTTATTGACTTCCTCTGCCAGATTCAGAGAATAGTATTCTGCCATAGCCTCAAGCATGGATTCATAAATAACGGCGAATTTATCATCCTGTGGAATAGGCTCCTTTACGGAGATCACCTTCACGCCGTCCTTTTTCAGCAGGGCTTTATACAGAACGGAATCCTCTTTATTTCGGGCGAAGCGGTCAAACTTATGGACGATAATATACTGGATATGGTTTGATTTTTTTCTTGCCTGTCGAATCATGCTCTGGAAGGCGGGACGTTTATCTGCACGCTTGCCGGAGATACCTTCATCCATGAAAACAAATTCATCGGGGATATGATAGCCGTTTTGGCGGGCGTATTCCCTAATATCTGCAAGCTGAGCTGACGGAGAATAATCGGTTTGCTCATCTGTGGAGACACGGACATAGGCTGCTGCGATAATCATAAAAAAGACCTCCTTTATTTTATTTTTTAGATTCTGGATGATAACGTTGAAAAAGAGCGGATGCCACAAAAGACCAAAAGGCAGCAGCGGCAATACTGGGCGGTGCGGCGTTTACGGGATCCAAAATAATTTTGATGCCTGCAATGATGAAATAGGAAAGGACAGCATTGCAGACAACAAAAGCACGCCTTTTTTTAACAGACCACTGTTTTTTAGAGAATTTAGCTACAAAAAAAGGGACACCACAATACAATACGATGATGAGAGCGGTGCCGAGGAGAATACTGAGCATACCAAGCTGAAAATCGGAGGCGGGGGATTCCATCGGCACAGAGGCACCTCTTTGATAGCGGGTATTAAAAATTCCATTTTTCAATTCTTCATAGGAAAGCATGATACCCCTCCTTTTTAATTTTTCGTTTTCGATAATTTTTGCTTTTTCTTTTCCAAGAGGCTTTGTTCTGCCTTTATATTTTCCATCTGAGAATTTAATTCGAGGATTTTATCTGAAATTTCCTCTGTGGGTGCGCCAATTAACAAACCAAGCTCCATTGCCAAGCGGTACATGTGCTTACAGGTATGGTGCCGCTTTTGAAAATCGGGACAATCGCAGGTCTCCAAGGTTGTATGATAGGTATTTTTATTTTTCGTGGTAATGGTTGCGCTTGCTTGAAAGTTTTGGATACGCATACTCTCCTTGATTGCTTTTATGAAACGCATATTATCGGCTTCTATCGGCAACGAAGAAAAATTCTTAAAAACGGGGATGGAGGAATACTGCGGTCTATTACGAAGGGAAACAATTTTTTCCTGTATTTTTTGGTCTACCGCTATTTCAAAATCATCTTGGAAAGAATCTACTTGTTCCTTCAGAGAAAGATTTTCCATTTGCAGAGAATTGGCATCATCCTGTAGATGCTGTTTTTCTATTTGCAGGGAATGAATATCTTCCTGCAAAGAACGAATATGATTTTTCATATATTTATTTTGTTCTTGTATAGACAGAGCAGTCTGTTGCTGTTTCTCCTTTTGATTTTTCAGAGAATCAAAATCAGCCTGCAATTTATTGGTTTCCTGTTGGAGAGAATCCTTTAGGACAGAGGATTTGTGGCGGGTGCGAAGGATGCCAATGATACCTAAGACAGTTGGTATGAGAATGGAAGCTACTAAAAGAGGGAAATATTCTTCATCCTTTTGCACAGTAGCTTGCTCATAGCCATCGTCAGAACCGCTATCATAACCATCATTATAGCCGTGAATATAACCATCATCATAACCATCACTGTATGAAGAATCGACAACAGCAGAGGGGATATATCCCGTATTATCGCCAGAGGATGAACCGGAATTGTTGCCGGTCTGGTCATCATAATCATACGGGCAGATGCCATCTGTATGCTGGTGGGCGGGGTAGCCATGATGATAGTGATATTCTCCTGTACTTCTATCATAATGTCCGCCATCTGCATCTGTTCTGCCGGGGTGGGCGGCGGAGATGGCAGGGAAGCACAAAAGCAGCAGAAGAAAGAGAGGGACAAACTTTCTCATGATTTCCTCCTTTCAGAAATCAATGAAAATGACATTATTATTTATGCGGGTGACGCGCCGTTTTTTGTTTTAGAAGAATACTTTTCATCCTCCAAAAGGACGGTCATTCGCTCTGTGATGCGGGCTTGGTCTATTTCATCCAGCTGTACGTAGAGGCTTAACGCTGTAGCGGCGTTTTTGCCGAATTTATCTTCGATTTGCTTACAGATGCTTTTAGAAACAGGGGAGATTGCTTGTTCATCAGTCCAGCCCATTAAATAGCCGGGGGTGGTGTGCAATGCTTTTGCGAGAGCAGCGATTTTATCACGCTTCATATTTGCAATGATACCTGTTTCCCATTTGCGGACGGTGCTTTTTCCAACACCGACTTGATTTGCGACTTCTTCTAGGGTTAAGCCCAAGGAAAGCCGCAGCTCTTTAATTCTTTTTGCCATATCAGAATCGCTCATATATACATCTCCTTATTTATTCTAAAGCGAATATAGCACAAAAGTGTCTTATATGCAACACAAAATGTAAAAAGAATTAAAAAGTTTCTCAAATGACACAAATAAGTGTTGACAGAATCGAAAAGCGAATGTAATATAAAGGTGTCATTTAAGACACTTTTAGAGAAAGAGGTGGAAAATATGAATAAATTGAAACTGGAATATGAAATGAAAATGAAAGGAATTTCTGCGGCAGAAATGTGCAATGCACTGAAAATTTCACGTTCTGCATTCTATCGCAAGTGCAACGGAAAAACAGAGTTTACGAGAAGGGAGATTGAAAAAATCATTGAAATCCTTGGAATTAACAAGGTTGAGGCGTTGGAGGAAATTTTTTTTGATGAAAAAGTGTCTTAAAAGACACTGTAAACTGGGTGGGGGAAATAGTTTAAAAGATTTGAGAAGGTACGAGGAAGGAGAAGAAAAGCGCATAGGACAAAATGGCAGCGGAGTAACGTATAAGGGAGGTGTTGTGCATGGCGAAGAAGGAGCCTTTGAAGGTAATCACAAAAATCATAAGAGGGGACGAGGTTATTCTTTACGATTCCCTGAGCGAGGAAGAAAAGGCAGAATTTGGGAAACGGCTGAACCGACGCGCCATCAGCGCAGTGGCGCAGGCGCACGGATGCACGGCAGAATTTATAGACGAGGAGACGGCAACAGCGTAAGCGGGGCTTTGCCCCATGAGAAGGACAAGCTACAAAAGGAGGAAGAAGATGGAGAAAACGACGGCAAACAGCCTGCGGCAGGAGGCAGAGAAGCTGGGACTGCGGACAGGCAGAAGGATTGATGTGATTGACAGCATGGACGGAGAGGAGAACGAGCGGCGGAGAAAGCGGAGTGGTGTTGTGGTGCGGTTATTTCGGCATTTCTTTCAATGCGACATGGGCGGATACACAGAGTGCTTCCGATACAACACGCTGCTGCGGAAGGAAATGGGAGAGAAGGTGCGTCTGCGTGGATTTTGAGAAATTGGTTCTGATTTACATTATTCTTTTTGCCATGCTTGCGACGGGCTTTGCAGCGGCATTGCTTGAAAATGCGAAGCTGACAAGAGAAAATGAGCGGCTGAAAAAGATTCTTTATCGGAGGGGATACAAATGAAATTTGCGGACATTGCGAAGCGGGCGAAGCAAACAAGGATTGCCTGTGTGCTGACGGATGAAAACGGCGTGCAGTGGGTAGATGTGGGTGCGGCTGTGTACCGCTTGGAAGGACTGCCGAAGATGGATTCGGAGGATTTCCTGCGGCTGGCAGGGGTATCCGAGGAAAAAATTGGTGGCTTTTATGTAGAAGGGAATAATGTCCCGGAAACATCACTTCGGAACGAGACGGGGGATGAAATAGCACTGACAAGTGACATGGCGGGGCTTGTGGTCGACATGGATGGATACAGGCTGATGCCCTTCTACACGGCACTGCATGGCGTGATCTGGCTTGATGTAAAGAACATGGAGCCAATCATGAAGGGAGATACAAATTATCTGCGGTTCTTCCTGCGGAGGTTTGGGAACGGCTGGATGATTGCGGTGAAGGACGGGCTGGTACTGATTGCCATTATTCCCGAGAAAAAGATGTCGGAGTTCCTTTATGAGCAGGTGCAGATATTATGGATGCGATGCGAACAGAGAGGCGTGGAAAAAGAAAAGAAGGAATGGGAGGAGGGAAGGAACATGAAATATCAGGTTTGCGAAAGCTGCGGCGCGCACTTAGACCATGGCGAAAAATGCGACTGTCAGAATGAAGAATGAAGAATGAAGAAAAAAAGACCGGCACCGAAGGGGAAATTCGATGCCGGTCGAGCGGTAGGGAAACCGCCGAGATATTTAACTGAATTATAGCAGAAAAAGACTGAAAAATCAAGGGTTGGGGAACCCTTTTGCCCCTTGATAATAGTATTAACAATTCGAGCATACCCCTACAAGCATAGAGGGGAAATAGGAATTAAAAAAACAGAGGTGGAACGGATGCCGAGATATTTAAAAAAGATTTGGGCGGGGGATGTTTACGAAGCGAAGGAATACAACAGCACGAAAGTGAAGGGCAGGGGCTACGAAAGAGCCATGCGGGAAAACATCAGCCCGGAAAAAATAGCGGAATACAATTTTCTGGAAACGAGGAAGAAATGCGGGCGGATGATAAACGCAAATTTTAAGGCAGGGGATTTATTTTTGACACTGACATACAGAGAGAGGGTTGGGATTGAGGATGCGCTACGGCTTTTCAGAAATTTCATTGGGAGATTGAAGCGGCTGCGAAAGCGAAAGGGATTGGATGCACTGAAATACATATATGTGATTGAGACGGGGAAGAAGGGCAGGGAGCACCTGCACATGATTATCAATGACATGGACGTAACCCTAAAGGAGCTGACGGAGCTTTGGGGGCTGGGGCGCGTGATGATTTCCAGACTGGAGCCGGGAGGCGACTACACAGGGCTTGCGTTTTACATCACGAAGGAGAATTACAAGGAATACGGCCGCAGATGGAACGGGAGCCGCAACCTTGAAAAACCAAAGGAGACTGTGGTGGAGGTTGCGAAAAGCAGAAAGCTGCGGGCACCGAAGCATTACCGTGTGGTTGAAGAAATCAGCTATTACAGCGAAATGACGGGTTTTACCAGATACATGAAGGCAATACGGATTGGAGGAGAGGACTATGGCGAAGGGAAGCCACACGAGCAGTATTTTGACGGGGAAGGATAAATACTGCTATCTGACCGGAGAGACAAAAGGCTTGGAGAAGCACCAACAGTAGCGGTTGAGGCGTTTGGTTATGAGGAACGAACGTATAGCGAACGCTGTGTGAGGTGACGAATAAACGCCGAAAGATAGCGGTTTCCAAAGCGAAGCGAGGAAAACTTACCATATATTTTTCGGGACAGGCCTACGGAGGATTTCGGACAAGCATGGATTTTGGGTTTGGCTGACGGCGGAGAAGCACAGGGGAACAGGCGGCGTGCATGGCAGAGACGGACACGCACTTGACCTGCGGCTGAAACAGGATTGTCAGCGGAGGTTTGAGGAGGCACACAGCAGAGAGGAATTTATGGAGATTATTGGGAGGAATTACCTGGGGGATGAGCCGGAAGGAAAACTGCAGATGCCTGCGGATACGGGCGGGTTCTACTTATTGTAGGAGGTATGAGCATGGGCAAAGGAATCGTATACAGCATTGGGGCAGAGGGCTGCCCCTGCTGCGGATGCCAAGAGAGGGCTGTCGGTTGCCATGGGATGTGTGAGAGGTACAAGGCATGGAACGGGAAGCGGCAAGCGGAGCGGCAGGAAAGAATCAGAAGGACAAGCATACTGCATGAAGCGGATAAAAGAAAGAGCGCAGCGGTAAGCCATTACAAGAGAAGGGGGAGGCAGGCATGAACAAGGTGATTCTAATGGGGCGGCTGACAAGCGACCCAAAAATGGATTGGACACGTTCAGAGGATTCTAAGCAGTACGCCACATATACATTAGCGGTCAATCGCAGATTTAAGCGGAATGGAGAACAGGAAGCGGATTTTATCAACTGCGTTGCATGGGGAGCCATGGCGGAGTCCGCAGAAAAATTTATGAAAAAAGGTGCCATGTTCGCTGTTGAAGGGCGGCTGAATGTCAGAAGCTGGGAGAAGGACGGCGAAAGGCATTGGACAACAACGGTTGTTGTAGAGAATTGCTATTTTACGGGCAGCAAGAGGGATGCGGAGAATAAGCCTGTGGCGGAACAGAGCAGACCGAATAAGCCCGCAAAGCAGATGGGGCTGGCGGAGCAGGAGGGGTTCTATCCGATTGATGAAAGCGTTGAAGATGATGATTTGCCGTTCTGAGGAGTGAGAGTATGAAAGCAATATTAAAATACCCGGGCAGCAAGTGGCGTATTGCGGATTGGGTTATTTCCTTCTTTCCGGAACATCACAGTTATCTGGAACCGTTCTTCGGAAGCGGAGCAACCTTCTTTCAGAAGAAACCGAGCAACATAGAGACTATTAACGATTTGGATGGTGGAGTTGTGAACTTCTTTGAATGGGTGCGGCGAGATCCGGAGCGTCTGGCGAGAGCAGTTTATTTAACGCCTTACAGCAGGCAGGTTTATGATGCAGCGTTTGCACCTGCAGAAAATAATTTTGATGTAGCAGTGAAATTCTGCATACAGGCGAATATGGGATATGGTTTTCGCACGGCAGGAGCGAAGGCTGGGTGGAAATTCGACATTCAAGGCAGGGAACGAGCATACAGTTTGAACGATTGGAATGAACTGCCGGAATGGATTATTTATGCGGCGGAGCGGCTGAAATGTGCTCAGATTGAGTGTAAGCCTGCAGTAGATGTGATTGGACGGTTTGATTTTGAGAATGTCCTGATTTACTGCGACCCACCATATCTGTTGGAGACACGATTCGGAAAACAGTACAAGCAGGAAATGACAAGGCAGCAGCACGAGGAATTACTGGATATATTGCTGAAAAGCAAGGCGAAGGTTTTACTCAGCGGATACGAAAGCGACCTCTACAATGATGCCTTGAAAGATTGGCGCAAAGAGAAAATATGGAGTGCGGCCAGAAATTCTTCAAAGAAAAAGCAAGAGGTTCTGTGGATGAATTTTGAACCAATGCGGCAGATGCAGTTGTAAGGAGCAAGGAAAATGAGAGCGACACTTGAAGAAAAGATTAACCGGTTAAGAGCGGCAGAAAAACGGCTCCGGAAACATCTGTCGGAGGATGAATTTGGAGTGGTCAGAAGAACTGCGGAGGGATTTGGACAGGAAGCTGACTGGCTGGAAGAACTGAAACGCTACAGGGACTTGGAAGAACAGGGGCGGCTGTTGGTGCTGCCTTGCAGGGTTGGAGATACGGTGTATGAAATCCTCGAAGAAACCGTACCGAACCACTATTTTTATATCAGCGAGCACAAGGTGCAGGATGTATCGGTAAAGGCTGTCAAGTATGCTGACGAATGGGAATCGTATGACTACGAAAACCTGTATTTTACAAGAGAAGAAGCGGAAGCGGCACTGGAGAGAAGGAGGAACAGGAAATGAACATCAAGGACTACCAGAAGGGAAGGAATGACGGAGGTGGGAGAAAACATGCCAAACGATGACACGACGATCCGGTGCCCCTATTATCTGCGGAGCAACCAGACAGTGATATACTGCGAGAGCGATGTGGAACTGGAGGGGGCGGAGGGGGCGGAGCGGAGCTTTGCGCACAGCTTTGCGAATGCGGCGAGAAAAAAGGAATTTGTGCGGGCGCACTGCAGGCAGTTTCCGGACATGAACTGTGCGTATGCAACTTATCTTAACGAGATTTACGGAGGTTACGAGTATGAAGCTGAGAGGAAAGCTGAAAAAGGCAAATGTACGACTGGAGAATCAGGAGAAGATGATAGCGGGGCTGGAGAGGGGAAACCGATACCTGCACGATGTATGCGAGAGGACGAGGCAAGAGGCGGCGGAGAAGTTGGAGGAAGCGGCGCAGAACAATGAGCTGATGCTTTTTCTGATGGCGGGGTGCGCGCTGGCGGCAGGCGGAGCAGTTACGATTCAGACAGAGAATATGAGCCGCGTACTGGAGGAAAAGCGTGTATTATTCCATGCGGACTTTGAAAAGCATCTGGCAACGGTCAGTGTGGAGGAGAGGGAGCAGGCATAAAAGCCTGTTCTTTTTTTGCGTGCGGCGCAGGAGAGGGGGGGCGGGGGCAAATGGTGCAGAAATGTGATAGATTTTAGAAAAACGGTACACGAGGCGGAGAGGGGGCGAGAAAAGCACCTCTGCAAGGGGGGAGAAAGTGATGGAGAAAAAGACAGAAAGGCGGGATTGGGGAGAGATTAAAAACGCCTATATTACAGGCAAGGAGAGCCTAAACAAGCTGGCGGAAAGATACGAAATCCCCCTACGGACGATAAAGGACAGGAGCAGGAAAGAGAACTGGGTGGAGGAGCGGAAAAAATTCCGCACCGAGGTTGCGCAGAAAGCGTCCCAGAAAACGGCGAAAAAAGAAGTGAAGCGTCTGGTGAAGCTGCGGGATGTTGCGGAGGATGTGGCAGACCTGATCGGGCAGGACGTGGAGCGGATGAAAAAGCTCAGGGAAAAGCGGAAAAGCGTAACGCCGGAGGATGTGAAGATGATTAAGGATTTGACGGTAGCACTGAAGAACATCGCGGACGTGATGCGAGATGTTTACGACATTCCGACGATTCGCGAAAAGCTGCTGCAGGCAAAATACAACGACTACAAGCGGATTCTGGCAGAGATGGAAAAAGCACCTGAGGACAGCCTGATTGTGCTGGCGGAGACATTGGAAAGAGTGGAAGAAGATGACATGGAAGAAATGGACAAAGACGGTGGAGGAGCTACGGAAGGAGAAGAAGGTAATCTGGAGCCCACAGCCGAAGCAGATTGAATTTATGCAAAGACCGGAGTATGAGGCATTTTACGGGGGAGCGGCAGGCGGCGGCAAGAGCGACAGCCTGCTGATGGAGGCACTGAGGCAGGTAAACATACCGCACTACAAGGGGCTTATCATCCGAAAGACATACCCCGAATTATCGGAGCTGATAGACAAGAGCCTGCGGTTTTACGGGGCGGCGTTTCCGAAGGCGAAATACAACGGGAGCGAGCACGTTTGGAAATTTCCGAGCGGTGCAAAGATTTACTTTGGGAGTTTGCATCATGCGAAGGACAAAATCAAATACCAAGGGAAGGAATTTGACTTCATCGGCTTTGACGAGCTAACGCATTTCACATGGGACGAATACAGCTATCTTTTCTCCCGAAACAGACCGAGCGGCAAGGGGACGCGAGTATACATGCGGGCAACAGGGAACCCCGGCGGCATCGGGCACGGATGGGTGAAAAGCCGCTTTATCACAGCGGCACCGCCCAAGACAACGATATGGGAAAGCTACAGCGTGGAGGCACCGGACGGCGGAGAAATCAAGATGAAGCGGGACAGGATATTTATTCCCTCTACAGTATTCGACAACCCTGCGCTTTTGCAGAACAACCCCGAATACCTTGCCAGCCTTGCCATGATGAGCGAGGCGGAGAAGAAGGCACTGCTTTACGGGGACTGGGACTGCTTTAGCGGACAGGTATTCAGCGAATGGCGGGACGATCCGGCGGGCTACGAAACAAGGCGGTGGAGCCATGTTATCAAGCCGTTCCTGATTCCGGAGCATTGGAAGATTGTGCGGGGGTTTGACTTTGGGTTTAGCAGACCATTTAGCGTAGGCTGGTATGCGGTGGACGAAAAGGGCGTGCTTTACCGCATTGCGGAATACTACGGCTGCACGGGCGTGCCGAACGAGGGCATCCGCATTAACCCGAAGGAAATAGCGGCGGGGATACGGGAGATAGAAACGACGCACCCACTACTGAAGGGGAAAAGCATTACAGGCGTAGCCGACCCAAGCATTTTTGAGAAAAGCCGAGGGGAAAGCATAGCGGAGCAGATGGAGGATTTCCCGCACTTCATTTCATGGGAGAAGGGGGACAACACACGCCTTGCGGGGAAGATGCAGTTTCACTACAGGCTTGCCTTTGACGAGGAGGGGCGGAGCATGTTCTACTGCTTTGACACCTGCAAGCACTTTCTGCGGACGATACCGAATCTGGTATATGACGAGGCGAAGGTGGAGGATATCGACACAGAGGGAGAGGATCACATCTACGACGAGTGCAGATACATCTTCATGTCACGCCCGATTTCGCCAAGAAAGACAACGCCGAAGCTGATGCCGCTGGAAGACCCTCTGAACCTATTCGGCGGAGAGCGGGCGGACGGAAAATATCAATTCTACAGAGTATAGGAGAAGGAGGAAGGAACATGTTTGACGAGATAGAAAGCAGCGTAATTGTGAAAAAGGGAGAGGAGCTTCTGCGAAAATACATGGACGGGAAGAAGAACCTTGACAAAAGGATTGTAGAGAATGAGCAGTGGTACAAGATGCTGCACTGGGAACAAATCAGAGACAAGGACAACGGCCCGCGGACGGCTTCTGCATGGCTATTCAACAGCTTAGCGAACAAGCACGCAGATGCCATGGACAACTACCCACAGCCGAGCTTTCTGCCGAGAGAGGAGGGGGACAAGGCGGATGCGGAGGTGCTTTCCAAGATTGTGCCTGTGATTTTGAAGCAGAACAACTTTGAGCAGGCATACAACGACGCATGGCATGACAAGCTGAAAAGCGGCACAGGGGTTTACAAGGTTTTCTGGGACAAGGATAAGGACAACGGTGTGGGGGACATCGGCATTGTGGACGTGGATATTCTCAATTTGTTCTGGGAGCCGGGGGTAAAGGATATTCAGAAAAGCCCGAACCTGTTTCACATTGAGCTGGTGAACAGGGAGGAGATGGAGGGGGAATACCCTGATTTCAAATTCAGAGGCAGCGGCGATATACGGAGTGCAAAATACATGCACGATGACACGATTGACACGAGCGACAAGTGCATGGTAGTGGACTGGTATTACAAAAAGCACGAGGGCGGAAGAATGACGCTGCATTTTATCAAATTCTGCGAAGGGAATCTGCTTTATGCCACAGAGGCGGAGGAAGGGATGGAGAATGGACTTTATGCACACGGGAGATACCCTTATGAATTTGACGTACTCTTTCCCGAAAAGGACAGCCCTGCGGGATTTGGCTATGTGGACATTATGAAGGACGCACAGATTTCGATTGACAACATGTGGATCAGCTTTGAGAAGAATGTGAAGTGGTGCAGCGAGCCGCGATATTTTGCAAAGGACGGCAGCGGCATAAACGCGGAACAATTTGCAGACCTGCGGAACACGATTGTAAATTACACGGGGGATATTGACAACATTAAGCCGATACAGACGGCACCCGTAGGAGGCATTGCAACGAACCTTTACCAGCTGAAGATTGACGAGCTGAAGGAGACGAGCAGCAACAGGGACTTTTCCCAAGGGAGCACAGCAAGCGGCGTAACGGCGGCAAGTGCAATTGCAGCTTTACAGGAGGCAGGGAGCAAGACGAGCCGAGACATGATTAAATCCGCCTACCGCACATTTGAGAGAATCAATATTCTGGTGGTGGAGCTGATTCGGGAGTTTTACGATGAGGCGAGAGAGTTTCGCATTACGGGCAAGCGTGGGGACGAATTTATCAAATACAGCAATGAAAACCTGAAGCCGACAGAGGAAATGATCATGGGGCAGGTGGCAGTGAGCAGCAGAAAGCCTATCTTTGACATCAACATTACGAGCCAGAAAAGCAGCCCCTTTTCCCGTGTGGCACAAAACGAGCTGGCGAAGGAGCTTTACGGAGCGGGGCTATTCAACCCACAGCTGACAGACCAAGCCTTGATTTGCCTTGAGATGATGGACTT
>ERZ840371.1939-NODE-1939-length-19762-cov-4.806312_pt1 | contig 19762 bp, 16 predicted proteins | sample MGYA00519937_ERZ840371 | MGnify/ENA primary metagenome ERZ840371 (study PRJEB31850, sample SAMEA3708873) | human gut metagenome | biome: human gut; feature: human-associated habitat; material: faeces | place: China | collected 2014 ... | reverse complement strand
CAGATCACAGAAGAAATACTGGAAACATTACAGGATTATATAAAAAAAGATCTGCCGGTCCAGGGACTGGAAGATACAGACCTTGTCACCATACAGGTAATGGCATTATCAGGTGGCAGGTCCGTTTAAAAAGAAAGAGAAAGATGGAAACATAATGGGAAAGATTTATTATGTAATGGGAAAAAGTGCCTCAGGTAAGGACACCATTTACAAACGTCTGGTAAAGGAACTGCCAGAACTTGGAACAGTCTGCATGTACACCACCAGGCCCATCCGTGATGGGGAGACCAATGGGGTGGAGTACATTTTCACCGATGAGAAGCAGCTTCAGGCTATGAAGGATGCAGGTAAAGTGATCGAATGCCGCACTTATGATACCATTTACGGGCCGTGGAGTTATTTTACGGCAGATGACGGGCAGATCGATCTGGGATCCGGCAGTTATCTGATGATGGGAACATTGGAGTCTTATGAAAAGCTCTGCAGTTATTATGGGGCAGAGGTCATGGTCCCTTTATATATCCATGTGGAAGACGGTGAACGTCTGCAGCGGGCATTAAACAGAGAAAAAACGCAAAAAGTGCCAAAGTATGCGGAAATGTGCCGAAGGTTCTTAGCTGATGAAAAGGACTTTGCAAAAGAACGTCTGGATCAGTTAAGCGAGACAGGCGCACATCAGGGCGTAATCGCTCAGGTGGCAGCCTATGAATATGCAAGTGTAGAAGATATTCTTGCGAAGGCAAGGGAAAAAGGAGAAGATCCCTTTATCTTTATCCTGGATAATATTGAGGATCCTCATAATCTTGGTGCGATCATCCGTACAGCAAACCTTGCAGGTGCACATGGGGTGATTATTCCCAAGAGAAGAGCAGTTGGCCTGACTTCCACAGTTGCCAAGACTTCAGCAGGTGCATTAAACTATACACCTGTTGCAAAGGTTACCAATCTGGGACATACCATCGATGAACTGAAAGAACAGGGCATGTGGTTTGTATGTGCAGATATGGGCGGTGAAACCATGTACAATCTTAACCTGACAGGTCCGATCGGCGTAGTGATCGGCAATGAAGGTGAAGGTGTAAGCAGACTGATCCGTGAGAAGTGTGATTTCGTGGCATCTATTCCTATGAAGGGTGACATTGATTCCCTCAATGCATCTGTGGCAGCCGGAGTACTTGGATATGAGATTGTACGTCAGAGACTGCAGAAGAAATAAGTTTATCTCAGTCTGAGATAAAGGCTTCGTGAGGATGTGCAGCGATTATTAAGAGGAATTTTTGCAGCAGAAAATTATTCCACAATATTGTTATGCTATAAGAAGCCCTCTGGGCGAATGATAGAGATTTTCAGAAAAACGGAAGGGTTAAATTGATGAAACAGTATGACGGAATTAAAGATGAAGAATTAATTTCCCGTTTCAAAAACGGGGAATCAGAAATCCTCGACTATCTGATGGAAAAATACAAGAACATGGTCCGCAAGAAAGCAAGGACCATGTTCCTGATAGGCGGGGAGAACGATGACCTGATACAGGAAGGCATGATCGGACTGTTTAAGGCAGTCCGCGATTACCAGCCGGACAGGGATGCTGCATTCCAGACCTTTGCCAGTATATGTGTGGACAGACAGATCTACAACGCCATCCAGAGTTCCAACAGGCAGAAGCACCAGCCACTGAATTCCTATATTTCCCTCAGCGAACAGGATGGGGAAAATGAAGAACATCTTGGAGATAACTGGGGAGAGAACCCGGAGTCTATCATTATTGACCAGGAGAATGTCCAGGATCTGGAGCAGGAGATAACAGCAACGTTAAGTCCAATGGAGAACCAGGTTCTTGAATATTATCTGGCAGGAAACGGATACGGAGAGATTGCCCAGATCATGGGAAAAACACCCAAATCCATAGATAATGCATTACAGCGTATCCGAATCAAGATCAGAGAGCAGTTGGAGCAATATCAAAAATAGAAAGATATCTGTATAAAACCCAAAAATAAAAATCAAAAAGTTAAAAATAGGGATTGACAATACAAACAAGTTCTGATAGTATATTTAAATGTGAGCGGTAAATCCGACACAATGCTGATGTGGCTCAGAGGTAGAGCACTTCCTTGGTAAGGAAGGGGTCACGGGTTCAATTCCCGTCATCAGCTCGCTTCATAAAACGGTGGAATCCTTTGGGGTTCTGCCGTTTTGCAATTTTTCAGATATTTTAAAGGAGGTTTTGCAGATGGAATCAATGAAGGATTATGAAAAGGAGCTGGAACGTTCTTTCCGCACGATTAACGAAGGAGATATTGTCAGTGGAGCTGTGGTAGCAGTAACCGATGAAGAAGTGACACTTGACCTGAATTATTATGCACCGGGAATTATCAAAATTGAAAATCTGAGCAATGATCCGGATTTTCATGCGAAGGAAGAATTACAGCCGGGAGACATCATCGAGGCAACGGTTGTGCGTACAGATGACGGACATGGAAACATCGAATTGTCGAAAAAGGAAGCAAACGAAGTGCTTGCCTGGGATAAACTCCGGGAGATGATGGAGCAGCAGACGGTTGTGACTGTCCGGATCAAAGAGAGTGTGCCGAGTGGTGTGGTTGCATTCTTAGAAGGAATCCGTGCATTCATTCCGGCATCCCAGTTGTCCGCAGATTATGTGGAAGACACGGATGCATGGATCGGAAAAGATGTGCGTGTCGTTGTGATTACCGTAGATCCTGAGAAGAATAAACTGGTATTGTCCGGAAAAGTTGTGGCAAGACAGGAGCGCGAGGAAGAAAGAAATCATCGGATTGCCATGCTTGTGCCTGGATCTGTGGTAGAGGGAACCGTAGAATCCATTATGCCATACGGAGCATTCATCAATATCGGGAATGGCATCAGCGGTCTGGTTCATATTTCACAGATCAGCCAGAAGCGGATCTCTTCCGTTCATGAAGTTTTAAAAGAGGGACAGAAAGTAAAGGCGAAGATTTTAAATACCAACGATGGAAAAGTCAGCCTGAGCATGAAAGCGCTGGAAGATATTATGGAAAAGCCGCAGGAGGAAGAAGAGGCAGAGGCAATCGAGTACAGCTCAAATGAAACGGCCGGAACAAGTCTTGGAGATCTTCTTTCCAGATTCAAATTATAATCAGATTTTCTTTAGACAGTAAAAAACCCGTGAAGATGAACAGCAGACCGTTCATCTTCACGGGTTCTTTTTAGAAATTAAGCGTTGGAATTCTGATAATAACCAAGCACTTTTTTGACATAATTCTGTGTTTCCTTAAACGGTGGAATCCCACCGTACTTGTCGACATTTCCACCGCCGGCATTGTATGCGGCAAGCGCAAGGGAAACATCTCCGTTGTATTTCTTTAAGTTCTGCGCCATCAGTTTGGCACCACCCATAATATTTTGCTGTGCATCGTATGCATTTGTGACACCAAGTCCTTTTGCGGTGGATGGCATCAGCTGCATGACACCCATGGCACCGGCAGAGCTGGTTGCGGATGGATTGAAATTGGATTCCTGCCTGGCAATGGCTTTGAGCAGGTTGATATCCACACCGTATGTTTCAGAAGCTTCTTTGAAATATTCTTCGAGGTTCTCCGGAGAAGAAACACTGCCGGAGGAGGTGGTACTATTTGTTGCAGAAGAACTGGAAATTGCCGGGGTATCCGCGACCGGAGACGTATCAACCGGTGCATCGGTCTGCGGGGTAAATCCAAGGATCTGCTGTACCGTATCCAGGGAAACGGCACCACTGCTGCTGGCGGCAAGCAGTGCGTCCACTGCCATGGCCTGTACGCTGCGCTCAGCGGAAGCCAGACATTCCTTAAATGTGGTGACGGCTTCATCCGTATTTTTCGGTGTCTGTATATTGGCAGAAGCTGCTTCCTGCAGCCTGGCTGTCTGTGTCTGATCAATATAAGGTAAAACTGTTACACCCATGATTTTCCTCATCTTTCGTTCGCTTAATCTAACATTCGATCATGCATATCATATCATAATCTGTGGAAAAATAAAAGGAAAAGGCGAAAATTGCTTGAATTTGTAAAAGAGTTGTTGTAGCATAACATCAGACGAAAAAGTGTAGATAAAGGAGCCAGATTATGGAGAAAAAGCCGTTTGTAACAAAGAGTCAGGTGGAGGAGATCGTCAAAACATACCCGACACCGTTTCATTTATATGATGAAAAAGGCATTCGTGAGAATGCAAAAAAAGTAAAGGAAGCTTTTGCATGGAATCCGGGATTCCGCGAGTATTTTGCAGTGAAAGCAACCCCAAACCCATATATTTTAAAAATTTTACAGGAATATGATATGGGATGTGACTGTTCCTCTTACACAGAACTGATGCTTGCAAAGTCCTGTGGATTTGACGGAAAGCATATTATGTTTTCTTCAAATGATACGCCGGCAGAGGAATTTGCCTATGCGGATGAACTCGGGGCAATCATCAATCTGGATGATTTCACCCATATTGATTTCTTAGAAGAAACGATCGGTCATATTCCGGAGACCATCAGCTGCCGTTACAATCCGGGTGGAGTATTTGAACTGAGCAATGGAATCATGGACAACCCTGGAGATTCCAAATACGGCATGACAAAGGATCAGCTCATCGAAGCGTTTAAGATTTTAAAGGATAAGGGAGCAAAGCATTTCGGTGTCCATGCATTTCTTGCCAGCAATACCGTCACAAACGAATACTATCCGAAGCTTGCAGGAGAACTGTTTGAACTGATCGTGGAATTAAAGGAAAAGACCGGATGTGATATCAGATTCGTAAATCTTTCCGGTGGTGTGGGAATCCCTTATACACCGGACAAGGAGCCGAATGATATCGCTGTCATCGGAGAAGGTGTGCACAAAAAGTTCGATGAGATCTTAGTTCCGGCAGGACTTGGGGATGTATCCATTTATACCGAGATGGGACGTTTCATGCTCGGACCTTACGGATGCCTTGTGACGAAGGCCATCCATGAGAAACATATCTACAAAGAGTATATTGGTGTGGATGCATGTGCAGCAAACCTGATGCGTCCGGCAATTTACGGGGCATATCATCACATTACGGTTCTTGGAAAAGAAAATGCACCATGCGATCACGTGTATGATGTGACAGGAAGTCTTTGCGAGAACTGCGATAAGTTCGCGGTTGACCGGAAACTGCCAGAGATCGACATGGGAGATTATCTTGTGATCCACGATACCGGAGCACATGGATTTTCCATGGGATATAATTACAATGGACGTCTTCGTTCTGCAGAATTACTGCTCAAAGAAGACGGAAGCGTGAAGATGATCCGCCGTGCAGAGACACCGGAAGATTACTTTGCAACATTTGACTGTTTTGATGATATCAGGATTACAAAATAAAAGAGTTAGGATGTACAGGTAAAATAATGGAGGACGCAATCCCGGGGGAACGGGATGCGTCCTCTGTTGGTTTAAGAAAACGATGTGCCGCAAAAAGAAAGACCTCAGATTTCCGATTGGAAACCTGAGGTCTTTTATATGCCGGCAGTGGGACTTGAACCCACACGATGTTGCCATCAACAGATTTTGAGTCTGCCTCGTCTGCCAATTCCGACATGCCGGCGCGAACAAATATTATATTAACATATGAAAGACGCATTTGCAAGCCTTTTTATGATTTCGGGAATAGGACTTTTGGTTCATTGACAGAAGTTATCATATATGATAACTTAAGAATACATGAGCACGATTTATAAAGGTGTAAGGGGGCGGATATGCAGGAACATAATCACGCCAGACAGGAAATTGCAGCCCAGCTTCGGCAGGTGCGAAAGGAGCAGGGGATGACACAGGAACGGCTCGCAGAAAAAGTCGGTACCAGAAAGTCAAATATTTCCCGTCTGGAGAGCGGGAGATATAATCCGAGTCTGGACTTTCTGGAAAAAGTTGCAGGAGGACTTGGCAGGGAGATTGAGGTAAAAGTCACGTGAGGAGGAAGATGCAAAAAGCATGACGATGAAACTTGGAAATTATAAGGATAACGACGTGGAACTGTGCCGTACCACCAATTCCAGAGTGAGTACACATACGGCGGAGGCACTGCTTGAACAGCACATTCCATTTACAAAGAACAGTAAAAAGATTCCTTTTTTCAAGAGGGAAATCTACCAGGGGGCAGATACCCTCTGGGTGATCACCATCAATCCACGCAGATACGGGCAGGCACGCCGCGTGATCGATGGTATGGATCGTGCATACCGGGAGCATCTGGTGTTATCCAATTACTAGAATGAAATTATGATAAAAATGTGAAATGCGTTTTAAAAGCAGAATGAGTGTGGTAAAATTCTATTCAGATAAAATCGTATGAAAAGCGATGGAAATGGAAGGAATGGAAGGAGCCATACTCATTTTTATGTTAGGGAACATGGAGCAGACAGTCGCACGTAAGCAGACAAAAAGGGAGAAAAACAACACACAAAAACGGACAGAAGGGTGGAAACAGAAGGGCATATGGCTGTTTTGGTATGCCGTGGTTCCGGTGTTTGCTTTTTACCTGATGGAATGTTATGAACACAATCCATTTGCGGAAGTGCGTGTGGAAGCACAGCTTTTTAATATTTTTTTGTTTGAGCTGATCGGATGGATGTTATATTTTCTGACCGGAAGAATGTGTTTTGCGTCCAGAGTGCTGTACGGACTTGCTGTGGCGTTTGGAATTACCAATCATTATGTGATGAAATTCCGTTCCACACCGTTTGTTCCGTGGGATCTGTTTTCGGCCGGAACAGCAGCCAGTGTGGCTGGAAACTATGATTTTACACCGGACCGGCGCATGGTGATTGTTACACTTGTTTTTATTGCATTATTTGTGCTGACCCGCCTTTTTAAAAAAGGCCCGCGTTTTTCCTGGAAAATAAGGATGGGGAGTATCGTACTGGTGGGACTGGCATTGTGTACATTTGTCAATGCCCTGCAGCAGGAATCGTTTCAGACAAAACATTATCTGTATCCGTTTCTGTTCACACCGGCATATATGACAAAAGTAAATGGCATGGCGGTGACCTTTGCCATGGATCTTGCCTATGTGGCAGTGGAGCGTCCGGCAGGATACGATGCGGATGAAGCAAAAGAGACGCTGGCGAAATACGAAACTAAAACAACAGAAACCGACACACAGGATCTGCCCAACATCATTGTCATCATGGATGAGGCATTTTCGGATTTAAAAGTGCTGGGACCGTTAGAAACCAATGAGGATTACATGCCGTTTATGCACCGGATGCAGCAGGGGGAGAAGAACACGGTCACGGGATATGTCCAGACATCTGTGTGTGGGGGAAACACTGCGGATTCGGAATTTGAATTCCTGACAGGCAATACGATGGCATTTCTTCCGAACGGAAGTATTCCGTATCAGCAGTACATCAAGAGCAGGACACCGTCTTTAGCAGGTTATCTGAAATCCTTAGGATATGCGACCTATGCACAGCATCCGTATCAGGCCAGCGGATGGAACCGGGATAAAGTGTATCCTCTGCTTGGATTTGACAATCTGGATTTTATGGAAGATTACAGGGATGTCTCCTATGTGCGCAATTATATCAGCGATGCATCGGATATGGAGCACATGATAGAAACTTATGAGAAAAACAAAGCCTCCGGCAAACCGGCCTTTATTTTCAATGTGACGATGCAGAATCATGGCGGATATACCGATACCTATATGAATCTGACGAATGATATCCAGTCACAGTATGCCAGCGAACCGCTCAATCAGTACCTGACACTGATCCACAAGACCGATCAGGCACTCGAAAATCTGATTGATTATTTTTCCAAAGTGGATGACAGGACGATCATCGTATTTTTCGGGGATCATCAGCCGAATGATACAGTGGCTTCTGTCGTGGAAAACGGGGCACAGGTAGAGACACAAAAACGTTATCTCGTACCTTATCTGGTGTGGAGTAATTATGGGATCGAGGGAGCGAAAGATAAAAATACGAGTCTGAATTATCTTGCGGCGCAGGTACTTACCGCAGCAGGAGTGCCAACGAATGCATACCAGAATTACCTCTTAAGTCTGAGCAAAACTTACCCGGTGATCTCTGCAGCGGGGCAGACAAAAGGGATCGGAGCCGATGAAAAACAGCTTCAGACTTACAAGAAGCTTCAGTATTATCAGTTGTTTGAAAAAAACAAGGAAAAGGATGAGTAAGAACATGAAAAAAATGATTTCGCGGATGGTGTCGCACCGGTCATTTCCTTATGTGATGGCATTTCTTATGCCATTTATAATCTGTGTGGTCATCTGTATCGGAAACGGGGTATATCCTTTCGGGGATAACTGTATTCTGCATATCGATATGTATCATCAGTACTGTCCGTTTTTTACAGAGTTTCTTCATAAATTAAGAACCGGCGGAAGTCTGCAGTATTCCTGGAACCTGGGACTGGGATCGGATTTTGTTTCCCTGTATGCCTATTATCTGGCGAGTCCGCTTAATTTTCTGATCGTGCTCTGCCCGAAACATTATGTGATCGAGTTTATGACGATACTGGTGCTGGCAAAGATTGCCCTGTGCGGACTGACTTTTTTCTTATTCTTAAAATATCATTTTCATCTGATTGGAAAAGACTCAAAACTCCATAAAAATCAGGTGATTCCGGCACTTGTATTTTCTACGGCATATGCATTGTCCGGATTTGTGGCAGCCTATAGCTGGGATATCATGTGGATGGACTGCATCCTTCTTTTTCCGCTGATCATGGTGGGACTGGAAAAACTGGTACGGGAGCAGAAACCGGGACTGTATTTTGTGACACTTGCATTGTCGGTGTTTGCAAATTATTACATTTCCATCATGATCTGTATCTTTCTGGTGTTTTATTTTATTCTTCTCTTTTTTACGCAGAAAGGAGGAAAACTGAAAGCATTTTTACGGTTCGCATGGTATTCCCTGCTGGCAGGGTCTGTCTCGATGGTACTGCTATTGCCGGAGATCGCCGTGCTTTCTGCTTCCGGGTCTGCTGAAGACAGCTTTCCGAAAACGCTGGAGTGGTATTTTTCTGTTATTGCGGAGCTGGGGCGTGCGGCAGCCGTCACTACAAGTTATACGGGAAATGATCACTGGCCGAATCTGTATGCCGGGGCATTTACCCTGGTACTGGTATGGCTGTATGTGCTGAACCGCAGAATCTCCTGGAAGGAAAAAGTTCCGCGTATGCTGATGCTTGTCTTTTTCCTTGTGAGCTTTGCGGATAATCAGCTGGATTATATCTGGCATGGTATGCATTTTCCGCAGGCGTTGCCGGGCAGACAGTCATTCCTTTACATTTTTGTGCTTCTGGTCATGGGATTTGCAACGATCCGCAAATGGAAAGGAACCAGACGCTGGCATATCATCATAGCAGTGCTTGCAGCACTGACACTGATGGTTCTCTCCGGATATTACGGGGATGAACTGGTGACGGAGTACATGGCTGTAGTTATTACCATGCTGTTTATCCTAGTTTATGGAATCCTGCTTCTTTTGCTTAAAATTGCCCCGAAGAAAATGCGGATAGCCCTGCGGGAAGCTGCCTTTTGTGTTGCCATTGCAGAACTGGCAGTCAATATGGCGGTAACCGGGCTTGGCGTTACCAGCCGCGTGGCATATACGGATAAACAGGGGTACTACGAAGATCTGCTACAACAGGCAAAAGAGGATAACGGAAATGATGGATTTTACCGGGTGGAGGACAGTGGGCGGAAAACCAAAAACGATGACAGCCTGTACGGATACCGTTCGGCAACCATATTTTCCTCCCTGATGAATCTGGATGTCAGCCATCTCTTCCAGAGCCTGTATATGGAGGGCGGAAAAAATTTCTACTGTTACAATGGTGCTTCCCCGCTTCCGTCAGCCATGTTTTCGGTGAAGTATATGCTTTCCTCTAATCCGGTGGATGAAAGTCCACTGCGGACACTTGTGGGAAGCAGCAATGGAAATTATCTTTATCGGAATAACTACTGCCTGCCACTTGGCTATATGATGAGCGAGAAGGCAATAAAAGGCTGGGAATCTTCCATGCTTGATAGGATCGGTTCCCTGAATTCCCTGGCACAGCAGCTGGGAGCAAAAGGAGACATGCTTTATCCGGCAACCTGTACACAATCGCAGGCAGCCGGGGATACGACAATTGATATTTCCGAGGATGGATATTATTATGCGGATTATGTGACTTGCAATGCGGATTCCCTGACAGTATCAAGAGATGACGGATGGACGCAGCAGTATGGAAAGACCACCCACCGCTATCTGCTGGATCTGGGAGAGTGCAAAGCCGGAACAAAGGTCCATATTACCAATCTCAATGCAGAAACGATCGAATACCATGTGTACCGCCTGAATTTCAAGGCCATGTGCACTGCGTATGAGACGCTCAGCGAACAGACCATGTCACTCGAAAAAATGACAGATCGCAGGATCGTTGGAAGTATCGATGTCAGGCAGGCGGGAAGACTGATTCTGTCAGTGCCGGCAGATGAGGGCTGGAGTCTGTATGTAGACGGTAAAAAGACGAAAATAAAGCCTTTCGCGGATGCACTCATTGGTGTACACTTAAAAGAAGGAACGCATAAGATCGAGCTGCGTTATACCACACCGGGCGTACAGATCGGAGCTGCCATCAGCATAGCTGCGCTTCTGTTATTCCTGTTTAGTATGTGGATAAGATATAAGATAAGGGGGAAATATGGGGAAAAAATGCATCAGCATCGTCGTACCGATGTACAATGAGCAGGAATCTCTGCAGATTTTGTACCGGGAATTAAACCGCGTGACACGGGAAATGGGCGATTATGATTTTGAATATTTATTTGTCAATGACGGATCGAAGGATGCAACACTGCAAAAGATCCGGGAACTTGCAGCAGAAGATGAGCGCGTGCACTATCTTTCTTTTTCCCGCAATTTTGGAAAAGAAGCGGCGTTGCTGGCAGGATTGTCCTATGCAAAGGGGGATTATGTGACGACGATGGATGCGGATCTGCAGGATCCGCCATCGCTCTTGCCACAGATGGCTGCGATGTTAGAAGCCGGAGACTGTGACAATGTGGCAACCCGCCGGGTGAACCGGCAGGGAGAGCCAAAGATCCGTTCGTTTTTTGCACGCATGTTTTATAAAGTTATGCGGAAACTTTCCCACATTGAGATTGCAGACGGGGCAAGGGATTACCGTCTGATGAACCGTGCAATGGTAGATTCCATTCTTTCTGTCAGTGAATATAATCGGTTTTCCAAAGGAATCTTTGCCTGGGTCGGATATGATACCAAATGGCTGGAATTTCAAAATGTAAAACGTTCTGCGGGAGAAACCAAGTGGAATTTCTGGAAACTTGTGCGCTATTCGTTTGATGGGATTATCAATTTTTCCGATGTTCCGCTAAAGATTTCCTCGTATCTGGGGCTGGTGCTCACCATGGTTTCTTTTATTGCAATCATCGCGGAAATCGTACGCGCATTGGTATTCGGGGATCCGGTTGCCGGCTGGCCGTCGCTGGTATGTATCGTGACATGCATTGGCGGAATTCAGCTGTTTTGTATGGGAATTATGGGACAGTATATTGCAAAAACCTATATGGAAGTCAAAAGACGTCCGCATTATATCATAAAGGAGAGTAACTGTACCCGGAACAAAAAGAACAACGCACAGAATTGACGCAGATATGCTTTTTCTATATAATGATACAGAAAGACTGCACTGCATTTGGGATGCCGCGCAGTCAGATCATAACAGGTGAGGAAGAATATGCGAAAGATAAAACGCTTTTTGAGTGCTCTGCTTTGCGGGGCAATTCTTATAACAGGAACGCTTGCCGGAGTCAGTGTGCGTACAGATGCAGCAGCCAGCAGTTATGCCGTGCAGCTGCGTGCGGCAGGATTTCCGGATAGTTACATCAGTGCACTTTCCGCACTTCACACAGCATATCCGCAGTGGCAGTTTCAGGCGGTTAAGACCGGGCTTGACTGGAATACCGTGGTCAGCAAAGAGAGTGTAAACGGAGTCAATCTTGTTCCGAAGACCGGAAATGACGCAACCAAATCCACCGCAGACGGTGCATATGACTGGACCACCAATGTGTGGACGGTCTATGACGGATCTTCGTGGGTCGGTGCTGATGCAGACTATATCGCTTATTATTTAGATCCACGGAATTTTCTCAATGAAACCGATATTTTTCAATTTGAAAGTTTAAGTTTCAGCAAGGTGCAGACCAGGCAGGGAGTTTCTTCTATCCTGAAAGGAACCTTTATGGAGAATATGGTTGAGGACAGCGACGGATCTGAGCTGGATTATGCGCAGGCATTTATGGATATCGGTGAGGAAACCGGGGTCAGCCCGTATCATCTTGCATCCAGAGTGCGTCAGGAGCAGGGGTTAAAAGGAACCAGTTCCCTGATTTCCGGAACTTATAGCGGTTATAAGGGGTACTATAACTATTTTAATGTGGGGGCAGCGGGCATTACCTCCACACTGGTCATCAAAAACGGACTGGCATATGCAAAAAAAGCGGGATGGAATACCCGGTATGCAGCACTCGAAGGAGGAGCAAAAATTCTGGCGAAAAACTACATTGGCGTGGGTCAGGATACCTTGTATTTCCAGAAGTTTAATGTAGTAAACAAGAAGAATCTGTACAGCCACCAGTATATGGCAAACCTTGCGGCTGCTTACAATGAGGGCAGAAAACTTGGACAGGGGTATGCGGACAAGCAGCAGGCATTTGTATTCCGTATTCCGGTCTATTCCGGCATGCCGGCATCTGCAGTGACATTTACAGCCAGTGGAAATCCGAATAACTACCTGAAAACGCTAAGCGTAACCGGACAGACACTGACACCGGCATTTCGCGGGGACACGACTTCGTATTCCCTTCTGGTGGACAGCAAAGTTTCTTCCGTTACCATAAGTGCATCACCGGTAGCTGCGAAATCTTCTGTGACGGGAACCGGCACCAAAAAACTTCAGACGGGAACCAATACGTGTAAAGTTACCTGCAAATCGGAGAGCGGAGCATCCAAAACCTATACGCTTACCATTGTAAAGAAAGCTGGTGCAGTGGCAGAGACCGAGAAGACTTCCGTGACTTCGAAAACATATCAGTTGAAAAACAAAATGGTTACGGGGATTGCGCCGGGAACAAAGGCGGCAGCATTTTTGAAAAAACTTAAAGTGACCGCGGGAACGGTCAAACTGTTCAGTGCATCCAAAAAGAGTGTTACCGGAATCGTTTCAACCGGCAATGTTCTGCAGGTGTATGACAGCAAAAACAAGAAAATTTCTTCCTATACGCTTGTGATTTATGGAGATGTAAACGGAGATGGAAAGATCAACAAAACAGATCTGAACCGTTTGAACAGGCATCTGAATGGTACCCAAAAGCTTACCGGATGTTATCTTAAGGCCGCAGATACAAACCGCAAAAAAGATGGGGTCAATGTGCTTGATCTGGTATATCTGAACAAACATCTTCAGGGGAAGATCACCATTGGGCAGTAAAAGAAAGGCAGAACATATGAGACAAAAAAGCAAAGCAAAAGGAAAACGGATACTGGGAGTGGTACTGGCACTGGTATTTCTGATCAGTTGTATCATGACACCGGATGTGCATGCACAGGCGGAGAGCATGATCATTGCTTTAAGCGCCAGATCCGTGAAAATAGGAGATACTCTGGCAGTGACAGTGACACTTCCGGCAGGGGTGACGGGAACGGTAAATCTGACATATTCCAAAGATCTTTTTACGTATCAGTCAGCAACAGCGGAAACCAGTGTAAATGCAGGCACGGTTTCTATGACTCTGGGAAGTTACGGTTCCGGAAACAAACGTGCAAGCGGAACTGTTAAATTTAAAGCAGATGCGGCGGGAACTGCAAGTTTTGCCGCATCCGCACCATCTGCGGGCAATCAGGAAGGGGACCGTGTGGATGTGGGAGGTGCAAGTGTATCTGTAGCTGTTGAAAATTCGGCAGCGGCAGCAGATGACAAATCAAAAGACAATACGCTGGCATCCCTGACGATTTCCGAAGGAACCCTTTCTCCGGAATTTCAGTCGAAAGTTACCGAATATCAGGCAAAAGTGGGAGATCAGGTGACATCGCTGGCAGTCAGCGCACAGCCAAATGATGCTAAGGCATCTGTGATCTCGGTCAGTGGGGCAGACAAACTGAAAACCGGTGTAAATAAAGTACAGATCGTCGTGCAGGCGGAAAATGGTGTGAAAAAGACCTATACCATTCAGGTGACCAGAGGAGCTGCGCAGCAGGAATCACAGGATACACAGCAAAAAGGAGAGACACAGGCTCCGGCAGACGCGCAGCAGTATTTTACGATTGACGGAACAAATCTCTATCTGACAGACAGTATTCCGGATCGCTATGTTTTGGATGGCTTTGTCAAAGATACAGTGACTTTGTGGGAAAATCAGTATCCGTGCATGCGCAAAGACGGAATAGACACACCGCTGAGACTTTTGTATCTGGTGGATGAAAACGGACAAAACGGTGCTTTGTATATGCTGGATCTGGATGATCCGGAAGAAATTTATCCGTTTGTATGTATGAACTATAACCAGTATAAGCATACCATAGGGGAAGAGACAACATCTGCAGAAGCTTCTACCCAGGAAGGGGAAACGGGCCTGTTCCAGAGTACGGAAAGCCAGATGCGGCTGATTCTCTGTGCGTTCGTTGTGGTTGTACTGATTCTTCTGATTATCATAGTGGTTCTGATCGTCAAAAGAAAAAAAGATGATGACGATCCTTATGATGATTTTTATGACGACGATGAGGATTACGATGATCCGGACGATGAAAAACTGTATGAAACGGATGATCCGGATGACACCGGGATATCCAAGCGTTACGGAAAGGAAACATTCCGCAAAAAAGGCGGATTTATGCATAAACTGTTAGAGGGTATTGAGGATGATCTGGACGATAATCTGGAGGATGACCTGGATGATCCGGAAGAAGATACCGATGACAGGGAAAAAGAGCGGGAGGACCATTACCGGGATGCAGATGATGAAAATATCATGCTGCAGAAAGAACTGGCAGAAGAAGTTCGAAGCTCCATGCTCGGAAGAAAGAAGAAAACAACCAAAAAAGATACCGATGACGATATCGAATTTATTGATTTGTAGAATTGTAACAGGAGGTATAAATTTTGATTCCATATACAGATAAGGCGAAAAAAGCTCTGAATTATGCGAACCGCCTTTCCCGTTCGTCCGGCTGCAACTATGTCGGAACCGAACATATTCTGGCGGGGCTGCTCAAGGAAGGAACCGGTGTAGCAGCAGAAGTACTGACAGCCAATAATGTGGAACTGGAAGCACTGCTTAAGCTGATTGATGAACTGGTTGCGGCAGGTGAGGAGGTGACGGTGGCAGACCGTGACGGATATTCTCCGCGTACCCAGATGGTGCTGGATCGTGCCAGGGAGATGGCAGACCGTTTTGACAGTGAACGGATCGGAACCGAACACCTGCTGCTTGCCATCATAAAAGAGGGGGATTGTGCAGCTTCCCGGCTTTTAAATACAATGGGAGCCAACCCACAGAAACTTTTTGTGGATATTCTTGCTGCGATGGGAGAGGATCCGGCACAGTACCGGGAAGAAATCCAGCGTGGAAGAAATGAGGAGGCAACACTTACCCCTACGCTCGATCAGTATTCCCGCGATTTGACAGCTATGGCGCGGGCCGGACGGTTAGACCCGGTAATTGGCAGGGAAAAGGAAACCGAACGGGTGATCCAGATCCTGTGCCGCAGAGGCAAAAATAATCCGTGTCTGATCGGAGAGCCGGGTGTCGGTAAGACAGCGATCGTTGAAGGAATTGCACAGAGTCTGGTAAACGGAAACGTACCGGATATTGTAGCAGATAAACGTCTGGTATCTCTGGACATGTCCGGACTCGTTGCAAAATCCAAATACCGCGGGGAATTTGAAGACCGTATTAAAAAAGTGATAAATGAAGTGGAAACGGCTGGGAACGTGCTGCTGTTTATTGATGAACTGCACACGATTATTGGCGCAGGTGGAGCAGAAGGTGCACTGGATGCGTCCAATATTTTAAAACCGGCACTTGCACGCGGAGATGTGCAGGTGATCGGTGCAACCACGATCGAAGAGTATCGCAAGTATATTGAAAAAGACGCAGCACTCGAGCGGCGGTTCCAGCCGGTACAGGTGGAGGAACCGACAGAGGAAGAATCCATTGAGATTTTAAAAGGGCTGCGAAAGCTGTATGAAAAGCATCATCATGTGCAGATTACGGATGAGGGAGTGGAAGCATCCGTGCGTTTATCTGCCCGTTATGTCAATGACCGTTTTCTGCCGGATAAGGCGATTGATCTGATGGATGAGGCAGCTGCAAAAGCACGGCTTGGAATGATGCATGGATCGGATGAGATGATGCAGTTAAACCGTGAGATTCATCAGACGGAACTGGATATGGAACATGCGCTGCAGGAGGGAGATATCGAGAAAGCCCGCACATGGAAAGAGACACGGGAGAACCTGCAGGCATCCAGGGAAAAACTCGAGAAAAAGAACCGCCGCGTATCCAAAAACAAAGTTCCGGTGGTGGGCGAAAATGAGATTGCCGATGTGGTGGCTGGATGGACAAAGATTCCGGTCAGCCGTCTGACAGAAAGTGAGGCATCCCGTCTGCAGAAACTGGAAGAAACACTGCACAAGCGCGTGATTGGACAGGAAGAAGCGGTATCTGCAGTTTCCAAGGCTGTCCGCCGTGGTCGCGTGGGACTCAAAGACCCGAAGCGTCCGATCGGTTCGTTCCTGTTTTTGGGACCAACCGGTGTCGGAAAGACGGAAGTTTCCAAAGCACTGGCAGAGGCTGTGTTTGGCAACGAGGAATCCATGATCCGGGTAGATATGTCGGAGTATATGGAAAAGCACAGTGTATCCAAAATGATTGGCTCCCCGCCAGGATATGTGGGCCATGAGGATGGAGGACAGCTTTCTGAAAAAGTCCGCAGAAATCCGTTTTCTGTGATTTTGTTTGATGAAATTGAAAAAGCCCATCCGGATGTGTTTAACATCTTACTTCAGGTGCTGGATGACGGGCATATTACAGATTCCCAGGGACGCAAAGTAGATTTCAAGAATACCATTATCATCATGACCAGTAATGCGGGCGCACAGTCGATCATCGAGCCGAAGAAGCTTGGCTTTGGTGCAAAAGAAGATGAAAAGCAGGATCACGAGCGGATGAAAGCCAGCGTGATGGAAGAAGTCAAACGTATTTTTAAACCGGAGTTTTTAAACCGTATTGATGAGACAATTGTATTCCGTGCGCTGAACAAAGACGATATGAAAAAAATCATCGGCATTATGGTGCGTGATTTACAGAAACGCTGTAAGGAACAGTTGCAGATCGATCTGGTGGTACGGGAAGCTGCAAAGGAATCTATTGTTGAAAAAGCGTATGACCGCAAATACGGCGCCAGACCTCTGCGCAGAAAACTGCAGGATGAGGTGGAAGACCGTTTGGCAGACGCACTGATCCGTGGAGAAATCCATGCGAAAGACCGTGTGATCGTGACGACGAAGAACAAGGAAATCATTGTATCAAAAGATAAAAAGTGATATAATTTAAGAACCAAATAATCAACCACACAGGAGGAAAAATCATGGCTGCAATCAGTGAATTAATTCGTACGGAAGGAAACGGAACCCTTAGTTTCGGCGATTACACTCTGGGAGCGAAAGCAAAGCTTGATAACTACGAATTTCATGGAGATAAATACAAAGTAAAAACGTTCAAGGAGATTACAAAGCTGGAGCGTAACGGACTGTTTGTATATGAATCTGTACCGGGTACAGCTGTCACCAATTTTACAGAGGATGAGAATACTGTCAGCTTTACGGTAGAGGGACCGGAAGATGCACAGATCACATTGGAGCTGGCAGAAGAGACAGAGTACGAGATTGATATCGATGGCAAGTCTGCAGGAACAATGAAGACCAATCTTGGAGGCAAATTAAGCCTGAGCGTAGAATTAGAAGGAGCAGATGCGGTAGCAATCCGCGTAGAAAAGAGATAATATATGGCAAAAGCAAAAACCAGTGCGTTTTTTTGCCAGAATTGCGGATATGAATCATCCAAATGGATGGGCCAGTGTCCGGCATGCAGAGAGTGGAACACGTTCGTAGAGGAACTGGTGGACCGGAAAGCACTCAGTACTTCCGGAAAAATAAAACCAGCGACAGAAGCGAAACCTGTTCCGCTTTCTGCAATAAAGACATCGGATGAGGAGCGGATTTCCACATCCATGCCGGAGCTGGATCGTGTATTGGGCGGGGGAGTTGTAAAAGGCTCCCTCGTTCTGGTTGGAGGAGATCCGGGAATTGGTAAATCAACGCTTTTATTACAAGTCTGCCGGAATCTGTCCGGGCAGAATCTTTCGGTACTGTATGTGTCCGGGGAAGAGTCCCTGCAGCAGATCAAACTGCGTGCAGAGCGGATTGGCACGTTCAGTGATCATCTGGAACTGTTGTGTGAGACCAGTCTGGACACCATACGCACGGTAATTGAACGGAATAAGCCACAGATTGTGGTGATCGACAGTATCCAGACCATGTATAACGAAAACGTTTCCTCGGCGCCTGGCAGCGTGTCACAGGTGCGTGAGTCTACAGGTGTTCTTATGCAGATCGCAAAAGGAATGGATATCTCGATCTTTATTGTCGGGCATGTGACAAAGGAAGGGGTCGTGGCAGGTCCACGTGTACTGGAACATATGGTGGATACGGTTCTTTATTTTGAAGGAGACCGTCATGAAAGCTACCGGATTCTGCGTGGCGTGAAGAACCGTTTTGGCTCCACGAACGAGATCGGTGTTTTTGAGATGCGCACAGAGGGACTGGTTGAGGTGGAGAATCCGTCCGAGTATATGCTCAGCGGCAAACCAAAGGATGCTTCCGGTTCTGTCGTGGCATGTTCCATCGAGGGTACCCGTCCGATTCTTTTGGAAATTCAGGCGCTGATCTGTCACAGCTATTTCAACAATCCGAGGAGAACTGCGACCGGAACGGACTTTAACCGCGTGAATCTGCTGATGGCAGTTTTGGAAAAACGTATTGGAATGCAGTTGTCGGATTGTGATGCTTATGTAAATATCGCGGGCGGAATCCGTATGAATGAACCGGCAATTGATCTGGGAATTGTGCTTGCCATTATGTCAAGCAAACTGGATCTGACGATTGATGAGAAGACCATCTGTTTTGGCGAGGTGGGATTAAGCGGGGAAGTGCGTGGTGTAAGCATGGCAGAACAACGTGTGGCAGAGGCAGCCAAACTCGGTTTTGAAGTATGCATTCTGCCAAAAGTATCCCTTCCTTCTGTAGGGAAGAAGTATGCAATGAAGCTGATCGGGGTGGCAAATGTCAGGGAGGCACTGGATGCAATTCAGGCATAGGCTATGTTATATGAATTTCTTGTATTGTGTGAAAAATAAAAAGCATGATATAACAATTTTAGAATACAACATAAATTGTCTGAATATAATTTAATTTGTAATTTCTGATTGACAAAATTCGAGCTGGGTGGTATTATAACAAAGCTGACTCGTGCAGAGCAGTTCTGATCGGATAAAGCCAAGTGATATTGAGCTCCGACAGAATAAATTGCCGAGAAAAAGTTGTTGACAAAAAGCGACAGACATGATAAGATATCAGAGTTGTCGCGTTTGAGAGACAACAAAGAAAAAATAAAA
>ERZ840371.1896-NODE-1896-length-20098-cov-3.452777_pt1 | contig 20098 bp, 12 predicted proteins | sample MGYA00519937_ERZ840371 | MGnify/ENA primary metagenome ERZ840371 (study PRJEB31850, sample SAMEA3708873) | human gut metagenome | biome: human gut; feature: human-associated habitat; material: faeces | place: China | collected 2014 ... | reverse complement strand
CCTTGCCAAGGTCGAGACCGCGGGTTCGAGCCCCGTCTATCGCTTTCGGTTAAAGGTCTCGAAACCACGCATTTATGCGGGTTTCGGGATTTTTTCATTAAAGGAAGATAATATCAATGTGAGTAATGGTTATGGAAGAGGGGACAATTACAGACGTAATTCAGCATGAATTCCAAAAAGTAGGAATTCCAAAAACATTTGCTGGAATAGGAGCAAGATTAATTGTATTTGTTTTGTTTTAGGTAGGTGAAATGAATTGAAAAATAAAAAAAATAATAGATATTTAATTATAGGAATTGGTTATCTTATTTTATTTTTTATTGTTCTAACTCCAGACATTAATAATGCAGTAGGAAGAGGAATACAAGCATTATTATTTTGTGTTTTAGGATATAGATGTGAGGAAAATATTAGAAGGTTTATAAAAAATAGATAATAAAAGGATTTTAATCAAGCAGAGAATTTATTTGAGATATTTTCTGCTTGATAACATACGATTGGATGTGAAAAAATCATGATAAAAGAAAACAAGATAAAAAAATATGTAGTTGTAATTATATGTTTATTAGGTATGTTGATATTAAGTGGAAAGACAGAAAATGTATTTGCGAATGATAAAAAATCAAAAGATATGGAAAATAGCTTATTATCCTTCTATATAAAAGATGTATCAAATGTTGAAAGCATTAAATATATTCCATTGGATAAAAAAATCATAGGAAATAAAAGAATAACGGATAAATCAAACGTTGTAGATATTGGATTTGGAGAATATTATATTAAAGCTAAAGATGAAAAAAAGGAACTACAAGAACCAAGTTATTCATCTTGGTATGAGGCACCGAAAGGTGGCATGCAATTTCGTGAAAAATTATCAATAGAATACCAAGTAAATAAAGATTATAATAATAAAAATCTGAGGATTTTAAAAAAAGTTGTTGAAGAAAATATTCATCCCAAAAATAAAGTACTTATTTCTGCCTCACAATATGTCAATGTGAAAAATGGATATAAGAAAAATATCAAAGCATGTATTTTTTATCAAAGCTATAGTATTCAACTTTATGAAAAAGACTTATTTTTTGATGATAAAATTACAACAGGAAAAGTGAAGATACCAATAGGGATTGTCTTTATTGTTAGTAAGGACATGAAACAATTACAGAATTATTGATAATTCTAAGAAAAATGATTATAATATACTTAACAAGGTAACTGGAAAGGATAGCTGAAACCTATCCGATTCGGGCAAAATTCGTTTAAATAGTCACTCGTTCCGCCAAGAATCAGGGTGACTATTTTTTATGTGTATATGTCAAAGACGTGGACAATAAAAATATTAATTGCTATGATGTAAGTGTTAAAATAAACATTTCAAATAAAGGAAGTGGCATGTGCGCTGTAATACAAAAGAACGACAGAAAAATAGAAATCTGAATAAAATTATTATCGCAGGATTGGTGATCGCTGCAATAATATGCCGTATTTTAGGCAAGGTAAGTTCAAGATATATTTATATTATCGCTGGGGTTTTACGAACATTGATCTATATTGGACTATATATTGGATGGGGGATCAGCATTAATAAGCGAGTCGTTCAAAAAGCCGCAAAAAATACACTGCTTTTTATATCAGGACTAATGATCTTCTGGTTTATTGTGCGTAGTATAAAGTACTTTTTCGCGATGGATGTAAATGTAGAGCGTTACTCATGGTACAGTTATTATCTGCCGATGTTGTTCATTCCTCAGGCGGCGGTACAGATGGCAGTTCTTCTTGGACAGCCAGAAGAGTATACTTTACCGAAATGGTCAAAGTTGTTATATATTCCTACAACGCTTTGCTCCTTGCTTGTTTTGACAAATGATTTTCATCAGCTCGTGTTTTCTTTTTCGGCAGGTGAAGTATGGACGGATAAAGGTTACAGTTATGCGTGGGGATATTATATCGTACTGTTGTGGGATGTTATTTGTGCAGTATCGGCATTTGTTTTAATGGTTTATAAGTGCAGGTCATCTCGGAGAAAGAAGTATTTGCCGATCATAGGGATTTGTATTTCTATTATTTATGCCATTATTTATGCAAGTGGTGCAGAGTGGATGTAGGTTATTGGTGGAGATATCACAGCGGCGTTATGTCTGATGTTTATGTGTATATTTGAGAGCTGCCTTCACTGCGGGTTGATTCAGACAAATACAGGATATGAACAGCTATTTGAAGTATGTACAATGGGAGCGCAGATCACAGACCAGGATTATCATGTCATATATACTTCTGCTAATGCAATGAAGCTTTCAGAAATGGTGATGAGGGAAGCGGAGAAGGAAGAAGTTAGGATTGATAAGAAAACAATGATCAAAAACAGGCCGATTCAGGGCGGACATATTTTATGGCAGGAAGATATTGAAGATATCATGATGTTGCTTGATCGATTGGAAGAAAATAGAAAGACGATCGAAGAGAGTAATTGTCTGGAACAGGAAAATTATCAGACAAAGGCAAAGATTTATATGTTGCGGGAAAAGAACCGCTTATATGACAAACTGCAGACACAGACTGCTGGACAGATTGGGCTGTTGAATGAATTGCTGATTCGATACGAAGAGGAAGAAGATCTGGCAGAGAGCCGCAGGCTGCTGGCTAAGATCAGTTTGATCGGAACATACATAAAAAGATATGGGAATTTGATCTTTATTGGAGAAAGAGAAGCCGTGTCAGATATTGCAGAGCTTGGAGCTTGTTTGGAGGAGTCTTTTAGCAGCTTGAGGCTGATGGGGATAGAATGTGCGCTTACAGCCCCAGCAGGGGAGCGTATTTATGTGAGGGATGCGGTTCGCATTTATAGCTTTTTTGAATCAATATTAGAAACCTGTGTAGATTCTATTAAATTTATGTGGGTAAAGATTCGTCCGTGTGGAGAAGAGATGGTTTTTTGTATGGAAGTAGAAAGTGAAGATGATCTGAACTCATTCTTTGACAAGATGGATCAAGGTGAAAGTGAAGACGGTATATGGAAATTTACATTTACCATAAAAAAGGCAGGTGAAAAGTAATGCAGACGTTGTTGATGACGATGGTGTTGCTCAGTCTGGCAGGTGCTTTATTTTTGCTTATTATATTTTATGATATGCGCCTGGAGAAATGGAATTGGAATATTTTAGCTCTTTTATTTTTGTTTTTCCTGTTGAATCATCTGGTATATTCGTTCGGACAGATCGATAAGGGAGCAAACTATTATGAAGTGTTGCCTGTTCCGATATGGGTTATCTGGTGTATTGTCGGTGCCATTGATTTTTTGCTTATTTGGGAAGGCACCAGATTAAAAAGGATATCAAAAGAAAAAGTTAATCGGAATTCGATCAAAGAAGCGATGAATCTTCTTCTGACAGGCATCTGCTATTTTAATTCTGATGGAACAGTGAAGCTTGCCAATACGCAGATATATCAGCTTTTTAGGATTCTTGCGCATAAAGATCTGCAGGAATTCAGTGAGTTACGAGATGCACTTCATACAAGTATACAAAACGGTGTGATCAGGCTTGCAGGTAAAAAAGACACTTATATTTTCCCAGATGGGAAGGTATGGGATTATCGGGAAAATGAAGTCAGAGACAGAGATGGTAAGATTTATATAGAAGCTGTTTTTATGGATGTTACAAAGCAATATCATGAGAAAATAAATTTGACAAAGCAGACGGAGAAGCTGAAAGAAATATCAAGGGAACTTCGATATCTTTCTGATAATGTATTGATCTTGACAAGAGAAAGGGAAGTGCTTGCTGCCAAGACAAAACTGCATGATCAGATGGGTGCGGGATTGACAGCGATACGGCAGAATTTATTGCAGGGAAGTGAAGATTACAGCGATGCGGTCAGATTACTTTGTCAGGCGGTAAATGCAATCTGGAATGATAATCAGCAGCCTTTTGGGGAAGGAGAATTTGAACAATTTCTGCAGGATGCGAAAACTCTTGGTGTGAAGATAGAATGCCTTGGCTCTTTGCCGAAGAACGAAGATTATGCCAATATATATATACTTGCGATGAGAGAGTGTCTGACGAATGGTGTATGTCATGCTGGTGCGACAGAACTTTTTATAACGATGCAGGAAAATAATGATTTTTATCGTATTCGCATTACAAATAATGGGGCAGCACCGGAGAAAGAAGTTGTCCCAAAAGGGGGACTATATAATCTTTCCCGGCATATATTTGATCATGGCGGGGAAATGCAGATACAGTCTATTCCGTATTTTGCATTGACAATAACATTTCAGAAGAAGGAGAGCAAAAATGAAGAAAGTATTGATCGTAGAGGATCAGAGGATGCCTCGTGAAAATATGGAAAGAATACTTTTAGACAGTGGCAAATACGCACTTTCTGCCAGCGTAAATGGAGCAGATGTTGCGCTGGCCGTTTGTAGACGGGAACAGATCGACTTGATTTTGATGGATGTATGCACAGCGGGGAATAAAGACGGCATAGAAGCGGCAACAGAAATTAAAGCAGAATTCCCAGGCATAAAAATAATTATCGTAACTTCAATGGTAGAAGTCGGATATTTAAAGAGAGCCAAGGAAGCGAAAGTGGACAGCTTCTGGTATAAAGATATCAGCCCGGAGAACCTGATCGATGTCATAGAACGAACAATGGCAGGAGAAAGCATTTTCCCGGATAAGACACCGAGTGTAAAGCTGGGGCTTGCTGATAGTTCAGAGCTTACCGCAAAAGAGATTGAAGTGCTGCGCTTTGTATGTGAAGGACTTGAATATAGTGAAATTGCTGAACGCATGCACATATCCCAAAGAACGGTAAAGTTTCATATATCCAATATTTTATCCAAAACTGGATATGCCAATAAAACAAGGCTTGCGATTGCAGTCACGAATAAGAACTTTATTATTCCAAGCAGCCCAGAAAAATATATGTGATAATTCAGTCTATATATACAACAAAAACAAGAAACCTGTACTTAAGGACAGGGTAAAAATAGAACATATTTGTTATAATTTTCATAGAAAACTTAATGGTTTTAGAACGGAAACCCACCCAACTTCGTTGGAGAATAAACAGGAGGGCGAATTATGAAAAAAGAGAGAAAAAGACGAATATGTAACTATTTTATGAAGGCATTGCTGCTATGTGCTTTGGTGTTTGGATTCGGATTTATAGCAGGTGTTGATGTTAACGCAGGGGAACATAGTTTTTATGTTGATGAATCAGGAAGTATAAAACCATCATCATCTATTACCGTGTCTAAATCATCAGATTCTACGCATTCTTTTACGATAACTAATAAAACAGCGAAACCAGTGAAAATAACATTGGATAATAATGTCACACCAAAGAGTAAGAATTATCGTATGCGGATAAAAGTGGGAGGTCATGAGTGTGTTAGCCGTGAAAATGCAGTGCCGGCTGATGCAAATATACTTTATCTGTATCCAGGGCAGACAATGGAGAATGCCTGTGAAGTTATTTTTGCTTCTTCAACTTCAAAGACCACTTCAGCTACAATTACTATGAAATCAGAGTATCTCAATAAAGAAGTAAAGAGTAAAGAGAAAGCCATTGGTCTTAATCAAGATACAGCAATAGAAATTCCATTATCTGGTATGCAGTACAGTCTCTTTGAAGGTGTTACAGCCCAGGTAGGAAAAGATGAGCGTTGGTATAAGTTTAATGTTAGTGATAGAGCAGTGATCAATCCAACGTTTGAGTTGGCTGAAAAAGAAAGAAGCGGTCATTTTGGTTTTAACAATACTTATATTCGAATGTATAATTCTCGTGGTGAAATGATATACAAAGAAGCTACAGCAAAAAGTGACTTGAGTAGTAAGGTAGAACAGTGGAATCCAGGTCCGATAACTTTAACAAAGGATACATATTATGTATGTATATCTGTTGATAAGTCAGCTTATTATCCGGCAACATTCATGTTCAACCTAAACGGTCACAACTGGATTTATGCTAATGGAGTTACTTGTTCACCAAGTGAGATCAATCTTGAGGATATAGGCAAGAAAAAAGTTATAGCACAGACGATGCCAGCGAATTCTGACGATAAGATCATCGAGGTATATGATCACCTTAGTGGAAAGACATGGGATTGGTATAATTCCAACACAGTTGATTATGATGGAATCCCATCAAAAGCTACGACACCAGGAAGACATGCATGGATCACATTTAAGACAACAAATGGAAAGACCTTTACAACTTACGTGATCAGTCCGGCAGAGAAATTGAAGAAACCACGTGTGGCTACTGGTTATAATTCTGCGAAGTTCTGGATAGATTATCCGAATAAACGGAACACTTCCGTAAGGATTCAGGTCCTGAAAAAAGGTAAATGGACGACAGCAAAAACAATAGGATACAACTCTTGCGGTACCAGTAATCCAGTTACGATAAAAGGATTAAAGCCTTTGACAAATTACAAGTTCCGTTTACAGTCTTATGCAAATGGTATGACAGGAGATCCATCTGACGTAGTAACGATGAAAACTGGATCTAGCAAGAAACCAGCCGTGAAGTCAATAAAAGTTGTAAAGAGGAAAAAGGTAACAGTGAGAGGCTGGTGGCGAAAACACTGGATCGGTGGACGCGTTTCACGTTATGAATGGGTGCCACCTTATACTTATACCAGATATAAAGTAAAAGTAACTTTAAAGAAAAAAGTACCAAAAGTTGGCGGTATGTGGGTTGCTGGCAACTGGGTAAAAGGAAGCAAGAAGAGTTATACCGTATGGGTTCCTAATGGAGCAAGAAAAGGTAAAAAGCTGACGATCAGAATTAGTACAGCATTAGGAAAAGGATACGGAAACGGTCCAGAAGTGAAAAAAGTAATAAAAGTAAAATAATAAGGAAGTCGGCACGATAGACGAAACCTATCTGTTTCCGGCGAGTATGAAACTATAGAAATAGCACCTTACTTTGCTAGAGTGGAGGTGCTATTTTTTATGTGCATATGTCAATATTGCTATAATTTGAAAACTTGTTAACAGGTGTTGACTGCTCTGGGTTCACAATGAAGATTTTCCAGCATTTTGGATACTATCTTCCACACAGTTCCATTTCCCAGAGAAGCTATGGAACAGTAGTTTCATGGGCGAATAAGCAGCCGGGAGATCTGATCTGCTATAATGCGATCAATGGAATCGGACATGTTGGAATTTATATTGGAAATAATCGTGTGATTCATGCAGGAAGCACGGCGACAGGAATACATACATCAGTAGCAAATTACAGATCAGTAAATTGTGTTCGAAGAATTGTAAGATAATGTAGTTAAAAAATAATAAGGAAGAAGGCATGCAGACGATCAAAGATTTGATTCAAAACGATGAAAAATGTTGCAAATAGGTACATTTTTCATAAGAATTTATGAAAAAAATATTACGAAATGGTTTACATATGAAAAATGAGGTAGTAAACTAGAAGTAGTCGGTAAAAAATGGAACTAAAGGGAGGAAATATGAAGAGAAAGACTACTGGAATCCTCATTTCCTGTGTAGTAAGTATATGTTGTATGGTGGTCTTATCCATGAGTTCACATACACATGATGTATATGCTTCCTATTCAAGATATGTAACAGCCAATAACGTAGTGGTTCGTAAAAAAGCATCAAATAAGGGAAAGATCGTTGGATCATACAAGAAAGCAGCAAAGGTTCGCTGCTACAAGAAGAAAAGATCTTATACGAAGATCAAATATGGAAGATATTATCGATATATCGCAACAAGATATCTGTCAAAGAAGAAACCAGTTGTTGTAACAGCACAGAAAGCAGCGAATATAACAACAGATACATATACAAGATATGTAACGGCAAGTTCTTTGACGATCCGTAAGAAAGCGTCGACAAGTGCAGCAAAGGCAGGATCATACAAGAAAGGTACGCAGATCACCTGTTATGGAGAACGATCTGGATGGACAACGGTAAGATATAGTGGAGTTTATTGTTATGTAAGTTCACAGTATCTATCTGAGTCAAAACCGGAAGAAGATACATGGGAAGTTTATGGAACGGCAACAGGACAAAGTGTTGTAGACTACGCAATGCAGTTTAGAGGCAATCCTTATGTATGGGGTGGAGAAAGCCTTACGAATGGAGTTGACTGTTCTGGATTCACGATGCAGGTATATAAACATTTTGGATATTCACTGCCACACAGTTCAACAGCACAGAGATATGAAGGAACAGCAGTATCATGGAATGAGAAGCAGCCAGGAGATCTGATCTGCTATCAGGTAGTGAACGGTGTAGGACATGTAGCGATCTACATTGGAGATAACCAGATCATTCATGCAGGAAGCAAAGACACAGGAATCAATGTGCGGAATGCTGATTACAGAGCTGTATGGGGTGTCAGAAGAATCGTTCAGTAGGACAAGCATTTTAATTTAATATGATACAAGAATAAAACAGCCGTATCGTGATATGTATGATACGGCTGTTTTTCTATATTTATAAAACGGCATATTTCAGGATGAATAATACTGCAAGTACGTACATTAAAGGAGTGATTTTCTTTGCTTTACCACAAGCTACATTCAAGATCACATAGGAGATGATTCCGATAGAGATTCCCTCAGAGATACTGTAGAATAATGGCATTGCAATGATGCAAAGGTAAGCAGGTACGGCTTCTGTCATATTGTCATCTGTAAATTTGATATCAGAGATTGCTCCAAACATTAAGAATCCAACCATGATCAGCGCAGGGGCTGTCGCAAATGATGGGATTGCTGTAAAGAGCGGTGCAAATAATGTTGAGATCAGGAATAAGAATCCTGAAACAACAGCTGTTAAACCAGTACGTCCACCCGCAGCAACACCAGAAGAAGATTCAACGAATGTTGTAACAGTAGAAGTACCAAGAACTGCACCAGCTGTTGTAGCAACGGCGTCTGCCATTAATGCAGGTTTGATTCCAGGAAGTTTACCTTCCTCGTCAAGCATTCCGGCTTTTGTGCTGACACCGACTAAAGTTCCGAGTGTATCAAACAGATCGACAAATAAGAAAGATAATACAACGGCGATAAAATTAAAGATTCCGACTTTGCCCAAGTCATACTGGAAGCATTTACCGAAAGTCTCTCCTAATTTTGAAAAATCTGTCATTGCAAATGTAGGGAACAGGCTGTAATAACCTGTTTTGAAATCAGGAACATAGATTCCTGTTATCTGGCAGAGCATTCCGATCACCCATGTAGCAAGGATTCCGATCAGGATAGATCCAGGTACTTTTTTAATATAAAGAATGACTGTGATCAATAATCCAATAACTGCAAGTAAAGAACAGATTCCAGCAGTATGGAAATCTTTTGTAAAGTTTGTGATAGATACCAATGTAGATTTATTTCCAATAACAAGTTTTGCGTTCTGAAGACCGATAAAGGCAATAAAGATACCGATTCCGACAGAAACTCCCTTCTTAAGATTCAAAGGGATCGCATCAAAGATCGCTTCACGAACATTGGTCAAAGATAATACGATGAAGATGATACCTTCAATGAATACAGCAAGTAAAGCAACCTGCCAGTGATAACCCATCACACCAACAACGGTATAGGCAAGATAAGCATTTAATCCCATACCAGCGGAAAGTACGAATGGAAGGTTCGCAGTAAGTCCCATGCATATAGTTCCGATAAAGGAAGCTAATAATACAGCAGTAGGGTCCATGCCAGCTGCAGAAAGCACACTTGGGTTTACCGCAAGGATGTAAGCCATTGTCATAAATGTAGTAATACCAGCAATGACTTCAGTTTTTACGGAGGTATGATTCTCCTTTAATTTAAATAAGTTTTCCAACATAGTTTTTTTCCGTATGTAAAAACATACGTTCCTCTCTTTCTTTATTGAAAATCTATAAAAAAGTAACAAACATCATTATATTATAGGCAAAAATGAAAAGCAAGGCGGGAAAATCTGACAAAAATAAAAGGAAACCATCTGGGGTGTGATGGTTTCCTTTTTGAAAAGAGAGGATTAAAAATATATATGAAAAAACTATACCTGTAGGATGTTTCCTGAAATTCTTTTATTGTCTTATCTTTTAGGTCTTTCCTTGAGGTATGGTTATAGTATAATCATTTCCATTTCGAGATTCAATATACAGAATATAAACAAATATAAACGATTTATAAATTGTCATTAAGAAATTCTTATGAATTGGTAAGAAAATCCAAAGTTAACATAGTTAAAAAAACTTCACAAAATGATTCCGATTTCACTGATTTTCTTATATAATAATAATAAAGTCTAAAGGAGGAATTATTTTTATGCCAAAAAGAACAGATATTAACAAAGTGTTGATCATTGGCTCTGGTCCGATCATCATCGGTCAGGCATGCGAATTCGACTATTCGGGGACACAGGCGTGTAAGGCGCTTCGTAAACTTGGATATGAGATCGTATTGGTCAACTCCAATCCAGCAACGATCATGACAGATCCAGAGACAGCTGACGAAACTTACATTGAACCGCTGAACGCAGAACGTTTAGAGGAAATCATTGCAAAGGAACGTCCAGATGCTTTACTTCCAAACTTAGGTGGGCAGTCCGGATTAAATTTATGCGAAGAGTTATATAAAAAGGGTATTTTAGATAAGTATAATGTCAAAGTAATTGGTGTACAGGTAGATAGTATTGAACGTGGAGAAGACCGTATCGAGTTTAAGAAGACAATGGACGAACTTGGAATCGAGATGGCTCGAAGCGAGGTTGCTTACAGCGTAGAAGATGGGTTGAAGATCGCTGATAAGCTTGGTTATCCAGTGGTACTTCGTCCAGCTTACACAATGGGTGGAGCCGGTGGAGGACTGGTATATAACAAAGAAGAATTGAAGACCGTTATGGCAAGAGGACTTCAGGCAAGTTTAGTTGGACAGGTACTTGTAGAAGAATCCATTCTTGGATGGGAAGAATTAGAATTAGAAGTTGTCCGTGATGCAGAAGGAAATATGATCACAGTCTGCTTCATTGAGAATATCGATCCATTAGGAGTGCATACAGGAGACTCCTTCTGTTCCGCACCGATGCTCACGATCTCTGAAGAATGTCAGCAGAGATTACAGGAACAGGCATACAAGATTGTAGATTCTGTACAGGTGATCGGTGGAACAAACGTACAGTTTGCTCATGATCCAGTGACAGACCGTATTATTGTTATCGAGATCAATCCAAGAACATCAAGATCCTCAGCATTAGCATCCAAAGCGACAGGATTCCCGATCGCTTTAGTTTCTGCAATGCTTGCAGCAGGTTTAACATTAAAAGATATTCCATGTGGAAAATACGGAACATTGGATAAATATGTACCAGACGGTGACTATGTCGTTATCAAGTTTGCACGTTGGGCATTTGAGAAATTCAAAGGTGTCGAAGACAAACTTGGAACACAGATGCGTGCTGTTGGTGAAGTTATGAGTATCGGTAAGACATACAAAGAAGCATTCCAGAAAGCGATCCGAAGCTTAGAGACAGGACGCTACGGACTTGGACATGCGAACAACTTTGATACTTTAACAAAAGAAGAATTATTAAAGAAATTAGTGTCACCATCAAGCGAACGTCATTTCATCATGTACGAAGCATTAAGAAAAGGTGCAACTGTCGATGAGATCTTTGAACTGACAAAAGTAAAAACATACTTTATCGAGCAGATGAAAGAGTTAGTTGAAGAAGAAGAAAAGCTTCTTGCATGCAAAGGAAACATGCCATCTGATGAAATGTTAACATCAGCGAAGAAAGATGGTTTCTCTGACAAATATTTAAGTCAGTTATTAGAGATTCCAGAAGAAGATATCAGAAATAAACGTATTTCAATCGGTGTCGAAGAAGCATGGGAAGGGGTTCATGTAAGCGGAACGCCAGACAGTGCATATTATTATTCAACATATAATGCAGAAGACAAGAACCCAGTATCCACAGATAAACAAAAGATCATGATCTTAGGTGGAGGCCCAAACCGTATCGGACAGGGTATTGAATTTGACTACTGCTGTGTACATGCATCTCAGGCACTGAAGAAAATGGGATTCGAGACGATCATCGTAAACTGCAACCCAGAGACAGTATCTACAGATTACGATACATCCGATAAATTATATTTCGAACCATTAACAGTGGAAGATGTATTAAGTATTTATAATAAAGAAAAACCATTAGGAGTGATCGCTCAGTTTGGTGGACAGACACCGCTTAATTTGGCAGCCGAACTGGAGAAAAACGGAGTTAAAATTCTTGGCACGTCTCCATCTGTTATCGACTTGGCGGAAGACCGCGATTTGTTCCGTGCCATGATGGACAAATTAGGAATTCCAATGCCGGAAGCAGGCATGGCAGTAGATGTAGATGAGGCACTGGCGATCGCAGAACGCATCGGCTATCCGGTTATGGTACGTCCTTCCTATGTACTGGGCGGACAGGGCATGCAGATCGCTTTCAATGATGACGAAGTGGATGAGTTCATGGAGATCATCAACCGTATCGCACAGGATCATCCGATCTTAGTGGATAAGTATTTACAGGGTAAGGAGATCGAAGTCGATGCTGTATGCGACGGTACAGATATTTTGATCCCTGGTATCATGGAACATATTGAGCGTACCGGTGTCCATTCCGGAGACAGTATCTCTGTATATCCGGCACATACGATCAGTGATGCCATCAAGAAAAAGATTACCGATTATACTGAGAAACTGGCACAGGCACTGCATGTCGTAGGTCTGATCAACATCCAGTTTATCGTTATGAATGATGAAGTATATGTGATCGAGGTCAATCCGAGATCTTCTCGTACCGTGCCGTACATCAGCAAGGTTACCGGTATTCCGATCGTGGATCTGGCAACCAAGGTCATCATCGGAAACACCTTAAAGGGTATGGGCTACACACCGGGATTGCAGCCGGAAGCAGAGTATGTGGCAGTTAAGATGCCGGTATTCTCTTTTGAAAAACTGCGTGGAGCAGAGATTTCCCTGGGACCGGAAATGAAGTCTACCGGTGAGTGTCTGGGTATTGCAAAGACCTTTGATGAGGCACTTTATAAGGCATTCCTTGGTGCAGGTATCGTACTGCCGAAGTACAAGCAGATGATCATGACCGTAAAGGATGCGGATAAGCCGGAAGCCGTTGGCGTGGCAAAGCGCTTTGCGGCCTTGGGCTACAAGATCTATGCGACCAGAAGTACCGCCAAGTATTTGCAGGAGCATGGCGTAGATGCACTCTGGGTCAACAAGATCACTCAAGAATCACCGAATGTCATGGATCTGATCTTGGGTCACAAGATCGACCTTGTCATTGACACACCGACCCAGGGACACGGCGATAAGACCCGTGACGGCTTCCTGATCCGTCGAAATGCGATCGAGACAGGCGTACACTGTATTACAGCAATGGATACGGCAAATGCACTGGCAACCAGTTTGGAATCTGCCACAGATGAATTTACCTTAGTGGATATTGCAAAAGTAAAGAACATCTAAATAAAACGCACTGGAATAAGTGTGAGTTTCATATTGCGAAACTGCTTTCTTTTGGTTACTATGGAAAGTAGTTTCGCTTTTTAAGTGACAGAAATCTTTAGATACGAGGAAAAAAGATGAAAATAGGAGAATTCTTAAAGGAACATACACTTCTCTGTGATGGTGCAATGGGAACCTACTATGCTGCGAAATTTCATAATGAAACATTGGTAGAACGTGAAAATTTCGAGCATCCGGAACGAATTGCCCAGATTCACGGAGAATATTTAGATGGTGGAGCGAGACTGCTCCGCACCAATACATTTGCTACCAATTCAAACTTCTTTGATTCTATCGAGGAGATGGAAAACAATATTATGATCGCCTGCCAGATCGCAAAAAGTGCAGTGGAAGCATACTATGAAAAAACAGGACTGACAAAAGAGACCTATCCTGTTTATGTGGCAGCAGACATCGGTACGATCTATGATATGGAGCAGAAAGATGATAGCAATGTTCTGGCAGAATATCATCATATCGTGGATACGTTTGTATCGGCAGGTATGGATATTTTCTGGCTGGAAACGCAGGTGGATGTTTACTATCTGAAGAGATTGCTTGCTTATATCAAGGAAAAAGCACCGCAGGCTTATGTGATGGTTTCCTTTTCTATGGATAAAACGGCCTATAGTAAGGGTGGCTTGCAATTTGATCGCATGGTGCGACTGATGAGTGAAATGGATGAAGTGAATGCCTATGGATTAAACTGTGGCATGGAAGCCGCCCATATGTACCAACTTTTGAAAAATGTAACCTTTCCATCAGAAAAACCTGTCATCGCCTTGCCAAATGCCGGTTATCCATATCAGTTGCGCGGCAAGACCATTTACGGAAAGAATGAATCTTATTTTCAGAAGATGGTATTGCAGATCGCAGACTTAGGGATTGATCTTGTTGGTGGCTGTTGTGGAACGACACCGGATTATCTGAAAGAGATTGCAGAACAGTTGAAAGGCAAGAAGAAAATAGAAAAAAAGACAGGCTCGCCGGAGACACCTGCTGTCTCAAGAACGGAGTCTGTATTTTGGAAAAAGTTACAAAGTGGGGAGAAGCCCTTTGTGGTAGAACTGGATCCGCCATCGGATATCAAGGTTGAAAAACTGGTATCGGGAGCGCAATTGTTAAAGGAACATCGTGTTGATCTACTGACACTTTCCGATTCTCCGATGGCACGCAGCCGTATGGATGCGTCCTTGCTGGGTAGTAAGATTCAGAGGAAGACCGGCATTTATGTCATGCCGCACTTGTCCTGCCGTGATCGGAATGTGATCTCTCTGCGCGGTACGATGCTCGGTGATTACGTCAATGATTTAAGGCATTTTCTGGTCGTTACGGGAGATCCGATTGCACAGAATGACAGAAACACGATCACACAGGTATTTGATTACAATTCTATCAAGTTTATGGGACTTTTGCAGGAAATGAATGAAGACCAGTTTTATCAGGATCGTATCGTTTATGGCGGTGCCCTAAATTATCAGGGCGTAGGTGTGGATGCCATAGCAAGAAGAATGAAACTGAAAATGGAACAGGGATGTAGTTTCTTTTTGACACAGCCGATTTATGCAGACGCGGATGTGGAACGTATCAAGGACTTGAAAGACCGTACCGGTGCAAAGATCATCGGAGGTATTATGCCACTTGTGAGCCGAAAAAATGCCTTGTTTATCGCAAATGAGATGCCGGGTATGCATGTGCCACCGGAAACGCTGGCATATTATGAGGAGGGCATGAGCCGTTCGGAATATGAAGAAGTTGCCATCCGTGTATCCGTGGAGATTGCCAGAAAGATGTCTTCGATTGTTGACGGTTATTATTTTATGACACCGTTTAACCGCGTAGAACTCATCTGTAATATCATTGAGCGTATCCGTGAAGAAAATTTATAGAAATTTAATAAGTATGAACAGAATTTTGGATGACATTGGAAAAAAAGAGTTCTACAATAAGAAAGATATAAAAAATAAACACATGTATAAGAATTAGGGAGACAAGATGAAATTTTTATTTCAAAACTTATGGGAACGGAAAAAGGCAGTTGCCATAGTTATTGTGCTTTTGATCGCACAGGCATTATGTGAACTGTCACTTCCAAACTACACAGCGGATATCGTTGATGTCGGTATTCAGCAGAATGGTGTTGACTCTGTAGCAGTGGAGAAAATGCGTCAGGAGACACATAACTGGCTTCTTGCTTTTATGGATGATGATGAGATTTCTTATCTCGATGCTTGCTATGAAAAGCAGGGGGAGACTTATGTCCTAAAGGATGAGGTTTCAGAGGATAAAGATAAAAAAGCAGAATTGGAACAGGTTTTGCAGGAGCCAATGGTGCTGACCTACTTTATGGAATATGGTGCGCAAGCGTCCGGCGATTCGGAATATGCATCCATGATGGGGGATGCGGCTAAGATGCAGGAGCAGTTAAAGCAACTTGCACAGGCAGGTGCACTGACACCTTCCTCTTTGTATGATATGCGTGCGGCGGTGACAGAAAAGTTTGGTGATCTGGGTGACACGATGACCGACCAGATGTCCATTGCTATGGCACAGCAGGAATATGAGGCGTTGGGGTATGATATGCACCAGATGCAGATGGACTATCTGCTTCGTACCGGTGGTGTGATGATTCTGATGACACTTGGCATGCTGCTGGCAGCCGTATTGTTGGGATATGTTTCTTCAAGAACAGCGGCAGACATTGGACGTAGTTTGCGTAAAAAAGTTTACACCAGTGTTATTTCTTTCTCTGGAAAAGAGATTGATCAGTTCTCGACGGCATCACTGATCACCAGATGTACCAACGATATTCAGCAGGTACAGATGGTAGAAGTTATGCTGCTTCGTATGGTATTGTATGCTCCGGTGCTTGCCATTGGCGGTATTATCATGGTGACTAGGACCGATGCATCCATGAGTTGGATCATTGTTGTGGCGGTCGCTGTTATCATCAGTGTAGTTATGGTACTGATGAAGTTTTCTATGCCGAAGTTTAAGATGATGCAGAAACTCGTTGACCGCATGAATCTGGTTTCACGCGAGATCTTAACGGGTATTCCGGTTATCCGCGCATTCTCACGTGAGGAGCATGAAAAGGAACGCTTCAAGGATGCCAATACAGAACTCATGGAGACACAGTTATATACAGGCCGCATGATGGCATGGATGATGCCAATTATGATGCTGATCATGAACTGTATTACCGTAGCGATTGTATGGTTTGGTGCAAAGGGAATATCCGCAGGTCATATGCAGGTGGGAGATATGATGGCATTTATTACATATGCCATGGTCATTGTTATGTCCTTCTTATTGCTTACCATGATGTCTATTATGCTTCCTCGTGCAGGTGTTGCTGCAGAACGTATTCAGGAAGTCATCGGAACGAGATCATCCATCACAGATGCTGAGCAGTTAGCAGATGATGAGATGGGAGATATCCGTGGAGAACTTGCATTCCATAATGTAAGTTTTGCTTATCCAAATGCTAAAGATAATGTACTGGATGGTCTTGATTTTGAGGCTGAGCCGGGAAAAACGACGGCGATTATCGGAAGCACGGGATGTGGTAAGTCGACGCTTCTAAATCTGATTCCACGTCTTTATGACGTGACAGAAGGAAGTATTACTTTGGATGGTGTAGATATTCGTACCATATCACAAAAGAAACTGCGCGATGCCATAGGGTATGTTCCGCAGAAGGCTGTCCTGTTTTCGGGAGACATTCGCTCTAATATCAAATATGCGGATGAGACGATTTCGGATGACAGGATGGAAGAGGCTGCTGCCATTGCACAGGCAACAGAATTTGTCGAAGAAAAAAAGAAAAAGTACGACAGCCATATTGCGCAGGGGGGATCAAATGTATCTGGCGGACAGAAGCAGAGACTCTCTATCGCGCGAGCCATTGCGAAAAATCCAAAGATTTATCTCTTTGATGACAGTTTCTCAGCACTGGATTATAAGACAGATAAGGCACTGCGTGCGGCATTGTTTGAACATGCGAAAGATGCAACAGTTATCATTGTTGCACAGCGTATCAGCACGATCTTACATGCAGATCAGATCCTGGTCTTGGATGATGGAAAGATTGTCGGAAAAGGAACCCATCAGGAACTTTTGAAGCAATGTCAGGCATATCAGGAGATTGCGGCTTCACAGTTGAGCCAGCAGGAGATAGAAAAGACGAAAGGAGGCTTAGCCTAATGAGTGAGTCAAATGAAAGAGCAAAAGCACCTCGTCGTCATCATGGTCCTATGGGCGGAGGTCCGGGCAGACCGGTGGAAAAAGCAAAAGATTTTAAAGGAACACTAAAGAAATTACTGAATTATCTGAGTGTTTATAAAATAGGGATTGCAGTTGTAATCTTTTTTGCAATTTTAAGTACCATATTTAATGTAATCGGACCAAAGATTTTAAGTAAGGCGACAACAGAGTTGTTCACCGGTCTGGTCGCAAAGATTCAGGGGACAGGAAATATTCGTTTTGATGTGATCGGCAAGATTTTATTGATCCTGCTTGCAATTTATATCTTTAGTGCGCTGATGAGTTTTGTGCAGGGATATATTATGGCAGGGGTATCGCAAAAGATGACATACCGCATGAGATCGGAAATCTCCGAAAAAATCCATCGACTGCCAATGTCCTATTTTGAATCCAAGACCGTCGGTGAGATCCTTTCGCGTATCACCAACGATGTCGATACCTTAGGACAGAGTTTGAACCAGAGTGTGACACAGGTGATTACCTCGGTGGCAACAATGGTAGGCGTACTTGTCATGATGCTTTCCATCAGCCCGCTGATGACCTTGATCGCGCTTGTTATTTTACCGGTTTCTATTGCGCTTGTAATGCTGGTTGTTAAGTTTTCGCAGAAATACTTTATTGCCCAGCAGAGAACCTTAGGTGAGATCAATGGTCAGGTGGAGGAGACCTTCTCTGGACAGAGCATCGTTAAAGCATTCAACAAAGAAAAGGATGTTTTAGCGGAGTTTGATACAAGAAACGAAGAACTTTATAACTCTGCATGGAAGTCACAGTTTTTATCCGGACTGATGCAGCCGATCATGACATTTGTTGGAAACCTCGGTTATGTTGCAGTGGCCATTGTCGGAAGTATTCTTGCAGTGGCAGGAACGATCACCGTTGGCGATATTCAGGCATTCATCCAATATGTAAAGAACTTTACGCAGCCGATCCAGCAGATGGCAAATGTTTCTAACCTCTTGCAGTCTACCGTTGCTGCCGCAGAGCGTGTTTTTGAGTTCTTAGAAGAGACCGAAGAAGTTGAGACGGAAAACCCAATGATTATGGATCATGTTTCGGGGGCAGTTTCTTTTGAACATGTCAAATTTGGTTACAACGAAGATAAGATCATCATCCACGATTTTTCAAGTCAGGTAAAACCGGGACAGATGGTTGCAATTGTAGGACCTACCGGTGCCGGAAAGACAACGATGGTAAAACTATTGATGCGTTTTTATGATGTCAACGAAGGCTGCATCAAGATCGACGGCCAGGATATCCGTGCGTTCGGCCGCAGCAATCTGCGAGAACATTTTGGTATGGTCTTGCAGGATACATGGTTATTTAAGGGAAGCATCATGGAGAATATCCGTTATGGAAAACTCGATGCGACAGATGAAGAAGTGATCGCCGCAGCAAAGGCAGCGCATGCACATCACTTTATCGAGACTTTGCCGGGGGGTTATGATTTCGTTTTGAATGAAGAAGCAACCAATGTTTCACAGGGACAAAGGCAGTTGCTTACCATTGCCAGATCTATACTTGCCGATAATCCAATTCTGATTTTGGATGAAGCGACAAGTTCTGTAGATACCAGAACAGAGCAGAGAATACAGAAGGCAATGAATCATCTGATGCAGGGCAGAACAAGTTTTGTCATTGCACACAGATTGTCTACGATCAAAGATGCAGACCTGATCCTTGTTATGAAAGATGGCGATATCATCGAGCAGGGCAGCCATGAAGATCTGATCGCTCAAAATGGTTTTTATGCAGAACTCTACAACAGCCAGTTTGAAGAAGTTGGATAATGTAATCAACTAATGCTTATACACACAATTGTCGAAAAAGCACAAAAATGGATGACAGACTGGAAGACGAGTGTTATACTGTTCTTATAAATTTTGGTAAGGGAAGGGATGAATGACATGGAATTGATGCAACGGCAGATGAAGGAAAAGAATCGCGTCGCTTTTACAGTGGCGGTGATTATTACGGGCATTGAACTGGCACTGGCACTTCTTAGTTTTACGCAGGCAGACACGTTGATCGCGAATGCAATCGTACGAACGGTAGTCTGTGCAGTGGCAATGGTACTTTTGATCGTTGTGTATAATAGGAATAAGGCAGATGAACGGTTTGAAAAGATATTTATGATTACATTGATCGTGGTATATGCTGTTTATATTCTTTCTGTTCGCAGTATTGGTATGTATGCTTTTATGTACTTGATCTTATTCTCCATGGCTGTTTATATGCATCCGAAGTGGATCATGGCAGGGGGCATTGCCTTTAGTATCGTCAATGCTATCAAGG
>ERZ840371.1877-NODE-1877-length-20264-cov-3.251522_pt1 | contig 20264 bp, 19 predicted proteins | sample MGYA00519937_ERZ840371 | MGnify/ENA primary metagenome ERZ840371 (study PRJEB31850, sample SAMEA3708873) | human gut metagenome | biome: human gut; feature: human-associated habitat; material: faeces | place: China | collected 2014 ... | reverse complement strand
TACATATAAGTTTGCAAAGTGTCTGCAGAAGCGTTTTGGACTGATTCCTGGAATCACAGATAAGAATTACATCACAAACAGCTATCATGTTCATGTAACAGAAAAGATCAATGCATTTGATAAGCTGAAGTTCGAGTCACAGTTCCAGAAGCTGTCTCCAGGTGGTGCAATCAGCTATGTTGAGGTTCCAAACATGCAGAACAATATCGATGCTGTTCTTTCTGTCATGAAATATATTTATGAAAATATCATGTATGCCGAGTTAAATACAAAGAGTGATTATTGTCAGGTATGCGGCTACAATGGAGAGATACAAATTGTATCAGATGATGACGGAAAGCTTGTATGGGAGTGTCCAAATTGTGGAAACCGCAATCAGGATAAGATGAATGTCGCAAGACGTACATGCGGCTACATCGGAACTCAGTTCTGGAATCAAGGAAGAACACAAGAGATTAAGGAACGTGTATTGCATCTGTAAGCTGCACATCTGTAAACATATGCGAATCTGTAAATTAATATAGTGTAAGAGAGACGTGTTGGGATTTTTATCTCATACACGTCTTTTCTTTCATCTTGCCAAGCGCCTTTTTCCATGTTATACTAAAGCGAACATGCCTTTTTGTTTTGAGGGTGTATTAAAGGAGAATGAAATGATTTCCTATATTTCAGGAGTATATGCCGGACACAGCACAGATGCCGTGGTAATTGAGTGCGGCGGAATTGGTTTTTGTATCCGGGTACCGGAGACTGTTTTGAATCGCCTTCCGGCAAAGAATAGCGAATTTAAACTGTATACATATCTTCATGTGAAGGAAGATGCTATGCAGCTATATGGTTTTATAAGTAAAGAGGAACAGGAAATGTTTGAGCTGCTGATTGGTGTCAGCGGTATTGGCCCGAAGGGAGCACTTGGCATTTTGTCAGCATTGTCAATGGACACACTTCGTTTTGCAATTTATGCACAGGATGCAAAGACGATTGCAAAGGCACCTGGCATTGGAATTAAGACAGCCCAGAAAATGATTCTTGAGTTAAAGGATAAAATTTCGCTTGCAGATACTCTTGGAGAGCAGTCTGCTATGGTTTCAGCTGGTGCTGTGGATTCGAAAACTAATGCAAATCGTGCTGAGGCAATTGAGGCATTGACAGCACTTGGCTTTAGTGCATCTGAGGCAGTCAAAGCAGTCTCTGGAGTTAAGGATATTGAGACACTAAGTACAGAAGCAATAATTAAGGCTGCGTTAAAGAAAACATTGTAAAAAACGCGGTGTCAGAAATTGTGTCTGCAGTGTCTGCTGTATATCTGGCCGAATAACTGCGAAGAAAAGAACAGAGGAACAACATGGAAAGAAGAATTATCACGACCCAGCTTGAAGAAAATGAAAACGTGCTGGAAAACCATCTCAGGCCGCAGTATCTGTCAGAGTATATCGGACAGGAAAAAGTAAAGAGCAACCTTAAAGTGTATATAGAAGCTGCTAAGGAGCGAGGGGACTCTTTGGACCATGTACTGTTGTACGGCCCGCCGGGACTTGGTAAGACAACACTTGCCGGGATCGTGGCAAATGAGATGGGGACGAATCTAAAGATCACAGCGGGACCTGCCATTGAAAAGCCGGGTGAGATGGCTGCTATCCTCAATAATCTGCAGGATGGAGATGTGCTGTTTGTGGATGAGATCCACCGGTTGAATCGCCAGGTAGAAGAGGTATTATATCCTGCGATGGAGGATTTTGTGATCGATATCGTGATCGGGAAAGGTGCAGCGGCACGGTCGATCCGCTTAGATCTGCCAAAGTTTACATTGATCGGTGCAACGACAAGAGCCGGCATGCTGTCGGCACCGTTAAGAGATCGTTTTGGGGTTGTGAGCCGTCTGGCGTTCTATACGGTAGAAGAGCTGCAGGAGATCATTTTGCACTCTGCTAAAATATTAGAAGTAGAAATTGATAAAGATGGTGCTTTGGAGCTTGCCAGACGATCCAGAGGGACGCCACGCCTTGCTAACCGGCTGCTCAAGAGAGTGCGTGATTTTGCACAGATCAAGTACGATGGACGTATAACGAAAGAGGTGGCTGATTTTGCGCTGAATTTATTAGAGGTTGATAAGCTGGGGTTGGATCAGACGGATCGACAGATCCTCATGACGATGATCCAAAAATTTGGCGGTGGGCCTGTAGGATTAGAAACGTTAGCTGTATCGATCGGAGAAGACCCGGGTACGTTAGAAGATGTATACGAACCCTATCTTGTTCAAAATGGACTGATCCTGCGAACGCCGAGAGGCCGCGTTGCATCAGATGAGGCGTATTATCATTTCGGGATACCGAAAGAATAAAACATAGAAAGCAAGAGACACAAAGTAACTATGGTACCTACGGCTCTAAAACAAGTCGGGAAAGGAATGAATGATCGTATGAAATTTACAAAGATGCATGGGTGTGGCAATGATTATGTATATGTGAACTGCCTGGAGGAAACGGTGAAACATCCGGATAAGGTAGCACAATTTGTGAGTGACCGCCATTTTGGCATCGGATCGGATGGACTGATCTTAATTGAGCCGTCTGAGGTGGCAGACTTTTGCATGGCGATGTACAACGCTGATGGTTCCCGTGGAGAAATGTGCGGCAACGGAATACGCTGTGTTGCAAAATATGTCTATGATTACGGGCTGACCGACAAAACGAAGGTGTCGATCGAGACGTTAGCCGGTATCAAATATATTGATATGGAAGTACAGGATGGTAAGATGAAAACGGCGAAAGTGAATATGGGATCGCCGATCCTCTGCCCGTCAGAGATTCCGGTAACGATCGGAGAGAAGCAGTGTGTGAATGAGCCATTGATCGTGGAGGGGAAAGAGTATCATGTAACAGCGGTATCTATGGGAAATCCTCATGCCGTTGTTTTTGTGGAGGATACTGCATCACTTCCGTTGGAAAAGATCGGACCGGGTTTTGAGCATCATGAAGCATTTCCGAAGAGAGTAAATACAGAATTTATTCAGGTGTTAAACCGCAGTGAGATCAATATGCGTGTTTGGGAGCGAGGGGCCGGAGAGACACTTGCTTGTGGAACAGGAACGTGTGCGGCTGTTGTAGCCTGTGTATTAAATGGCAAAACGGATGAGAACGTAACTGTACATTTGCTGGGAGGCGATCTGTATATTGTCTATGATCGTGAGGCAGAGACGGTATTTATGACGGGACCGGCTACCGTTGTATTCGATGGGGAAATCGATATCACAGATATTGATGTGTAGAATGTAAGAGACAGAGAATATGATGTTGTTTGTGGTTAGGAATGTAACAGAAATATAGATAGGACAGAAAGGATGAGCAGAATATGAGATTATCACAGTTATTATTGGATATGGATTATACGGTACTGCAGGGGGAGCAGGACCGCGAGATCAGTACCTTAGTATATGATTCACGTAAGGTAGAGCAGGATTCTGTATTTGTATGCATTAGCGGGGCAGTGCGCGACGGACATGATTTTGCACCGGAAGTTGCCGCAAAAGGCGCTGCGGTGTTGATCGTGGAAAAGGAAGTTACCGTTTCCGATGAGGTTACCGTGATCCGGGTGGCAGACAGCAGGTTAGCGCTTGCACAGCTTTCAGCAGCATATTTTGACCATCCTGCCAAAGAACTGACAACGATTGGAATTACCGGAACCAAGGGGAAGACAACGGCAACGTACATGGTTCGTTCGATCTTGGAGGCGTCCGGCTTTAAGACCGGCTTGATCGGAACGATCGAGACGATCATTGGAGATACGGTGATCCCATCTGTGAACACAACTCCGGAATCGTACGTTGTGCAGGAATCCTTCCGCAAAATGGTGGACGCCGGATGCAAATGCGTGGTGATGGAAGTTTCTTCACAGGCGTTGATGTTACACCGTGTAAGCGGTTTTGTATTTGATTACGGTATTTTTACAAATTTGGAGCCGGATCATATCGGTCCGAATGAGCATAAGGATCTGGCAGACTATATTCATTGCAAGAGCCTTTTGTTTAAGCAGTGTAAACACGGTATATTCAATGCCGATGCACATCATCTGGATGAGGTATTGGAAGGCCATACGTGTGAAGTGGAGACATATGGATTTGGAGAAGATGCAGATCTTCGCGCATCTAATGTTCATTTGATGGATAAAGGCGGCACGCTTGGTGTTGCTTACCACATGAGTGGGGCATTGGATATGGACGTTGAGATTGATATTCCGGGCACATTTAGTGTGTATAATTCGATGACGGCGATTGCAATCTGCAGACATTTCGGAGTACAAAAAGAGACGATATTGAACTCTTTATCGCAGATCCGTGTGAAGGGGCGAGTGGAGATCCTTCCGGTTTCTTCTAAATTTACGCTTATGATCGACTACGCGCACAATGCTATGAGTCTTGAGAGTCTCTTGTCTACGCTGCGAGAGTATCATCCAAAGCGTCTGGTGTGCCTGTTTGGATGTGGTGGTAACCGTTCCAGAGAGCGACGCTTTGAAATGGGAGAGGTTTCTTCTAAGATGGCAGATCTGACGATCGTGACTTCGGACAATCCGCGTAATGAACAGCCGGAAGCAATCATTGCAGATATCGTCACCGGCGTGGAAAAAGCGGATGGAAAATACATCACGATCATTGACCGAGCCGAGGCGATCCGTTATGCGATCGAGCATGCACAAGAGGGTGATGTTATCGTTTTAGCTGGTAAAGGACATGAAGATTATCAGGAAATCTGTGGCAAGAAATACCATATGGATGAGAGAGAACTGGTGGCAGATGTTGTCAAAGACGGCAACTTCCTGCAGTGATGACAGAACCGAAAGGAATGTAGGGTTTATATGCTATTTGCAGATATTATCATCGATATATCGGTGAAAAGTCTAGACCGCCCGTTTCAATATCGTGTACCGGATCCGTTACAGGCGGACGCGGTGATCGGCGCATTGGTCGATATCCCATTTGGCAAAGGAAATCGAACAGTGCAGGGATATATTATCGGGTTGTCAGATCAGGCGAAGTTTGACGTTCGCCGAACCAAAGATATTATAGCAGTTGTAAAGCAGGGCGTCGTAGCACAGTCGCACCTGCTTTCCCTTGCTTACTGGATAAAAACACATTACGGCGGTACGATGAATGATGCGATCAAGGCTGTTATGCCGGTGCGGCGTGAAATCCAGATAAAAGAGAAAAAGCGCGTCATACCGATCCCAACAAGGGAAGATCTTAGAAAGATACGCGAGGAACTGGCAGGCAAGCATCAGACGGCAAGAGTGCGGATCATAGATGCTTTGCTGCAGGCAGAAGACTATGCAGACGGGATGGATTATGATGTGCTTTGTAAGGCGCATAAGGCAACGCTATCTGTACTTCGAGCAATGCAGGACAAAGGATGGATTCGTATAGAGGTGAGCAGATCTTACCGCAATCCCTATCACACACTTCATGCGGCAGATAAAGAAGTGATATTGAATGAGCAGCAGCAAAAGGCTGTAACGCAGATCTGTGGCAATATGGATGCGGGACAACAGCAGGTATATCTGCTGCATGGTGTTACCGGAAGCGGTAAGACAGAAGTATATATGCAATGTATCGAGCATGTCATCCGCAGCGGCAGACAGGCCATAGTGCTGATCCCGGAGATCGCACTCACGTTTCAGACAGTACAGCGCTTTTATGCGCGTTTTGGAGACAGAGTTTCGGTTATGCATTCCAGACTATCTGCGGGAGAGCGGTACGACCAGTTTGAACGTGCGCAGACGGGAGAGATCGATATTATGATCGGACCGCGATCTGCATTGTTTACGCCGTTTGAGCGACTGGGTATCATTGTTATGGACGAGGAACATGAGTCCAGCTATCAAAGTGAAAATGTTCCGAAATATCATGCAAGAGAAGTTGCCGTACAGCGTGCCAAGATGCTTGGGGCAAGCGTGTTACTCGGCTCAGCAACACCATCGCTGGAAGCGTATTATCATACGACCACAGGGGAGTATACGCGCATTGAACTGACGGAGCGCGCCGGAGGGGCTTCGCTGCCTCGTGTGGAAATTGTGGATCTGCGGGAAGAACTGGCAGCAAAGAATTTCTCGATATTTAGCCGGAGTTTAACGGGTAAGATCCAAAAGAGACTGGAACGAGGCGAACAGACAATCTTATTTTTGAATCGTCGTGGATTTGCAGGCTTTGTGTCCTGCCGCAAATGTGGAGAAGTCGTTGGCTGTCCGCATTGTGCCGTGTCACTCAAACCGCACAGCAGAGCTGGCAAAGTAACGCATCTGACCTGCCATTATTGTGGCTATACGATTCCGATGCCACAGACTTGTCCATCCTGTGGATCGAAATACATTGGCACCTTTGGACTTGGCACAGAGCAGGTAGAACAGATGGCGGCAAGCAGATTTCCGGGTGCAAGAGTACTTCGCATGGATGCGGATACGACCGGAGGCAAAGAGGGACATGACCGGATCTTAAAGCAATTTGCGGCGGGAGAGGCAGACATTTTGGTAGGAACGCAGATGATCGTCAAAGGCCATGATTTTGCGAAGGTAACATTAGTTGGCATATTGGCGGCAGATCTGTCGCTTAATGTAGGAGATTACAGAGCGGCAGAACGCACTTATCAGTTGCTGGCGCAGGCGGCAGGACGGGCAGGACGTGGCGATCTTGCCGGAGAAGTTATCCTGCAGACCTATCAGCCGGAGCATTACAGCATTACCTGCGCAGCAGATCAAAACTACGTGCAATTTTATAAGCAGGAAATTTTAATGCGTCAAATGTTGCAATATCCGCCCGTTTCCCATATACTAGGAGTATTGGTGCTTTCTAAGGATGAGGCGTTAGCGACGTCATTTGCAGATGAGTTAGCAGACATGCTTCGTGGCACAGAGGGGCTTGTACTTTTGGGACCGTCAGAGGCACCGATCGCCAAACTTCGGGATGTATATCGATATATGATATATGGAAAATCGGCGGAGTATGAGTGCTTGGTACGGGAAAAAGATCGATTAGAACAGTACATTCGGCAAAGAGGACTGTCAGAGCATTTAAGTGTTCAGTTTTCTTTTGATCATGAATAAAGGAAGGAAGAAAAAAATGGCATTAAGAACAATTCGAGTAATGGGAGATGAAATATTGACAAAGCAGTGTCGCCCGGTAAAGGAGATGACACCTAGGATTAAAACATTGATCGAGGATATGTTAGAGACGATGTATGACGCAGAGGGCGTAGGTCTTGCAGCACCTCAGGTTGGTATTTTGAAGCAGATCTGCGTGATTGATGTTACACCGGAATGTGATCATCCGATCGTATTGGTCAATCCGGAGATTATTGAACTTAGCGGAGAGCAGATCGGACAGGAAGGCTGTTTGAGTGTGCCTGGCAAAGTTGGTATTGTAAAACGCGCCAATTATGCGAAAGTAAAAGCATTGGATGAAAATATGAATGAGATCATTGTGGAAGGGGAAGAGCTGTTAGCGAGAGCCTTGCAGCATGAAATCGACCATCTTTCCGGTACGCTGTATGTCAGCAAGACGGAAAATGGGATTCAGGACGTAGAGCCGATCGAGTAAATGTATCTCATAGGATGACGATAGAGAGGCAGACTGCAGAAGACAGTGCCTGATTAGAGTGAGACAAAGGAGTGGACAAAGCATGCGTATTGTATTTATGGGGACACCGGACTTTGCGGTTCCGACATTGGAAACTCTGATACAGAGCGAACATGAAGTAGTTGGTGTTGTGACACAGCCGGACCGACCGAAGGGAAGAAGCGGTAAGCTGCAGTTTTCTCCGGTGAAGGAAGCCGCCGTGGAGGCGCAGATTCCGGTATTTCAGCCGGAGCGTATAAAGGACGGAACGTTTTATCCGGTCTTGCAGGAACTTAACCCGGATGTGATCATCGTTGTAGCATTTGGCCAGATATTACCCAAAGAAATATTAGAACTGCCAAAATACGGATGCATGAACGTGCATGCGTCCTTGCTGCCAAAGCTTCGTGGTGCAGCACCGATCCAGTGGTCTGTTATTGACGGAGATCCGGAAAGTGGCGTAACGATCATGCAGATGGATGAGGGACTGGATACCGGAGATATGTTGATGGTTCAGAAATATACATTGGATGCCAAAGAGACCGGGGGCAGTTTGTTTGATAAATTGTCACAACTTGGCGGTCCGATGATACTAGAGGTATTGAAACAGGCAGAAGCCGGAGAACTCCATCCTGTTCCGCAGGGAGAAGAATATACGTATGCCAAGATGCTTTCCAAGGAGACGGGAAAGCTTGATTTTACCAGACCGGCGGTTGAATTAGAACGCCTGATCCGAGGACTTAATCCGTGGCCGAGCTGTTATACAGGCTTACAGGGGAAAATGCTAAAAATCTGGGATGCAGATATTGTTGATGCGGGGCAGCAGGCAGCAGAGCAGATCGAGAAAGGCCGGTGCGGTCAGATCGTATTGATTGATAAAAATCGCTTGTGGATCCAGACAGGAGATGGCTGTCTGAGTGTGCAAAGCTTACAGCTCGCCGGCAAAAAACGAATGAATATTGCAGATTTTCTGCGCGGCATGCAGATTGACTGCGGAACGATACTTGCCTGTGATTAGGCAATAGAAAGGACAGTAATACCATGGAGAAACGGCAGACGTCACAACAGAATATGAGAAATGTACGTGCTATTGCGCTGGATATTCTCCTGCAGGTGATGGAAGAAGGCAAGTATTGTGACCGGACATTACACCGTACCTTAAATAGAGAGGATACGTTGTCCAAACAACAGCGTGCGTTTCTTACCAGATTAGTAGAAGGAACTGTTGAACAGGTAATCCGTTTGGATTACATCATAGATTGTTTTTCAAAAACAAAAGTGGTCAAGATGAAACCGGTGATCCGTGAAACACTGCGTATGGCAGTATATCAGTTGTTCTATATGGATCAAGTGCCTGACAGTGCAGCCTGCAACGAAGCTGTGAAACTGGTACGTAAACGTGGTTTGAAAGGTCTTAGTGGATTTGTCAATGGCGTTCTTCGAAGTGTTATCCGTGGCAAAGATCAGATTAAATATCCGGATGCGAAAGATTTTATTTCCTATGCATCCATCAAATATTCGATGCCGGGTTGGATCATTGAATATTTTTTAGAAGAATACAGTGAAGCTGAAACAGAACAGATCCTGCAGGGGTTTATGCAGAAGGAAAGTGGTGTAACCGTGCGGTGCAATCTGAATCTGCAAAATCCGAGCGGAAATCCGGATCTTGCGGTTCCTGAGATCATAGAGTCTCTGGAGCGGCAGCAGGTAAAAGTACAGCCCGGGAAATGGTTTCCGTATGCTCTTCATTTATCCGGCTTTGAGCGCGTGGATTCTATGGAGGCGTTTGCGAGAGGAAGACTGCAGGTGCAGGATGAAAGTTCGATGCTTGTTGGTGCTGTTTCCGGGATCAAACCGGGACAAGAGGTATTGGACGTTTGTGCAGCACCGGGCGGCAAATCTCTGCACGCAGCGGATTTATTGGCAGGTACCGGTGTGATCTTTTCTTGTGACTTAAGCGAGACGAAAGTGCATTTGATTCAGGAAAATATGGAGCGCGCCGGGGTAGATCATTGCGAACTGTACCGTCAGAATGCCAGGATCCTTCGTAAAGATTGGATCGATTCGGTGGATGTTTTGATCGCAGATCTGCCGTGTTCCGGACTGGGAGTCATCGGTGGCAAATGTGATATTAAATATCACACGCATCGGGAAGATATTGATGAGCTGGCATCGCTGCAGCGCGAGATCTTGCGGGTTGTCAGCCAATATGTACGGCCGGGTGGTATATTGCTATATAGTACGTGTACCGTTGCAAGAGAAGAAAATAATGATAACGTTTCGTGGATCAAAGAGACACTTCCGTTTGTGCCGGTTTCGATAGAGGAAGACCTTCCGGAATCGCTGCGAGGAAAGACCGGTAAAGAGGGATATTTGCAAGTGTTGCCGGGAAATGGATCGGATGGTTTCTTTGTGGCGAAATTTCAGCGAAAAGGAATATGACAAAGTAATTAGGAAAGAAGGAGTGGACAGATGCAGAAAGTGGATCTTAAAAGCATGACATTTGCTGAGTTGCAGCAGTTTGTGGAAGATCTTGGAGAAAAGAAATTTCGCACAACGCAGTTATATCAGTGGATGCATCAAAAAATGGTCAAAGAATTTGCGAGTATGACCAATCTGTCCGCAGCGTTTCGTGATAAATTAGGGGAGCAGGCGGCGTTAAATGGTTGTACCATGGTAAAGCGGCAGATTTCCGCAGATGGTACGAACAAGTTTTTGATGGAGCTTAGTGACGGCAATAAAGTAGAGTCAGTGTTGATGAAATATCATCATGGCAATAGCGTTTGTATATCCACTCAGGTGGGCTGCCGGATGGGATGTCGTTTTTGTGCGTCCACGGTAGGCGGCTTAAATCGCAGTCTGACAACCGGGGAAATGCTAGAGCAGATCTATGAGGTACAGCGGATCACCGGAGAACGTGTCTCTAATGTGATCCTTATGGGAATTGGAGAGCCTTTGGATAACTACGAGAATGTTGTACGTTTTATTCGAATGATTTCGGATGAACGGGGACTGCATATCAGTCAGCGAAATATAACATTGTCGACCTGCGGTCTTGTAGATGGGATCTATCGTCTGATGAAAGAAGATTTAACGATCACACTTGCAATCTCATTGCATGCGCCGAATGATGTACTGCGCCGGGAAATGATGCCGGTTGCCAATCGGTATTCGATCGCAGAGATCTTGAAAGCATGCCGGGAGTATGTAGATCACACCGGACGCCGAGTTACATTTGAATATAGCTTGGTGGATGGGACGAATGACAGTGCAGAACATGCAGAGGAGCTGGCGGCTTTGCTGCACGGTCTGAATTGCCATGTCAACCTGATTCCACTGAATCCGGTGGAAGGGCGTATGGGAGAACGATCCAAGCGTACCAAAGTATTGGAGTTTCAGAAAATATTGGAGAGCAGGCATATTACCGCAACGATCCGTAGAGAGATGGGAAGCGATATTGATGCTGCCTGTGGTCAGCTGCGCGGTAAAAATATATAATTCGTGGAAGATAAATCTCGTGTCAGTTGTGAAATAAATGGAAAAAGCGTCAGATTTTGACACTACATCACTATTATGATAAAATATGTTAGATAGTATACATGTAAGGTTGATTATAAACAAAGGAGGGGAAACTACATGAAAGCATATGCAAAGACAGATATAGGCAGCAAGAGATCTATGAATCAGGACTATATGTATTGCAATACTGAACCTGTTGGTAGTTTCCAAAATCTGTTGATCGTGGCAGATGGTATGGGCGGACATAGAGCTGGAGACTATGCGTCACGTTTATGTGTAGAGACAATGGTGCAGTCGCTGGAGAAGAGCGCTCATAAGACGCCGGTTTCCTTGTTTGAGGAAGCAGTTACAGCTGCGAACAAAGCAGTCTTTGAGGAGTCTGCGTCACACGTAGAATATGAGGGCATGGGTACCACCGTGGTAGCCTGCACATTAGAGGAAAATACACTGTATATTGCCAACATTGGGGATTCCAGATTGTACTTGATACGAGATGGGATTGAGCAGATCACGGATGATCATTCTTTGGTAGAGGAAATGGTCAAACAGGGCAATATTACAGAGAGTGAGGCAAGGATACATCCGCAGAAAAATATTATTACGAGAGCCCTTGGCATCAATGAAGAAGTCCAGGCTGACTTCTTTGAGATTGATGTGGAGCAAGGGGATGTTATTATGCTCTGCAGTGATGGCTTGTCCAATATGATTGAAGATGAAGATATGGAATACATTGTAAAGAATAGTGATACTCTGCAGACAGCGGCAGAGTCGTTAGTGGCTAGAGCTAATGAGAACGGCGGTAATGATAATATTACCGTTGTGTTAGCTGAGGTTTAAGCTAAGAGGAGGTAAGGGTAGAAATGATAAGTCCAGGAATGTTATTAAGCGAGAGATATGAGATTATTGACCGCGTGGGATCCGGCGGAATGGCGGATGTATATAAAGCGAGAGATCAGAGATTAAACCGTTTCGTGGCGATCAAGATCTTAAAACCGGAATATAGTAATGATGCAAAGTTTGTCTCCAAATTTCGAGGGGAGGCGCAGTCCGTAGCGGGATTGTCACATCCGAATGTTGTAAATGTATATGATGTTGGTGAAGATGACGATCTGTATTACATCGTTATGGAGCTTGTGGAGGGTATTACGCTCAAGCGCTTTATTGAAAAGAAAGGTCGTCTCGATGTCAAGGAGGCGATAGGGATCGGTGTGCAGATCGCACAGGGTATGCAGGCTGCACATGATAACAGCATTATTCACCGTGATATTAAACCACAGAATATCATTATTTCCAAAGAGGGCAAAGTAAAAGTTACAGACTTTGGAATCGCTAAGGCAGCAACGTCAAATACAATCACATCTAATGCAATGGGATCTGTGCATTATATCAGTCCGGAGCAGGCAAGAGGTGGTTACAGCGACGAAAAGAGTGATATCTATTCTCTTGGTGTAACAATGTATGAGATGCTGTCAGGCAAAGTACCTTTTGAAGGAGACAGCACGGTGACTGTTGCACTTGCACATATTCAGGAAGAGGCAACACCGTTAGATAAAATTGATCCGGAAATTCCGCACAGCTTATCCAAGATTGTGATGAAGTGTATGCAGAAGAAGCCGGATATGCGTTATATGACAGCTTCTGCATTGATCGCAGATCTGAAGAGAGCGTTAATAGAGCCGGATGGGGATTATGTTGTGATCTCCGATGTTGTCGACGATTCGCCGACAATCATTATGGACAAAAATGAAGTGGATCAGTTGAAAAAGAGTGCTATTTTAGCAGAAAAAGATCGTACAGTTCAGCCGGAAAATGAAGAGGAAGAATCGGACGATGATGCCATTGATCCTAAATTAGAGCGTATTTTGAAAATCTGCAGCGGTGTTGTTGCGGTGATCATTGTATTAGTTGTTATTTTGCTGATCGGCAAAGTGGCCGGTTGGTGGGGTGGCGGTTCCAACAAGAAACCAACGCCGACTTCGACAGCAGATGCAAGTGCAGATCCACAGTCTTCTGCGGCTGCTTTAGGTAAAGTGGCAGTACCGGATCTCGTGAATCATACACTTGAAGAAGCAGAGCAGATGCTTGACGAGGCAGGATTAAAATATCAGCTTAAGCCGGTAGAGTCTGAGGAGGATGCTAATACCGTGACGGATCAAGAACCGAAATCCGGCGAAGAGGTAGAAGAAGGAACGAGAGTTACTATTTATTACAGTCAGGAATCCAGTGGAATTACGATTCCGGATGTAACAAATAAATCCTTAGAAGACGCAACATCTCAATTAGAGAGCAGCAATTTGACCGTTAAGGGAACCACAGAGAAATATAGTGATATCGTAGCCAAAGGAAAGGTATGTGGTACCGATCCTGTTGTGGGTTCCAGTGTAGCCAAAGGAACAGCAGTTACTTTGATCATCAGTAAGGGACCGGAAAATGATATGGTACGTGTTCCAAATCTCGTGAAGAAATCATTAGAGGTTGCGAGAGAACGATTAGCAGATGTAGGATTGGAAGCTCCGGATGAGCCGACTTATGTATATAGTGATACAGTACAGAAGGGATATGTGGTCAGCCAGTCTAAGAAGTCCGGTACCAAGGTTGAAGTTGGGACGGTGATTGAATTTACCGTCAGCTTAGGATCTAAGAATAAGGCAACTGAGAAACCGGCTGCGACACCGACGACAGAGCCGAAGTACAAATATACAGGTTCTTTGACGATTTCTGCCAATCCGTTTGACTACGAAGATGAAGCTCCGGCATCCATCAAATTAGTCTTAGAGCAGGATGGTAAATCTAAAACTGCCTGGTCAGGAACCTTGAGTTATTCTGATTTCCCGCGTAAGTTTTCGGTTGAGGGATACAGTGATAACAATGGTAAGATTACGTTGTATAAAGATGGCGTAGAAGTAGGTGGCCCATACAATGTAGAGTTTAAGAAGGAAAGGCAGTAATGCAGGGAAAGATCATTCGAGGTGTAGGCGGATTTTATTATGTACACGTTCCAAGCATTGGTCTGTTGGAATGCAAGGCAAAGGGTGCGTTTCGCAACCGAAGGGTCAAACCTTTGGTTGGAGACAATGTAGATGTAACAATACTGGACGAGGCGAATGCGCTGGGGAATATTGAGGAGATACTGCCTAGACATTCGGAGTTGATACGCCCGGCAGTTGCTAATGTCGATCAGGCGATTGTTATTTTTGCAGCATCCTATCCAAAACCAAATATCAATTTGCTGGATCGTTTTCTGCTGATGATGCAGTGGCAGGATGTACCTGTTAGCGTATGCTTTAATAAATTGGACACCGCAGATGACGGCTTTATAGAAGAATACACCAATGTTTATAAAGACAGTGGTGCATCGCTCTTTTTTACCAGTACCTACGATGGGAAGGGGCTAGAAGAGCTGCATCAAAGTTTGATTGGGAAGACAACAGTGCTTGCCGGACCATCCGGTGTTGGAAAATCTTCTGTAATGAATGCACTTTTTCCAGAAGCAGATATGGCAATTGGGGAGATTAGTACCAAAATTAAGCGAGGGAAACACACAACGAGACATTCGGAACTGTTTTCGCTGCCAGATCAAACGTATGTGATGGATACACCGGGATTTACTTCGCTTCTTTTGCCGGAATTGGAAAAAGAAGAATTAAGGGAATATTATCAGGAGTTTAGACCATATGCATTGCAATGCCGTTTCCTTGGCTGTGCTCACATCAACGAACCGGATTGTGGGGTCAAGGAGGCATTGGCTCAGGGGAAAATGTCGAGTAGCCGATATGAGAATTATAAACTATTTTATGAAGAACTCAAAAATCGGAAACGCTATTAGATATGATAGGAAGATGCATTCATAGACTCGTCTATGAAAGAATGGAGAAGAAATATGAAACAGTTGGCACCGTCAATCTTGTCGGCAGATTTTATCTGTCTGGGAGAGCAATTGAAACAATTGCAAAAGCTTTGCATACATTACCTTCATATTGATGTGATGGATGGAATGTTTGTACCATCTATTTCTTTTGGTATGCCGGTGATTGCGTCATTGCGGAAACATACAGACATGTTTTTTGACGTGCATCTGATGATAGAGGAACCGATCCGTTATGTCAACGCCTTGCGTCAGGCTGGAGCGGATGGGTTAACTGTGCATGCGGAAGCGTGCGCTGATTTGCCGGGGACGATTGCGGCCATTCGGGAAAGGTGCGAAACCGGCAGTGTGCTTGAGTCCAAAAACACCGTTAAGCAAGTTAGATGGTATTTTGGATCAAGTTGATATGGTGCTTATAATGGGGGTAGAGCCTGGTTTTGGGGGTCAGACTCTGATTTGGGAGACCTTGGAAAAAGTGAAACAGCTGCACAAGATTCGCAAAGAACAAGGATTGTTCTTCAAAATAGAGATTGATGGCGGCGTGACAAAGGAAAATGCACGCGCTGTTGCTGCATGCGGTGTGGATATTGTCGTGGCTGGAACCGCTGTTTTTCGTGGGGATATCGAGGAGAACATTCATGTTTTGCAAGAAGAAATCAACACGGAGGGACAAAATGCTTCTTGAGAATATTCCATTAGGAAGAACATTAGAAATTTATATTGATCGTGAAGGTTATCGTTATCGGTTAGTCAGTAAAGTAGAGGAGGCCAAATCAAATCAGGTATGTGTTAGTTTGATCGCATCCAATGGAAGAGCTTTTCAGTTTCATGCGGAGGATGATATATGCATTGTATATCGCGATGCAGACAGACTGTGGGAATGGACAAAAGTGAAGGCAGGCATTGCGAAGTTGGACGGAGAGCCGGTGCATATATTTCAGATTAACGATAAGGGTCATTCTTACAATCGACGCAATGCATATCGCGTCCAGATTGGCGAAGAAACATTAATTGGCTACTATGATGTGTCAGGAGCACCTCGCAGATTATCAGAACCACCAAGCCCTGCAGATGAACAAGAAAATGCAGATGTTATCGAGGAGATAGAACCAGAGATCGTGCGTGGTGTGATCAAAGATGTTAGTGAAAGCGGAGTGGGGTTATACTCTGACTTTGAGTTTCAATTGGAGGATGGCATGTTTTTCGACATTCCATCACCTTATGGTATGCTGCATTGCAGAGCAGAGGTCGTGCGTCGTGACGAGCTACGTGCCACCAATCATAAATTTAACTTTTATTATGGATGTGAGATGACGATGACAGATCGTAAGTTAATGAAATACATCTATGATATACAGAGAGATATTTTGAAGAAAACCAGAGGGCAGTAGTATACTGTCCTTTTTTGGGGACAGCAATCTTATAAGGTGTAATGGGATAAGATGTTTGCAGTGCCGTTTTTGGGACAGCAACTACTTTCTGTAAGAGAAGAGAGGGGATAAGTATAATGCTTGGCAAAACAATATTATTTAGCGGCGGAAAGTATGATATTGCATTTATAAAACAATATTTGGCCGACATGTCTTTTGATACGGTAGCATGTGCAGATTCCGGTTTGGAAGCGGCACACGCAGTAGGAGTTAATGTGGATTATATTATGGGGGATTTTGACAGTGTATCGCAAGAGACACTGGCAGAGTATCGATCTGCGGATAAGGCTGCAAAGTTTGTACAGTATCCTAAGGCAAAAGACTATACGGACACGCAGATGGTATTGGAATGGATATTGTCGGAAGGGGCATCAGAAATCACTATTCTGGGTGCTACCGGGGGACGATTGGATCATTTTCTATCCAATCTAAATATTTTGATGAAACCACTTAAGCAGGGAATCCCGGCGTATATTGTAGATTCGCATAATCGGTTATACTTGATTGACGGAGAGACAACCTTACACAGAGAGCAGGTATTTGGTAAATATATTTCCTTGCAGCCGCTCTCCGAAGAAGTGTATCCGGTGACTTTGACAGGATTTCAATATGGACTAAAAGATTATACGCTTACCTATGGTGATGGACGTGCGATCAGCAATGAGTTTGCACCAGAAGCGCAGACGGCAACGATCTCGTTTACACACGGGGAATTGATCGTGATCGAATCTAGGGATTAGAACGCAATCAGATAGGGGTTGCTTGCATTATGTTGTGTGCTATAATGATCGCAGTAGTTGTAAACTTGATGCAGATGACTTAGATAACAGAAATGAGGGGCTGTATGAATCGAAAGGTAGAGTTATCGGAAGAAAATTATGACTTGTTAGATGAAGCGATACACCAATTGTGTGAGCAGGGACGTTTGTTGGAGGAGCAGAATGCGATGCAGCATGGAAGTACATCGGTCTATGAGCATAGTGTTAACGTTGCCTATAAGAGCCTTCTGTTGGCAGAAAATTTTCGTCTGCCAGTTGATAAACAATCATTAGTGCGAGGGGCCTTGCTGCACGATTATTTTTTATATGACTGGCATGAAAAGGATGGCGGACATCGGCTGCATGGATTTCGACATCCGGCGTTCGCACTTTATAATGCAAGCAAAGATTTTTCGCTGAATAGGAAAGAGAGAAATATTATTGCGAGACATATGTTCCCATTGACGGTGTTGCCGCCACGATGTCTAGAGGCGTGGATTGTCTGCTTTGTGGATAAATACTGTGCGTTTTCCGAGACTATGGGGGATAGCAGAATACAATGGGAGCGATAGGGCAAGATAGAACGATAGAAAATAACGGAGGCTGGTGACAGAATGAAAGAGAACAATTTAATAAATAAGACTGCGTACTTTCATTTGCCTGGATTGTTTGAATTTTATGAATTATATCGCCTGTTTTTAGCGCTGTTTTATGAACACAGGGAGTATTTTTATAACTGGTGTGAGATCGGCTCTATTTATGGCGCACCCGCCGATTGCCTTTGGGGTGGAGGAAGAACTTCGTTTGGTGCGGAAGATCCGGAAGAAGTGCTAGCATTATTGCGTCGATATGGAATATCAGGCCGTTTAACTTTTAGTAATTCCCTACTACGAAAAGAACACCTGTCGGATGAAACATGTAATGCCCTTTGTGCATTATTTGCTGAAAATAAAGGCGTGCAAAATGGCATTATCATTCATTCAGATTTGTTGTTAGAATATTTACAAGAAAACTATCCGGAGCTTTATTTTGTATCTTCAACGACAAAGGTATTGACGGATTTCGAGCAATTTGTGAGCGAAGTAAAGCGGGATGATTTTCGCTATGTCGTGCCGGATTTTCGTTTCAATAAACAGTTTGATAAGTTACAGACATTATCCAAATCAGAGAAAGATAAAGTGGAATTTTTGTGCAACGAGTGCTGCTCGTTTGCCTGCAAAGATAGGAAGCGGTGTTATGAAGCGGTCAGCCGCAAAAATTTAGGACAAAGCGGCTGCGGGCATCGCTGCACAGCCAATGATCTGGAAGAAGGGTACCGTTTTTCGAAAGCGATGAAAAATCCGGGCTTTATTGGCGTTACTGATATACAAGAAAAGTATTTGCCGATGGGATTTACCAATTTTAAGATTGAGGGACGGGGACTCGGCAGTGCATTGATCTTAGAATTTTTGCTTTATTACCTGACAAAGCCGGAATATCAGCTAGTGGTTCGGGAAAAGATTTATTTGGACAATATGCTGGATTTATTTTAAATGTAACCATAATGCGGGAAGAGACATTATTATATTGCTAGGAATGCAGCGTAAAATTGAATGTCAGAAAGTTTATACCGTTAGGACTGTAGCGTAGGATCAAGTGGGAAGAAAGTTTGACAATCTGGTTAGTATATGCTAACTTGAATAAGGCGTAAATGATGAATGTCAGACAGGCATACATCAAAATATGGAACGAGTCTTTGCAAGTGGCATAGGAGAAATTGTGATGAAAAAGCTGTTTTTTGAAATTGAACGAGATGGTTTCTATGGAACTTATTATGAAAATCCCACAGGATCTGATTGTACGGTCATTGGTTTATTTGGAGATGATCCAAATGATTACATGGCAAAGTGTGGGGCAAAATGGTTACATAAAAATGGAGTGAATGCTTTGTGCGTATCTCCCGGTAAGAAAAATTATAGTCATGTCAATAACCCGTTAGAAAGAATCGAGACAGCGATCAAATGGCTGCAGGCTAACGGCAATCGCAAAGTTGGCATTATGGGAATGAGCACGGCGGGGATGGATTCGCTGGTCGCAGCTTCTTATTTCCCGGATATTACCTTGACCTTTGCGCTTACAGCCAGTGATTTTGTATGGCAGGGATTTGAGCAGGGAAATAAAGATGGCTGCAAAGAATGGCCGATTCCAGGGAAATCTACCATTTCATGGAAAGGAGAGCCACTGCCTTACATGCCGTTTGTGTATGAACATCCGGTGTACTGGCAGAAGATTGAAGAGGAAACAAAAGGCTCCGGTGATATCGAGCGAAGCACCTGTTTGTTTATTGATTCCGAGAAAGCACGAGAGCATACGGAAGAGGAAATGATCAAGGTCGAGAATATTAAAGGCAAACTCTTTCTTGTGGGTGCGGAAGATGATTCTTTCTGGGAAGCAGGAAAATATATCCGCCGTATGGACAAACGACTAAAAGAGAGACCTCATACTTGTGAATATGTACCGCTTGTGTATGAGCACGGAACTCATTTTGTATTGCCCGAATCCATGCTTCGTATGGCATTGCCTGTAGGACTAAAATTTGTGCTGCGGTTTATTTTTAGAGCAGCCAAAGAATATCCAAAAGAATGCGAGGCAACGAGAAAAGATATTGACAAAAAGCTTTCTGCGGCATTAAAAGAATGGCGGGCAGAGTAGTTTTTTAGAAGCTTGACAGAGACGTGTAGCATATATTTTATTGAATTATAGGTGATAAGGTGAATACTATGAAAGGTTGTTTTTTTGATGTATTCATTATAAAATAATTATAATGTGAGATGGAGACAGACAATTAGTTTAATAATAGAGTTTGGGGGATGATGCTATGACATTGCAGGAAATTCTTGTCGGCGAATCTAAGAATGTAGAGTTCAAAGAAAAATTGCCGGAACGAAGCATTAATTATATGAAGTCGGTCATTGCTTTTGCAAATGGAATGGGCGGAAAAATTATATTTGGGATTGCAGATAAAACCAGAGAAGTGGTTGGCTTTGACAAGGAAGATGTGTTCAAGAAAATGGATGCCATTACTAATGCAGTGTCGGATAGCTGTGAACCCG
>ERZ840371.1874-NODE-1874-length-20300-cov-4.084218_pt1 | contig 20300 bp, 9 predicted proteins | sample MGYA00519937_ERZ840371 | MGnify/ENA primary metagenome ERZ840371 (study PRJEB31850, sample SAMEA3708873) | human gut metagenome | biome: human gut; feature: human-associated habitat; material: faeces | place: China | collected 2014 ... | reverse complement strand
CACCGGAAGAAAAATTGCTTCGTGCAATTTTCGGTGATAAGGCAGGTGATGTGAAAGATGCTTCATTGAAAGCTTCTCCTTCTTTGAAAGGTGTTGTGATCGATAAGAAACTTTTCTCACGTGTGATTAAGAATCGTAGCTCTAAACTGGCCGATAAAGCATTGTTGCCTAAGATTGATGATGAATTTGAATCTAAGGTAGCTGACTTGAAACGTATCCTGGTTAAGAAACTGATGACTTTGACTGAAGGTAAGGTTTCTCAAGGTGTGAAAGACTATTTGGGTGCGGAAGTTATTGCGAAAGGTTCTAAGTTCAGTGCTTCTGATTTTGATTCACTTGACTTTACTTCTATTCAATTGAGCAACTGGACAAGCGACGATCATATTAACGGTATGATTCGTGATCTGGTGATGAATTTCATTAAGAAATATAAAGAGCTGGATGCTGAATTGAAACGTAAGAAGTTTGCTATTACAATTGGTGATGAACTTCCTGCTGGTATTATCCAGATGGCAAAAGTATATATTGCTAAGAAACGTAAGATTGGTGTGGGTGATAAGATGGCTGGTCGCCACGGTAACAAGGGTATTGTATCCCGTGTTGTTCGTCAGGAAGATATGCCGTTCTTGGCTGATGGTACTCCGGTTGACATCGTGTTGAATCCATTGGGTGTGCCTTCTCGTATGAACATTGGTCAGATTTTTGAAGCTGTACTCGGACGTGCCGGAAAAACGTTGGGCGTGAAATTTGCGACTCCTATTTTCGACGGTGCTACCATGGAAGATCTGGATCAGTGGACAGACAAGGCAGGATTGCCTCGCTACTGTAAGACTTATCTTTGTGATGGTGGTACAGGTGAGCAATTTGACCAGGCAGCTACTGTGGGCGTAACTTACATGTTGAAGTTGGGCCACATGGTTGAAGACAAGATGCATGCTCGTTCTATCGGTCCGTACTCATTGATTACTCAGCAACCTCTTGGTGGTAAAGCTCAATTCGGTGGTCAGCGTTTCGGAGAAATGGAGGTTTGGGCACTCGAAGGTTTCGGTGCTGCCCATATCTTGCAGGAAATCCTGACTATCAAATCTGATGACGTGGTAGGACGTTCGAAGGCTTATGAAGCAATTGTGAAAGGTGAACCGATGCCACAACCTGGTATTCCGGAATCCTTGAACGTATTGTTGCACGAGTTGAGAGGTTTAGGTTTGAGTATCAACCTAGAATAAAATAATGAAAGAATGTGAGATGTCAATGTACCGATGAAGGTCTGTTGGCATCCGCACTTTTTTCAATTTCCAATGATTCAATTATCAAATCTCAATTATATAGAGTATGGCTTTTAGAAAAGAAAATAAGACGAAAAGTAATTTCTCGAAGATCTCAATTGGTCTGGCTTCTCCGGAAGAAATCCTTGAGAATTCGAGTGGTGAAGTTTTGAAGCCTGAAACCATTAATTACCGTACGTACAAACCCGAACGTGACGGTTTGTTCTGCGAGCGCATTTTTGGTCCTATCAAGGATTATGAATGTCATTGCGGTAAATACAAGCGTATCCGTTATAAAGGTATCGTCTGCGACCGTTGTGGTGTGGAAGTTACTGAAAAGAAAGTGCGCCGTGAACGTATGGGACATATCCAGCTGGTTGTGCCGGTGGCTCACATCTGGTATTTCCGTTCGCTTCCTAATAAAATCGGTTATTTGCTCGGATTGCCGACAAAGAAACTGGATTCGATTATATACTACGAACGTTATGTTGTTATTCAGCCGGGTGTGAAAGCTGAAGATGGCGTAGCTGAATATGATTTGCTTTCTGAAGAAGAATATCTGGATATTTTGGATACGCTTCCGAAAGACAATCAGTATCTTGAAGATAATGATCCGAATAAATTTGTTGCAAAGATGGGAGCCGAAGCTATTTATGATTTGCTGGCTCGTTTGGATCTGGATGCTTTGTCTTACGAACTGCGTCACCGCGCCGGAAACGATGCGTCTCAGCAACGTAAGAATGAAGCTTTGAAACGTCTTCAGGTAGTAGAATCGTTCCGCGCATCACGTGGACGTAACAAACCGGAATGGATGATCGTACGTATCGTACCGGTTATTCCGCCCGAACTTCGTCCGTTGGTTCCGCTGGATGGTGGCCGTTTTGCTACATCTGACTTGAACGACCTTTATCGTCGTGTGATTATCCGTAACAACCGTTTGAAACGACTGATTGAAATCAAGGCTCCGGAAGTAATCTTGCGTAATGAAAAACGTATGCTTCAGGAATCTGTCGATTCTTTGTTTGATAACTCACGTAAGTCAAGTGCTGTGAAGACAGACGCCAACCGTCCGTTGAAGTCATTGTCTGACAGTTTGAAAGGTAAACAGGGACGCTTCCGTCAGAACTTGCTGGGTAAACGTGTTGACTACTCTGCTCGTTCCGTAATCGTCGTTGGTCCGGAATTAAAGATGGGTGAATGCGGTATTCCTAAATTGATGGCTGCCGAATTATACAAGCCGTTTATTATTCGCAAGCTCATCGAACGTGGTATCGTTAAGACTGTTAAGTCTGCAAAGAAAATCGTAGACCGCAAAGAGCCGGTGATTTGGGATATCTTAGAACATGTAATGAAGGGACACCCGGTACTGTTGAACCGTGCTCCGACCTTGCACCGTTTGGGTATTCAGGCTTTCCAGCCTAAAATGATCGAAGGTAAAGCTATTCAGTTGCACCCGTTGGCATGTACGGCATTCAACGCCGACTTTGACGGTGACCAGATGGCTGTTCACTTGCCTTTGAGTAATGAAGCAATTCTTGAAGCACAAATGTTGATGCTTCAATCACATAATATCTTGAATCCGGCAAACGGTGCGCCTATTACTGTGCCTGCACAGGATATGGTTCTTGGTTTGTACTATATTACTAAGTTGCGTGCCGGTGCAAAAGGTGAAGGTTTGACATTCTACGGACCGGAAGAAGCGTTGATCGCTTACAATGAAGGTAAGGTAGATATTCATGCTCCGGTAAAGGTTATCGTGAAAGACGTTGATGAAAATGGTAACATTGTAGACGTAATGCGCGAAACTTCAGTAGGACGTGTGATTGTGAATGAAATCGTTCCACCTGAAGCTGGTTATATCAATACAATTATCTCTAAGAAATCTCTTCGTGATATTATTAGTGATGTAATTAAGGTATGTGGTGTGGCTAAGGCTGCCGACTTCCTGGATGGAATCAAGAATTTAGGTTATCAGATGGCGTTCAAGGGTGGTTTGTCATTCAACTTGGGTGATATTATCATTCCGAAGGAAAAAGAAACTTTGGTACAGAAAGGTTACGACGAAGTTGAACAAGTCGTAAACAACTATAACATGGGTTTCATTACCAATAACGAACGTTACAATCAGGTAATTGATATTTGGACACATGTGAACTCCGAGTTGTCTAATATCCTGATGAAGACTATTTCTTCGGACGATCAGGGTTTCAACTCTGTATATATGATGCTTGACTCTGGTGCCCGTGGTTCTAAAGAGCAGATTCGTCAGTTGTCAGGTATGCGTGGTTTGATGGCAAAACCGCAGAAAGCAGGTGCTGAAGGTGGTCAGATCATCGAGAACCCGATTTTGTCGAACTTTAAAGAAGGACTTTCGGTGTTGGAGTACTTTATCTCTACCCACGGTGCTCGTAAAGGTTTGGCGGATACCGCTTTGAAGACTGCCGATGCTGGTTATTTGACTCGTCGTCTGGTGGACGTATCACACGATGTGATTATTACAGAAGAAGACTGCGGTACACTCCGCGGATTGGTTTGTACGGACCTTAAGAATAATGATGAAGTTATTGCTACTCTGTACGAACGTATCTTAGGCCGTGTTTCCGTACATGATATTATTCATCCTACCACAGGTGAATTGCTTGTTGCCGGTGGTGAAGAAATCACAGAAGAAGTAGCCAAGAAGATTCAGGAGTCTCCGATCGAGAGTGTTGAAATCCGTTCGGTATTGACTTGTGAAGCTAAGAAGGGTGTTTGTGCTAAATGTTACGGACGTAATTTGGCTACCAGCCGCATGGTGGAGAAGGGCGAGGCTGTTGGGGTTATTGCAGCGCAGTCTATCGGTGAGCCGGGTACTCAGTTGACATTGAGAACCTTCCACGTGGGAGGTACCGCAGGAAATATTTCCAGCGAGAACTCGTTGAAAGCTAAGTATGATGGTTACGTTGAGTATGAAGAATTACGTTCTGTTGAGTACACGCAAGATAACGGAACGACCTGTGACGTGGTTGTAGGACGTTTGACGGAGTTGCGTATATTGGATAAGAACACGAATATTATCTTGATTTCTCATGCTATCCCTTACGGTGCTAAGTTGTTCGTGAAGGATGGACAGGAGATTAGTAAGGGTGAATTGCTTTGCGAATGGGACCCGTTCAATGCTTTGATCATTACCGAATTTTCCGGTACGGTTGGGTTGGAAAACTTGATTGAGGGTGAAACCTATAAGGAAGAATCCGATGAAACCACCGGATTTAGGGAGATGATTATTATCGAGTTCCGAGACAAGATGAAAGCGCCTGCTTTGTGTATCAATGATGCGGAAGGAAACACGGTGAAGAGTTACAACTTACCGGTAGGTGCCCACATTGTCGTGAAGGAAGGAGCTGAGGTTGTTGCCGGTAGTACCATTGCCAAGATTCCGAGAGCTGTTGGTAAGGCAGGAGATATCACGGGAGGTCTTCCGCGTGTAACCGAGTTGTTCGAGGCTCGTAACCCGTCGAATCCGGCCGTTGTATCGGAAATTGACGGAGAGGTAACTTATGGTAAGATCAAACGCGGTAATCGTGAAATCATCGTGACATCAAAAGCCGGAGAGGTGAAGAAGTATTTGGTTTCTTTGTCAAAACAGATTTTGGTACAGGAGAACGATTATGTGCGTGCTGGAACCCCGCTATCCGACGGTGCAATTACCCCGACTGATATTTTGAATATCGAGGGACCGATCAAGGTTCAGGAGTATATCGTGAACGAGGTACAGGATGTATACCGGATGCAGGGTGTGAAGATCAACGATAAGCATTTCGAGATCATCGTACACCAGATGATGCGTAAGGTGTTGATTCAAGATGCCGGAGATACGAGATTCTTGGAAAATCAAGTGGTTGACAAAAGCGAGTTCATGGAAGAAAACGATGCGATCTACGGAAAGAAAGTGGTACTGGAAGCCGGTGATTCGGATCGGGTGAAACCGGGACAGATTATCTCAGTACGTATGTTGAGAGATATTAATTCGCAATTGAAACGTAGAGACTTGAAGGTGGTAGAGGCTAGAGATGCTGTACCCGCAACTTCAGCTCAGGTATTACAGGGTATTACCCGTGCTGCTTTGCAGACATCCAGCTTTATTTCTGCCGCATCATTCCAGGAGACCACGAAGGTATTGAATGAGGCTGCAATTTATGGTAAAGTCGATCCGTTGGAAGGCTTGAAAGAAAACGTGATTTGCGGTCACTTGATACCGGTGGGAACAGGTATGAAAGAATTTAGAAGTCTGATTGTAGGTTCTAAGGCAGACCTCGAAAGGATGGAAAAATAAAAATAGATAGAGGCGCCGAAAGGCGCCTTTATTGTTTGTATAAACTATTAACCAAGGACTATTATGGAAGAGAAAAAACAACAATTTGATATTGAATTAAATCGAGAGGTTGCACAAGGAACTTATTCGAATTTGTCAATTATTTCTCATTCTTCCTCCGAGTTTATTGTTGACTTTATCCGTATTATGCCGGGGATGCCCAAGGCTGAAGTGAAAAGCCGTATTATTTTGACCCCGGAACATGCGAAACGCTTGTTGCTGGCGTTACAAGATAATGTTCGGAGATTCGAGATGGATTACGGGAAGATTAATTTACCAGAGGGCGGCCCTATAGCTCCCATGTTCCCGGTGGATCTAGAACCGCAAGGACAAGCTTAATTATTTTAACATGATTTTATATAACTCAAAGTAAGACAAGTTGCTTGTCTTCGATAACTCTTACATCGACGGCAGGCTTCTTTTCCGAGAAACAGTAGGCTGTAGTGATTGAGGGGCGTTGGCAATAAAATTATTGAATGTAAAGCGGCTTTGATATTCAAATGAATAATTTGAATGTTGGAGGGCTCTATTCGATATTGCTATGTGTCAAAATTGACCGGGATAAAAATAGTAGGAACTTGTGCAATAATTGTTATTCCCATTTTTTTCTCTATTTTTGTTATCTCAAGAGAATTTTTGATGTAAATGGAATAATCATGTATGATAATAATCAAAATAATGGTGATAGATTATTTGAATCCATTCGTCAAGGTGATATTGGTGCCTACGAAATGCTTTTCAAAAAATATTACTTGTCCATGTGCATGATTGCTCGTCGTATTGTTGAGGATGAGGATGTGGCGAAGGATCTTGTTCAGGAAATATTTATTCGCTTGTGGGAGAAAAGGAAAACTTATGATTTTCAAGAGATGACAGATATATTTTTATACGTGTCTGTTAGAAATAAATGCTTTGATTATTTGAGAAGTCGAAAAAAACTTCCACTTCAACAGGAGTTAAAAGCTGCTGATAATGAGTACTTTTTTCGCGATATTTTAATAGAAGAGGAAACCTATAGGATCATAATGGAAGCTATTGATGCTTTACCTGTTCAGAGTGGGCGAGTTATAAAATTGAGCTTGGAAGGAAAACAGAATAAAGAAATTTCTGAAAATTTAGATATTTCCGTGAATACTGTCAAGTCTTTGAAATATAAGGCTATGGATACTCTTCGTGCGGTTTTAAAAGATTACTTCTATCTTCTTTTGGTGTTTTTAGCGGAAAATAATTGAAAAAAGTGGAAAATTCACTCATCCTTTAAGATGAATTTATCGTTCTATATATAGAATTTGATAAATGTTTAGTATGGTAGAGTGTCCTAAAGATTATAAAATATCCCGTTTGATAGCTAAAAAGTTAATGGGAGTTATCTTGCCCGAGGATGAGGAAAGACTAAATGCTTGGCTGGAGGAGGATGCAAGAAATAAGGATTTATATCGACGTATTCTTGAGACCGAAAATCTTTCTGTTAGGGATATGTATGCGAAGCGTTTGGATGTAGAACATACTTGGGATACCTTGAGAGTGCAGTTGGTTGGACAAAGAAAGTGTAGATCTTTATTTTCGTCTTGGCAGATTGGAGTAGTTGCTTCCGTAATATTGTTTGTAGGAATTGGATTGTACTGGGGATTCTGGAAAAAATCGGAGGTAGAACAAGTAGAGATGGTGGCTTGCGTGGAGATGAGAGGAGCCAAAGCTGTTTTAGTGACTTCCCAAGGGAATGAGATTGTTTTACAGGATAGTACTGTACGGTTGATTTCCTTGGGAGGGGGAATGGTTGCCCAAAATGATGGGAGTCGGGTGTCTTACGAGGGAAATGGAGATATGGAGAAAGATGATGTACTGGAATACAATACTATCCGAGTACCTCGAGGAGGGGAGTATAAGTTGTTTTTATCCGATAACACGGAAGTCTTTTTGAATTCTGATTCGGAAATTCGTTTCCCAGTGAAATTCGGTAAGGGGAAACGTGATGTTTTTTTACGGGGAGAAGCTTTTTTTGTGGTTACTAAAGATGCTTCCCGTCCTTTTGTTGTGAATGCTAACGATAAGATGTCAGTGGAAGTTTTGGGTACGCAGTTTAATTTGCAGGCTTATCCGGATGATACTTTTGTGGAGACGACTTTGAATGATGGGGCGGTACGGGTATTTAATGGCAAACAGGGAGTGAAACTTCGTCCGGATGAGCAAGCCGTTTATGATGAAGGGAAATTCACGGTTCGTAAGGTTGATGCCAGTCGTTATTCTGCATGGAAAGAAGGGAAATTCATGTTGTTGAATCATTCGTTGGAGAATATTATGACTCGTTTGGCGCGTTGGTACAATATAGATATATTTTGGGAGAATCCAGAGGTAAAAGAGTATCATTTCTCCGGAGAATTGGCCCGGTACGAGGATTTCACGGAAATATTGAGAATGCTGGAGTTGGCAACTCGGGTACATTTTGAGGTAAGGGATAGGACTGTGTTCGTGCGTAAAATAGAAAAATGATGAGTTTAAATATAAAAGAGCAGAAAACATTGGCACTATTTTCTGCTCGAGAGTGAGTTTAAATAACGATTAAAAACAGAATTATTAATCATTAAGCATGTAAAAGTATGAAAAAAAACGGAATCGAAGTCTTTGATGGAGGTCAAAGATTAAAAAAGATGCGATTTATTTTAAAACGCAGCCTTCTTTTTCTGTTTATGTCGATCTTTTTCTTGCAGGCCGAAGCGGCCTCTCAAGTGGTAAGATTGACGTGAATTTGAAAGATGTTACGATTGATGAGGCCATCACGGACATGAGCCAAAAAACGGGGTATCGTTTTTTGTATCAGATGGAGGAAGTTTTGAAGTATGGAAAACGTGATGTAAACGTGAAAGATGCGACTTTGGACGAAGTATTGAAAGTCTTGTTTAAAGATACACATTTGTCTTACGTGATTCAGAATGATGTAATTATCATTACTCAAGCAAAAGACGAGAAAAAGCAAGAACAACCCAGGCAGATCAAAGGTAAGGTAATTGACACGAAGAAAATGCCGTTGCCGGGAGTTACCATATTAATCAAAGGAACTAAATTGGGAGTGATAACAGATATAGACGGGAAGTTTAAAATCGAGATCCCGAAATTGGATAGTACGATTTTGGTATTTTCGTTTATCGGAATGGAAACGGTTTATCACCAATTGAGTAATGATCGAAAAAATGATGAAAAAGAGCTGGTAATCACGATGAAGGATGATGTGAAAGAGATGGACGAGGTGGTTGTAACTGGATATGGCAATATCAAGAAGGAGAGTTTTACCGGTAGTTCTATCTCCGTGAAACGGGAGGATTTATTGAAGGCATCTGCCACGAACGTGGTGCAAGCATTATCAACATTTGATCCATCATTCCGTATACAACAGAACAATAAGTGGGGATCGGACCCGAATGCTATTCCTGAAATATATATACGCGGACGTTCCGGTATCGGGGTGAAAGAACTGGATAAAGATGCGTTGTCTAAATCTTCTTTGAAGAATAACCCGAATCTTCCTATTTTTATCATGGACGGTTTCGAGGTGAGTGTACAGAAAGTGTATGATATGGATCCAATGCGGGTTGAAAATGTCCAGATATTGAAGGATGCTTCAGCTACGGCAATGTATGGTTCTCGTGCGGCGAATGGTGTTGTGGTGATCACTACTGTTGCCCCGAAACCGGGTGAAGTGACTATTTCGTACAGCCTGACAGGTTCGGTTTCTATGCCTGATCTTTCTGATTATAACTTGGCTAATGCAAGGGAAAAATTAGAAATAGAGCAAAAAGCCGGGATTTATACCCCGCAATATTATATGACTTGGAAACAAGCTTTGGATGCTTATAACCAGCGATTGTTGCGCGTAGAGGAAGGTGTGAACACAGATTGGTTGTCAATTCCTTTGCGAAATTCCGTTAATCATAAGCATAGTTTTTCGATAGAGGGGGGGAATGCAGATTTACGTTATGGACTTGATCTCTCTTATAATAAAAATAATGGTGTGATGAAGGATTCTTACCGGGATATCATGAACGTGGGGTTTCACGTGGATTACCGGCTTAAGAATTTGCAGGTGGTGAATTATATCGAGTATAATTATACCGAGGCACAAGAGTCTCCTTATGGTGATTTTTCCGATTACACTCATTTACAACCATATGATCGTCCTTATGACAAGAATGGAACATTGATTTCCGGAGCATTGGAATTTTCAACACTACCTCATAGGGATACCCGAGTGAATAATCCTTTGTACGAGGCTCGTTTAAATAATTTTGAATACGAGAAATGGGATGTGTTTATCGATCGATTGATGGCTCAATGGTTCTTGACGGATTATTTGCATTTAAAAGGTCAGATTGCTATAACGAAAGAATTTACTAAAAAAGAACGTTTTATTGATCCTCTTTCTTCCAACACGACTGCAAAAGCTCAGAAGGAAGCGGAATTGGAGGGTGATCTTTATTTAACGAAAGGGGAATCCACGAATTGGGATGCTCAAATTGGTGCGTATGTATCAAAATCATTTGGTGCGCATGCTTTGAATGCTTCAGTGGTAGTCAATGCCACGTCTCGCAAATCTGAAAGTACCTCCAGTCATTACCGAGGATTTCCTTCCGGAGAGTATCATTCTCCTAATTATGCAGCAGAGATCAAGGATAAACCCTCAAAATCTCAGAGTGCTAGTCGGTTGGCCGGTTTTTTGCTTTTAGCGAATTATACTTGGAATGATATTTATCTGGCAGACGTGTCTGTGCGTTTTGATGGTTCATCTGAGTTTGGTTTGGATCAAAAATGGGCTCCATTCTGGTCGTTTGGAGCGGGTGTCAATTTGCATAACTATGCTTTCTTGAATGGGAGTAAGGTGATCAATCGCATGAAATTTCGTGCTTCTTACGGGCAAACCGGTAAAGTGAATTTTCCGTCTTACAGTGCCAGAACGGTTTATCGGACGTTTGATCGTTGGTATATTGCCGGTTTTGGAGTCGGTTTGAAGGCATTGGGAAATAGAGATTTGAAATGGGAGACAACGAATAAATTGAATGTCGGTACGGATATGGAATTTTGGAATAGTCGGATTTCTTTGGTGTTTGATTATTATTACAATAAAACGGTTGACTTGATCACGGATGTAACTTTGCCGGGATCTGCCGGTTTCTCTTCTTACAAGAGTAATTTGGGTGAAACGTTGAACAAGGGATTCGATATTCAGTTTCGTTTTGATGTAATGAAAAACAAGGATTGGAATGTTGCCTTATGGGGTAATCTGAACCATAATAGGAATGAAATTCTGAAAATTTCAGATGCTTTGAAAGCTTATAATTCTCAAGTGGAAGATTATTATGGACTTGCTGAAGAGAGTCAAACACCAACTTTATCATGGACTCAGGCCGGTAAGACCTATTCGGATTTTATCAAACCGATCATGAAGTACGAGGAAGGCGCCTCTTTAACAGCAATTTATGGCGTACGTTCATTGGGTATTGATCCCTCAAACGGTAAAGAGTTGTATCTCTACCGTAATGGACAGGTCAGTCACAAATGGAAAGCAACAGAAGAGGTCGTGCTTGGAGATTCGGAGCCTAAGGCTAGCGGGTCTTTCGGTTTGAATGCTACCTACAAGAATTTCTCGTTATTTGCTTCCTTCGGTTATGAATGGGGAAAACAGACGTACAATGAAACGTTGATCATGAATGTTGAGAATGCGGACATTCAAGGAAGTAATGTTGATAAACGTGTGCTGACACAGCGATGGGAAAAACCGGGTGATATTGCTCCATTGAAAGATATAAAGGATATGAATAGTGTTACGTTGCCTACTTCCCGTTTTGTGCAGGATGAAAATGTTTTATCTTTAGATGCTTTGACGTTGAGTTATGATTTTGACCCGCTATGGCTTCGGAAAATATTTTTGAAAACTCTGCGTTTGGAAGTAAGTACGAATGAATTATTCCGTTTGTCTTCCATCAAGCAGGAGCGAGGGACGAGTTATCCTTTTGCCAGAACGGTGAATTTTTCTTTACGTGCAACTTTTTAGTAAGTCAGGAATATGAGAAATAAATTATTGTATTTAGTTTTACCGTTCTTTATGTTGTCATGTAATGAATGGTTGAATGTGGAACCGGAAGATGAGATTAGTGAAGAGAAGTTATTTTCCACGGGCACAGGTTTCCGGCATGCTTTAAATGGTGTTTACTTTACCATGGAGTCAAGGAATTTATACGGAAAACATTTGACGTGGGGAATCGTGGATGCATTGGGGCAGGTGTATGATTATAAAAAAGCTCCGGGTGTAAACGAAATGCAGTATGGTGCTGCTAAATATGCATGGGACTATTATGAATTCAAACCGGTGTTATCTTCTATCTGGACGGAGGCTTATAATGTCGTGGCCAATTGTAATAATATAATACAACAGATAGAATATGCTGATCCAGAGATATTTGCCTGGAAGGAAAATGAGAAAGCCATGATCTGGGGAGAGGCTTTGGCATTACGGGCGTTTATACAATTTGATATGTTACGTTTATTTGCCCCGGCACCCTCGACGAATCCGGGTGATCGTAAGTTTATTCCTTATGTGAATACTTACCCATCCTATATTTCTAACCCCAAAACGGTGAATGAGTGTCTGGAGTTGATTGCCAAGGATCTGATTGATGCGAAACAATTATTGTGGAAATATGATTCTGCAGGATCTTTTAGTCGTTCGAATAACTTCGAACTGGCGGGAAGCGGTGAAAAAATATTTTTAATACGTCGGGGTTTTCATCTGAATTATTGGGCGGCTACCGCTTTGTTGGCTCGTGTGTACTTGTATGCTCAGAAAGAGGATGAGGCTTTGGAACAAGCAAAAGAGGTGATGAATTTTGCATCCCAAAAAGGAGCTTTCTCTTTGGCAGATAGATTTTATTATGGAGATCGGAAGTGTTATTCCGACGTGATATTCGGATTGCATGTTATAGACCTGTTGGATTATAATAAGGATATTATGAGCATGGAAAACGAAAACAATGTTAAGTATTTGGCTGTTTTGGAGGCGGACAAGAATTATTTTGGTGAAGATTTGGAAATATCCAAAGGGGATAACGGGACCATAATGACAAGCAATGACTATCGTTTTAAATATTGGATAGAAGATATGAATAATGAACATTATTCTTATCGATTGACCAAGTATGATGCGTCGACTTCGGGAGCAACTGCCGGAGTAATGGAAGTTTCTGATCATATCGTACCTTTTATCCGGATGAGCGAGGTGTACTATATTGCTGCCGAGATTTTATGCAAGCGGGGAGCGGAAGGATTGACGAAGGCGAAATCTTATTTGTCATATATAAAAGGACGACGCGGGTTGAAAAAGACGGATATGACCCTACAAAAAATTGAAAATGCGCAACCCGATGAATTTATGGATTTATTGATTAATGATATGCGTCGGGAATGGATAGGGGAAGGACAGACGTATTTTATTTATAAACGTTTGAATAAGAATATTCCGAATGCAAATGGAGGTTCTGTTCTTGCTTCAGAAAATGTGTTTGTGGTACCACTTCCGGATGTTGAAACTAATTTGTGATGATTATGAGAAAATATATTTTGTTTGCGTTCGTTTGGGCGTGTGTGTTGTCTGCTTGTAGTGAAAAAGGGATCATGGAATATTCCGATAATACCCTTTACGTGTATTTTGCTGCAGATGCAACGAAAGATAGTACAACTTATTCATTTAAAGCTTATCCTAGTGGAGAGATTCACGTGAAGATTCCGATGAAATGCGATGGTGTTTGGGAGAGAGAGGATCGGGAGTACACCGTATCTGCTGACAAGAACTTTACGACTTTACCTTCCGATTTGTATGTATTGCCAGAGAAGTGTGTTTTCCCGGCAGGACAATTGCAGGATACGATTGAAATCGTATTGTTGGATGGCGAAGTATTGAAAGAAAAAATGTGTCGGTTGATGTTGAAGGTGGACGAGACTGAATTTGTGAAAGAGGGAGAGGTGGAATTCAGTCGTGCCATATTCTTGGTTTCCTCGAAGTTAATTCGTCCTGATTGGTGGACCGTGTGGGATGGTGGTTATGGTGGAGCTGAGAATTATTTTAATATTGCGGAGCAGATTTATCTAGGTGAATATTCGGAAACGAAATACACGATGTTTCTGGAGGAATTGGCAAAAGATGGAGTGGAGTTTGATGGGAAGAATAAGTTGGTGTTGAAGAAATATTCCCTGCGTTTGAAGCGTCGAGTAGAGGAATATAATAATGATCCCGAGAATATAGCCAATGGTAAAGTTCCATTAAAAGACGAGAATGGTAATAAAATAGTTATTCCTGTAGTTGGGTAAAAACGGATAGAGTATGAAAAAAAAATTGATATATATTTTTATTCTGTTGTCAGTCATGGCTTGCTTGGATGATAAGAGCAACTATGATTATAAGGATTTGAATGACTTTGAAAATTGGGATCGTAATGGAGTAAGTAATGTTGATAGTGATTACACGTTATATCCCGGTGAAGAAATTCTGTTTGAACCGAAGGTCCGATTTTCGATTGATTCGTTAAACCCGGATGCATCATATGCTTGGTATTTGGGTAAAGAAGAGGAAAAGACTTTGTTGTCGGAACAATTGAACTATACCTATAAGGCAGAAGAGATTGGGGAATTTACTTTGTTGTTTTGTGCAACTGATAATAAAACGAATGTCACGTTTACAAAAGAGATTAGTGTAGATGTGATTGCTTCCTGGAAATACGGTTGGATGGTATTGTCGCGGTCTGCCGGTAATGAATCCCAGTTGTCCATGATCCTGTCCAAAAAGCAGAAGATAAGTGTGACTGTTGATGGTAAAGACGTGTCACGGGATACTGTTGTTTATGTGGGAGAAAACATGAATATAGTACCAAATTTGGGTAGAGGTCCTCGTCGTTTGGTTGAAAATTTCATTCTCCCGACAGTACATGGGATGTTGGTTGAAGATGAGGTTATGGTGTTGCAGGAGAGTGGACCGGTGGAGTTGGATGGAAATAAATTGACACCGGTGGGATATGCAAAAAATGAGTTTTTTGACGGGATTCCGGATCATTTTGATCCGGTGGATGCCGTGCTGACGTTTGACGGGAAGTGGCTTTTGAATTCTGATAATTACATATATATGGCTAATCTTTCCGTTGCGATTGATTTGCACTCCGGGTTCTACTTGAAAGATGCGTCGTTAAACGGGAAAAAGGTGAAGACTTTATTACCATATTACAAAGGTGAAGGTAATTATCTGATCGTTGGTATTGATGAAAACGATACTTATTTCGGGATCGTGAATGATGGAGAGTGTGGTTATAATTCTACCGATTATGTGATAAACCCCTTGAATAGCGTGGGAGCGTGTGCGGAGTTTCGAGATGATTATGAGAATGATCTTTTTAAAGGGGTAGAAGGTGAGTTTATTTTTCATGCTTGGGCTAACGAGGCAAATTATTATACTTCACCAGCCTATTTTTCAGTTCTTGACCAAAATGGAGAGTATTTGTGGCACTATTATGAATTAGATTACCGGAAGGAAAATGATAAATTCTATTTGACTGAGGAATCCAGTGAATCCGGTCAAATACCTGCTTCTATCATGGTTGATTATAAATGTATGGCTTTCTTCCCTTGGCATGAATGGTTGCTTGTTGTTTCTAGTGACCAATTACATTTCTATGATTATTGGGAAAATAGAATAATCAATCTGGCTTCTTTGCCACAGTTCAACTCGGAAATTGTAGGTCTTGCTGTAAAGGATTATGATTCATATTATGGTACTTTAAATGCTCATTTGGCTGTGGCTTTGAAGTCCGGTGAGGTTTATATTTTTGAAGTAAAGTATGATAGCGAACTAGAGGAAATGGAATTAGTGGAGTTGTACCACAAGGATGGTTTCGGGGAAATTGTAGATATCGAATGTAAGTTTGGTCAAGGAAATAAGCCAGGCGCATCTAGTATGTATTAAGTATGTTGTTTTAACCGATAGAATTTCAAAGGGAGCATTGCTCCCTTTGAGTTCTCTTTTGTTATTTTAAAAATAGGTGATTATTGTCATTTGTATGTAAATCAGTTGTTTGTATGAATAAGGTATTAGTTTTATTGTCATTGTTATTATTTACTTTTTGGGGAAAAGCCCAGCAGAAAGCGAATTATAAATTGGCAGAGAAGTTACGGAATGTTTCATTGGGTAGTTTAATCGGGAAGTATAGTATGGACGTGTTTCCCAAACAGATTAACAATACGGATAAGTTTTGGTTTGAGTTTACCATGGAAGAGGGAAAGAATTTCTATTTTGTTGATCCGGTAAAAGGAGAAAAACGTTTATTTTTTAATAATACGGATATTGCACAAGGGGTAAGTCTGATTACCCGGAAAGGCTATAACGAGAAAGATTTGAGAATCTCCGATATAGAGTTATCCAAAGATCTGACTAAAATGACCTTTTCTATGGATGGTCGTTATGAATTTGACTTTAAGACAAAGAAAGTACGGGCTGTGGAGAAGGATCATTCAGAGGAAGATGACGAAGTGATTTATTCTTGGATGACCTTTTCTCCGGATCGGAAATATATATTGTATGCGAAAGATCATAACCTGTATATACGAGGTAATAAAGCTAAAGGTATAGATACCACAGAAATTCAGTTAACAACTGACGGAGAAAAATATTACTCTTTTGCTCGTAATTCGGAGGATGATAGAAAAGATGAAGCGGAAACAAATGCTCGTTGGTTTAAGGATTCCAAGCATATTTATGTGGTACGTGAAGATAGCCGAAAATTGAAGGATATGTTTGTTATTAATTCATTGACTAAACGTCCGACGTTGGAAAAGTATCGATATGAGATGCCGGGAGAGAAGGATTTATGCCAGTACGAATTGTGGATTATTGACATCGAGAAAAAAACAGCCAACCGGGTTCCGGCTGATAAATGGACGGATCAATACATTCAGGTTATCCAACCCGGAGAAAAAGGTGACAAGCTTTTTTTCCAGCGTTTTAAACGTACATGGGATGAAGTTGATATTTGCGTGGTAAACACGGAAACGTTGGAAGTAAAGGAGTTGATTCACGAGGTTGACAAACCTTACCGGGATTATCATATGCAGAATACGGTAATATTAAATGACGGGAAAGATATTCTGTTTCGTTCGGAGCGCACGGGTTGGGGACATTATTATCATTATGACGGAGAAGGACGTCTGAAAAATGTTATCACTTCAGGACCTTGGGTGGCCGGACAGGTGGCGGCTATTGACACCGTGGGGCGTACGATTTACTTGTACGGTTTCGGAAGGGAGAAAGGGGTTGATCCTTATTATTATATGCTTTATAAGGCAAGTATTGATAAAGAGGGCGTTACATTGTTGACTCCAGAGAATGCTCAACACGGAGTTTCGTTCTTATCTTCTAAACGTTATTTCGTGGATACTTATTCACGGGTGGATATGGAGCCGAAAATTGTTTTGAGGAATAACCAGGGGAAGATGATCATGGAATTGGCAAAACCCGATACCCGACGTTTGAAGGAATTAGGATGGAGAGCCCCCGAACGTTTTACCGTGAAGGCGGCAGACGGTTTGACTGATATATATGGGATTATGTGGAAACCTGCTGATTTTGACCCGAACAAGAAATATCCGATTATTTCTTCCGTGTATCCCGGCCCGTTTTTCGAGTACGTGAATACCTCTTTCCGTGTGGATGATAGTTATAACATGAGACTGGCTCAACTCGGTTTTATCGTGGTGGCTATGGGACATCGGGGGGGAAGCCCGATGCGGGGCAAATTCTATCATCGTTACGGGTATGGAAAATTGCGGGATTATCCTTTGGCAGATGATAAGTATGCCATCGAGCAATTGGCAGATCGATACGCTTATATTGATCTCTCTAAGGTTGGTATTTTCGGACACTCCGGAGGAGGATTCATGTCAACTGCAGCACTTTGTACTTATCCGGATTTTTACACTGCAGCCGTGTCGTCTGCGGGAAATCATGATAATAATATTTTTAACCGAGGATGGTCCGAGATATATCATGGGGTTAAGGAAACTGCCAAGAAGGTGAAAGGGAAGGACGGACAGGATAGTACAGTGTATACGTATTCGTGTAAGGTCCCTACGAACATGGAGTTGGCAAAGCGTCTGAAAGGGCACTTGTTGTTAGTGACGGGAGATATGGATAAAAATGTGCATCCTGCTAATACATTACGTATGGTGGACGCCTTAATTAAGGCAAAGAAGAATTTCGAGATGATCGTGTTACCGGGTAATGGGCATGGTTTCGGGGGAAAGGCAGAGGCTTTCTTTGAGCGTAAATTGTGGTATCATTTTGCGAAGTATTTGTTAGGAGATGAGAGGATAGTAGAAGATGATGAATTGCAAATAGAGGATTAAGATGAACAAGATAATAATGTGTATAACGCTGGTTGTCTGTGCTTTGTTGACGAACGGACAACAAAAGGCAAATTATAAGCTGGCGGAACGATATAAGAAGCATGAAATTGTGGGTGTTTCGGGTAATAGTATGGCGATTTACCCTGAATTTATTAATGATTCCGATCGCTTTTGGTATTCTTTCTCGGATAGTAATGGAAAAAGATATTATTACGTGGATCCGGCAAAGAAATTAAAACGGTTGTTGTTTGATAACGATGAATTGGTAGCCCAAATAAGTAAAGAAACTCGTAAGGCATATAATTCAAAGGATTTATCCTTGCAATCTATCGAATTCGATAAAAAGGAACGTTCATTTACTTTCGAGTTTGATGGGGCAAAGTATCGGTACACGGTTAAAACCGGGAAAGTGGAAAAGATTGATTCTTTGCAACCGTGGTCCGGTCGGGAATCGTGGATGAAGTATTCCCCGGATAGTTTATATATTCTGTATTGTAAAAATCACAATTTGTACGTGATGGGTAATAAGGACAAGGGACAGGATTCCACGGAAGTGCAATTGACTTTTGATGCAGAAAAGAATTTTACTTTTGCCAAAGAGATGGATGACTCCGATGGAGAGGTAGAGACTGTTGCAGAATGGTTTAAAGATTCAAAAAAGATTTATGCCGTGAGAGAGGATGCCCGGAAGGTGAAGGATTTGTATCTGGTAAATAGCTTGTCGCAACCTCGTCCGACGTTGAAAACTTACAAGTATGATATGCCGGGAGATAAAGAAATATCGCAAAGTGAATTGTTGGTGATAGACGTGGAAACGAAGAAGATCACTAAGTTCAATATCGATAGATGGCAGGATCAGTATTTTGAAGTGTTGTATGTAAGTAAAGATTCGGAAAGAATTTATTTTGAACGGACAAACAGGGCGTACAATGAAAAAGAATTATGTGTTATAAACGTGCTTACCGGGGAGGTGAAAGTGTTGGTTCACGAGGTTGACAAACCGTTTATGGATTTTAAGATGGTGAGCATCTCTTTTCTGAATGATGGTAAGGATATCGTGTATCGTTCTGAGCGTAGTGGCTGGGGGCATTATTATCTATATGACGGAGAGGGAAATCTGAAGAATGAGATCACTTCCGGAGATTGGGTTGCCGGTCCGATATGCGAGATAGACACGGTGGGACGTGCGCTTTATTTCTACGCCTTGGGTAAGGATGAGAATATAGATCCTTATTACTATACATTGTGTAGAGCTAGTCTGGATAAACCAAATTCCGTGGAGCAACTGACATTTGACAATGTGACTCATGCTGTAGATTGGTCTAAAACGTTTAATTATTTTATTGATACTTATCAACGGGTCGATTTGGAACCGCACGTCGTTTTGCGAAACAGACACGGAAAGAAAATCATGGATTTGGAGAAGGCCGATATATCTCGGATAAAAGAGATGGGGTGGAAAGCTCCGGAACGTTTTAAAGTAAAAGCGGCAGATGGTGTTACGGATTTGTATGGCGTGATGTGGAAGCCATTTGATTTTGATTCCACGAAACATTATCCTATAATATCTTCTGTTTACCCAGGTCCTTTTTACGAGTATGTGCCGACCCAGTTTGATTTCATTCATGGCCGTAATACGCAATTGGCACAACTTGGATTCATTGTTATTGCCGTGGGACACCGGGGGGGATCGCCTATGAGGGGAAAATATTATCATACTTATGGTTTTGGAAATTTACGAGACTATCCCTTAGCGGACGATAAGTATGCCATAGAGCAATTGGCTGATCGCTATCCCTATATTGATGCCACGCGCGTGGGAATTTTCGGACATTCGGGAGGTGGTTTTATGGCTACTGCTGCCATCTGCACGTATCCAGACTTTTATAAAGCAGCCGTTTCCGCTGCCGGTAACCATGATAATTATATTTATAATAAATGGTTTACTGAAACGCATAATGGTGCGACGGAGGAAAAGAAAGTGGTTAAGGATAGCGTGAATGGAGATCGTACGGAGTACACGTACAAGTTCCGAGTGAATACAAATATCGACTTGGCAAAGAACTATAAAAAAGGATTATTGCTTGTCACGGGTGATATGGATGACAATGTGCATCCGGCACATACTTACCGTATGATAGATGCTTTGATAAAAGCCGGGAAAAATTTTGATATGTTGGTTTTGCCAGGACAGGATCATGGATTCTCCGGGGCTGCAGAGTTATTTTTTGAACGGAAATTATGGGCTCATT
>ERZ840371.1869-NODE-1869-length-20355-cov-3.038621_pt1 | contig 20355 bp, 24 predicted proteins | sample MGYA00519937_ERZ840371 | MGnify/ENA primary metagenome ERZ840371 (study PRJEB31850, sample SAMEA3708873) | human gut metagenome | biome: human gut; feature: human-associated habitat; material: faeces | place: China | collected 2014 ... | reverse complement strand
AAGAAGTAAAAGAAGCTAAAAAAGGTATTCAATTATTAGGTGGACAAATAGAAAGTACACATGATTTTACACTTGCAAATCATGATGATTTTAGAAGTAATATTATTATTAAAAAAGTAAAAGAAACACCAAAGAAGTATCCAAGAATGTTTTCTAAAATAAAAAAGAGTCCATTGTAGGAGGGTATCATGTTTAATAATAAATTAAAAAATATAGATATTAATAAAATACAAGCAAATGAGAATCAGCCAAGAACTGTTTTTAATGAAGAAAAAATTGAAGAATTAGCTGCTTCTATTAAAGAAAATGGTTTAATACAACCTATAGTTGTAAGAAAAGTAAATGGAATTTACCAAATTATTGCAGGTGAAAGAAGATATCGTGCTTGTTGTTCTTTAAATATGAAACAAGTACCATGTATTATTGAAGATTATGATGATAAGCAAACACAAACACTTGCTATTATTGAAAATATTCAAAGAGAAGACTTATCACCATTAGAAGAAGCAAAAGCTTATCAAGCTTTAATTAAAGAATATGGTTATAGTCAAACAGAGCTTGCAGATATTGTTGGTAAAAAACAATCAACGATTGCGAATAAATTAAGATTATTAAAATTAAGTGATGATGTTAAATTTTCTTTAAATCAAAAACAAATAACAGAAAGACATGCTAGAGCAATGCTTTCATTAAATGAAGAAAAACAACAAGAAGTCTTAAGAGAAGTTTTAAAGAAAAAACTAACGGTAGCTGATACAGAAAGACTTATTAAAAAAGAACCAAAACCTAAAAAGAAAAAAGCATCAGCTGATGTTAAAAAAACAATTTCAAGAAATGTGAAAATTGCTTTAAATACATTACAACAAGCAATTGGAATGATTGAAAAAACAGGAACATCACTTCAACAAGAAACAGAAGATTTAGAAGATGAATATGTTATTACAATTAGAATACATAAGTAGAGGGTTAAGATGAAGTTACTAGCAACAGATATGGATGGAACATTTCTAAGAGATGATAAATCCTACAGTGATGAATTTAATGATTTATATAAACAAATGTTAAAACAAGGAATTCAATTTGTAATTGCTTCAGGCAATCAATATGAAGCCCTTGCTTGTAAATTTGATGAAGAAATAAAAAATGATCTTTATTATCTTTGTGAAAATGGTACAAAGATTGTTTATCAAGGAAAAACACTTTATAAAAAAGCATTAAAGAAAGATGATGTTAAAGAAGTTCTAGATATTTTAAAACAAGATCAAGAATGTATGCTAGTTGTATCAGGAGTAAAGCATGCTTATATTTTAAAGAAGTTTGAAGATAGAAAAGATTTTATTACATTATTTATTAAAAATATTGTTTTTGTAGATTCATTTGATGAAATAGATGATGAGATATTAAAATTTTCAGTTGCTAACTTTGATGGTAAAATTGAAGATAGACTTGAAGTGATCAAGAAAAGGATAAATCCTAAATTTAGAGTTGTAACCACAGGAAATGTTTGGTTTGATATTTTTTATAATACAATTAATAAAGGAACTTCCTTACAACATCTTCTAGATTTGTTAGGAATATCTAATGAAGAAGCAGGTGCTTTTGGTGATCAGATGAATGATTACGAAATGTTACAAACAGTAAAATATGGTTATGCGATGGCTAATGCCATGCCACCAGTTAAAGAAGTTGCTTATCAAGTGATTGATAGTAATGAAAATGATGGTGTTATTTTAAAGATAAAAGAAATCTTAAAAGGTAACTATTAAACAATGCGTAAGCATTGTTTTTTTTGTATAATAAAGACGTTAAAACAAGGAGGAAGACTATGAAACCAAAATTACATTTTACAGCACCTTATCATTGGATCAATGATCCAAATGGACTTATTTATTATAAAGGAAACTATCATATCTTTTATCAACATTTCCCATATGATAATAAATGGGGAACAATGCATTGGGGACATGCTATTACAAAAGATTTTGTCAATTTTGAACATCTTCCAATTGCTTTATATCCATCTAAAGATTTTGATAGAAATGGATGTTTTTCAGGATCAGCAATTGAAATCGATGGCCAACTTTATCTTTATTATACAGCTATTAAATACGCTAAAGAAAATCCAAATAATGTACATAATCAATATAGTGATGATGATTTAAGAGCCTCACAAGCACTCGTTGTAAGTAGTGATGGAATTCATTTTGATAATGTTAAAAATAAAAAACAAATCATTCCCATGATTCAAGAAGGATTTATTGGAGATTATCGTCATACCAGAGATCCTAAAGTATGGAAAAAACAAGATGGAAAATATGCCATGGTTATTGGGAGTAAAGTAGCTTATGAAAATGACTACTGTGGAAAAGCACTTTTCTATGAAAGTGAAGATGGAATTCATTTTGAATATAAAAACAGCTATCAAGAACCAACTGTTGGAAATATGTGGGAATGTCCAGATGTCTTTAAAATCAATGATCAATTCTTTATGATTTTCTCACCAGAAAATACGGATCAACCACCAAAACCAAATAGTAATGCTCGTTATATGCCGATTGATTTTGATGAAGATACACTTACTATTAAAGAGCATGGTGATTGGCCTTATTTAGATCATGGTTTAGATTTCTATGCCCCACAAACATTTTTATCTAAAGATAATGAAAGATTATTACTAGGATGAGAAAACCCGTTCAAGGAGAAGAATGGATTGGGATGTTTATTATGCCAAGAGTTTTAAAAGAAAAAGAGGGTAAGATTATTCAAGAACTTTATCCTAAAATAAAAAACTCATTTAATCATGAAGTTCAAGAAATTTCATTTGATCAACCATTCCAATTAAAGACAACACTTAATAAGGATAGTTCTTTAAATCTTGGTGGTTTTAAAATTGATATTCAAGATGATTGTCTCCATTTAAATAGAGAAGAAGTATCTATTCAAGAAAATAAAGTATGTAATGATGTTGTTTCACCTAAGTTACAAGGGCATTATGATATTGAACTTTATTATGATCATCATGTTTTTGAAATTTATATTAATGGTGGTGAATATGTGATGTCACAAGTTGTTTATGATTTAAATGATCAAGTTATTATTCAAAATACAGAGTATAAAGTCTATGTCAGATCATTATAAATTCTTTAGTCATAAACAATGTGAGTATTATCCTTGTCATCAATTAGATGAAATTAATTGTTTGTTTTGTTATTGTCCATTGTATATTTTAAAAGATTGTAAAGGCAATTATAAAATGATAGGGGATATAAAAGATTGTAGTGGATGTACTTTACCACATCAAAAAGAAAGCTATGATTATATTATTTCTCGTTATCAAGATGTTGTAAAAGCTTTTCAATTACTTGACAATAAAGATACAAATGATAAGATAGAAGCACCAGAGGGTATTGAAGACAATGCTGGATAAGGTTTAGACCTTATCCAGTTTTTTTTAGGAGGAAATTATGGAACAAAGACTTTTAAAGCATTAATGATATTTGCTTTACCTTATATGTTTTCAAACTTATTACAAGTATTCTATGGGTCGGCAGATTTATTTGTTGTAGGACAATTTGGACATACCTTTGATGTTTCTGGGGTTTCGATAGGAAGTCAAGCCATGGCTTTAATAACAAACCTTGTTTTAGGATTGACTACAGGAGTTACGGTTTTATTAGGACAATATCTAGGAAGTAAATCTTATCGAGATTTATCGAAAACGATTGGTGGAGCTATTGTTTTATTTTTAATCATTGCTTTAGTTTTAACTTTTGTGATGTTGTATTTTAATAATGAAATTACACTTTTAATGAATACACCAAAAGAAGCTATTGAAGCAACGAAAAGCTAATTAAGTATATTATCTTTATTGTCGGATATAATGTTGTCAGTAGTATTTTAAGAAGATTAGGGGATAGTAAAACACCTTTATTGTTTGTTTTTATTGCGTGTATCATTAATATTATTGTTGATTTTGTTTTAGTAGGATATTTTCATTTGGGAACAAAAGGGGCTGCCATTGCCACTGTATCAGCACAAGGGTTTTCTTTTCTCTTTGCATTAGTTTATTTATGTAAAAAAGGAATTGGTTATTCTTTTTATAAAGAAGATATTTGTTTTTCAAAATATATTCAAAAGATTATGCAAATAGGTTTTCCTTTAGGATTACAAAGTGTACTTGTTAATATTTCATTTTTAATTATTACGATTATTGTTAATCAAATGGGATTAATAGCTTCAGCTTCTTTAGGTGTTGTTGAAAAATTAATGGGATTTTTAATGTTACCAGCCCTTGCCTTAGGAAGTACTTTAGCTTCTCTTATTGCTTTAAATGTAGGAGCTAAACAATATAAACGTGCAAAACAAACATTAAAATATGCAATTAGTATTTCTCTTGCATTTGCTATCATTGTAACAACGATTTGTGAAATCGATGGAACAATACTTACGTGTATTTTTACCAATAATCAAGATGTTATTAAAAATGGTGCCTTGTATTTAAAAACGTATTCTATTGATTGTTTACTTACAAGTTTTCTCTTTTGTATCAATGGCTATTTAAATGGTTATGAAAAAACTGTCTTTACGATGGTACATAGTTTAGTAGCGACTTTTATAGGAAGAATTCCTTTAACTTTATTATTTTCTAAAATACCAAACGTAACACTATTCCATATGGGAATTGCAGCTCCATTATCTACAATGATTTCTTTAGTAATGATCTTTATTTATTTTAAGAAAACAAAATTTAATAATATTAAAGAGAGATAAGTTACATTAATACATAGAAAAGAGAAATTCTTTATTTTTTTGCAACAATATATCTTTTTTATAAATTCTATTGCTTAGTTTATTTTAAATCTTTATGATTGAAGATAGGTGATGAAAATGATTAAAGCGATATTTTTAGATATTGATGGAACATTGATTTCAGGGAAAAGACCTTCTATAAAAAAAGAAGTGATTGAAGGATTAAAACAAGTAAGGAAAAAAGGAATTCAATTGTTTATAGCCAGTGGAAGACATATGTTAGAGCTAGAAGAATTAAAACTTGTTGAACAGTTTGAATTTGATGGCTATCTTTTATTAAATGGTGGTTATTGTATAATAGGTTCACAAATTATTTATGATAATAAAATACCTCAAGAGGATTTAAAAGAAATTGTAAAGATTGTAAAAGAAAACAATTATCCTTGTTTATTTATTGAAAGCAATCAAATGTATATTACTCATGTAAATCAAAGAGTCATAGATGCTCAAGCGTCTATTTCAACAATGATTCCACCAATAAGTAATCAAATCAATATAGATAGCATTTACCAAGTAGATCCTTATGTAGATGAAAAAGGAATAAAAGAAATTATAAAAAACACCAAAAATATCAAAGTCACAAAATGGCATGACTATGCCTATGATATTGTTCCCAAAACTGGAGGAAAAGCAGCGGCTATTCAAGCAGTTTCAAAACATTTTGGTTATCAAAAAGAAGAATTAATGGCTTTTGGTGATGGACATAATGATATTGAAATGTTAGATGTCGTAGGTTATCCTATTGTGATGGAAAATGGCAGTGATGAAGTAAAACAACATGCATGTTATATTTGTGATGATGTTGAAAAAGAAGGAATTTTAAAAGGATTAAAACATTTTAATCTTATTGACTAGGAGAAAAGAGTATGAGAAGAAAAGATAGAGAAATTACTGATTTTGATGAAATGATGAAAATTATTGCAAAGTGTGATACTTGTCGTTTAGCACTATTTGATGATGAATTTCCTTATATCGTTCCTTTAAACTTTGGAACAGATGTAGAAGAAGGACAACTTTATCTATATTTTCATAGTGCCAAAGTAGGAACAAAACTTGATTTAATAAGAAAAAATAATAAAGTGACTTTTGAAATGGATTGTGAACATAACATCATTATGTATGATGAAAGAATGTCATGCACAATGGGTTATGAAAGTGTCATTGGACATGGTATTGTAGAATTTGTTGAAGATGAAAATAAGATTAATGCGTTAAAAATCTTAATGAGGCATTATCATGAAGAAGATTTCAAATTCAATGAAAAAGTCGCAATGATGACAGAAGTTTTCCGTGTAAAAGTATTAGACATGACAGGTAAAAGAAGAGATAATATTCATCCTGAAGAAAAAGTAAAAAGACATATTACATTAGAGTAAAACCTTGGCATTGCCAAGGTTTTTAAAACTGATAAACATCTTCACCTAACAGATTTAAAGCATTTAAATTAATAATTTGATACGTACCACGTTTAATTTTCTTTATATATTTCTTATCTAAAAATAATTGAAGAACACGTTGGAGTTGACGATAACTACAACCAATCAATTCAGCAACGACTACAAAATTATCTTGAACCATATAATCTTTATGAGAAACAACAAAGTAAGCCGCTAATCTATTTTCAACTGGATAATTTAATGAAATAGATTGATTTTGAGTTGATTTAGAAAGCTTGCTGGCAAGATTTTTTGCGATGGCTTTCATAAAGAAAACATCATTCATTAATATTTCATGATATTTAGAAAGGAAAATAGTTGCACAAATACAATCTTCATAAGCAATCACATTATTAATAATAGGAGATTGAGTGATAAATTCTAAATCCCCAATAATAGAGTAGGGACTATTAAAACTGCATAACATACTATTTCCATTCGCATTAATATGGTTTACTTTCACTTTTCCTCTTAAAAGAATATAAATATAATTAAGCTTTTCACCTTGATGTAATAAATATTCGTCTTTATTTAATTTTTTGATTTCAATATATTGATAATTATCAATGTGAAGAATTTCTAATTTTTTTAATTCATTTAAATAATTCATCTAAATCACCACTACAAATATGACATATGTCGTATTTATAATCAAGTTCAATCACTATAATTCTTTCTGGAGGTGATCTTGATGGATTTTGTATTAGCCACATTATGTGGGATTATTGTAACGACAATGAATGTATTTAATGGGCAATTATCAGATTATACAGGGGTCTATTTATCAACAGTTATCATTCATTTAGTTGGTTTAGTTACTTTTTTAATTATTATGAAAATCAAAGATAAGAAAGTTTGTTTTAAAAAACAAATTCCTTTATATATGTATTGTGGAGGATGTATTGGGGTATTAACTGTTATTTTTAATGTTTTTGCGATTGGTAAGATAGGAGCTTCTTTAATGACAGCACTAGGATTATTAGGACAAATGATGACATCTTTGTTGCTAGAAAATAAGGGATGGCTAGCGACATCTATTCGAAAATTAAATATAGGAAAGATCATAGGATTAGCAGTTGTTTGTTTAGGAATAGGAGTGATGTTATTATGATTTCTATTATATTTTCTATTCTATCAGGAGTTACAATTGTTTTAAGCCGTAGTGTCAATGGGATGCTTTCTAAGAAAATGGGTGCTTATCAAGGAACGTTTTATAATTACTTTACAGGCTTTATGACAAGTTTGATTTTAATGCTTGTGCTTATGATTGTTGGTGTTCAACATATAAATATTTCTTTAGATAAAACGAATTTGATGATGTATTTGGGTGGAATCATAGGGGTTTTTAATATCTTGATTTTAAATATTATTGTTCCTAGAATATCACCTGTTATTCTTACTTTATTAAGTTTTATTGGACAACTTGTCAGTGGGATGGTGATTGATGCTTTTGTATATAACATGTTTTCTATTTCAAAGATTTTAGGATGTTTGATTGTTATTGCTGGTTTAGTGATTTATCAATTAAGTGAAGAAAAAGCATAAAAGAAGATCAGTTTAGATCTTCTTTTTGCTTAATATGAGTTTTTCTTTTTCTGATCTTTTTAATTGTTTAATTTGATACTCTCTTTTTAAAGCCTCGCTTTTATGTTCAAAAGTTTCAAAATAAACAAGTTCGACTGGTCTTCTTGCCTTTGTATATTTAGCACCTTTACCAGCGTTATGGGCTTCAATACGCTTTTCTAACTGATTTGTCCAACCAGTATAAAGTGTTTGATCACGACATCTTACGATATAAACGTAATTATTTTGTTGTTGAGCCAAAGCCACCATTTCTTTCTTCAGTGACATCATCATCTTCAACAATTCCAAATTCAAAGAAAATACCTTGAACCATTCCTTGTCCTGCTTTTAAAGAAAGAGATTTATCTTCATTACTATCATTTGTAAGTTTTACAAACATATGACCTTCATTATCACTATTATAATAATCACTATCAATAATACCTACTGTATTATTAAGTTGTAAACGATATTTAAATCCTAAACCACTACGAGGATATAAACCTAATACCCAACCATTTTCAATACGTACACGAATACCTGTAGGAATTTTAATAGTTTGTCTTGGCTTTAATTCAAAATCAATAGGACTATAGAAATCATATCCAGCTGATCCTTTTGTGGCACGTTTTGGAAGTTGGATGGAATGATAGATTTCTTCTACTTCTTTTTCATTATATTGAGGAAATGAATCCATGAAATCATTTTTAAATTGGTTATATGATACTTTTTCAAATTTTGCGATTTTTTTCATATTTTTTCTCCTTTTTACTTTTCTATTATAGAATAAAAATGAAAACAAGAAAATAAATAATTTCCTCACTTGACAGAGGGGGAGGAGATTGTTATTATATGTGTAAATTACAAGATGTAGTATTAAATACTACATAAGATAGTTAAAAGAGGTAATGAATATGAAAAGAACAAAATTAGATGATCGTGTTTTACCTGTTTATACAAAGGGTGAAGAAATATTTAATATGGTAACTCATATTGTAGGTGGGGCGATGGGAATAGCCGCATTAGTTTTATGTATTATCTTTTGTCATGATGGTTATGGCTTATTTTCAGGGATTGTTTATGGAATTTCGATGATTCTTCTTTATACAATGTCAGCTATTTATCATGGTTTATCACCTAAGCTTAAAGCAAAGAAAGTTTTCCAAATTATGGATCATTGCAGTATCTTTGTATTGATTGCGGGAACTTACACACCGGTTTTACTTTGTTCAATAAGAGAAGTTGATGCTAAATGGGCTTGGATTTTATTTGCAGTCATATGGATCATGACAGTGATTGGAATTACATTAAATGCAATCGATATTAAAAAATATCAAACTTTTTCAATGATTTGTTATTTGGTGATGGGTTGGTGTATTATTTTTAAAATCAATCTCTTACCACAAGCAATAGGAATGAATGGTATTTGGTTACTTGTTTCAGGAGGACTTGCTTATACAATTGGTGTTATTTTCTATGTGTTACAAAATAAGATTAAATATATGCATAGTATTTGGCATTTATGGATTTTAGTTGGTTCTATCTTACATTTTTTATGTATTATTTTGTATGTTTTATAAAAATCATAAATATTAATTTAATGAAATCCTTTGTTTATATGAACATTGGATTTTTTATTTTGTAAAAACGTAAAAGAACTATAAAATCAATATTATTTGTGATAGAATGGATTGGACGTCGAATTATTTTAAGTAAAATAATTCGAAAAAAAAGTATGGGCCAATAGAGCATAAAAGTATATATTTTTTTTTTGATTAGTTATAATACATATACGAAATAAAAATAAGGAGGCATTTGGCGTGAAAATAATAAAAAGAAATGGGCAAGAAGCAATTTTTGATGAAGTAAAAATTACCAATGCAATTATTGGTGCTAATAAAGAAGTTGTTGAAACAGAAAGACTTTCTGAAGAAGAAATAGATAATATTACAAATGACATTAAATATAAATGTCAAAAAATGAAAAGAGCATTAAGTGTTGAAGAAATTCAAAACTTAGTAGAAGATGAATTAATGAAATTAAATGCTTTTTCTGTTGCCAGAAAGTATATTACATATCGTTTTCAAAGAGCACTAGCAAGACAATCTAATACAACTGATGATCAAATTTTAAGTTTGATTGAATGTGCAAATGAAGAAGTTAAACAAGAAAACTCTAATAAAAACCCTACAGTAAATAGTGTACAAAGAGATTATATGGCTGGAGAAGTAAGTAAAGATATTACGAAACGTTTATTGTTACCTGAACATATTGTGAAGGCTCATGAAGAAGGAATTATTCTTCCAGAAGATATTGTAAAAGCACATGATGAAGGATTGATTCATTTCCATGATGCTGATTATTTCTCTCAACATATGCATAACTGTGATTTAGTAAATCTAGAAGATATGTTACAAAATGGAACAGTTATTTCAGAAACAATGATTGAAAAACCAAAGAGTTTTTCTACTGCATGTAATGTAGCTACTCAAATTATTGCTCAAGTAGCAAGTTCTCAATATGGGGGACAAAGTATTACATTATCTCATTTAGCACCATTTGTTGATGTAAGTAGACAAAAGTTTAGAAAAGAAGTTAAAGAAGAATTTGAAACTATTGGTTTAGAATTAGATGATGAAAAAATCAATGCTTTAGCTGAAGAACGTTTGAAAAAAGAAATTACTAAAGGGGTACAAACAATTCAATATCAAGTTGTTACTTTAATGACAACAAATGGACAAGCACCATTTATTACTGTCTTCATGTATTTAAATGAAGTACCTGAAGGACGTTTAAGAGATGACCTTGCTATGATTATTGAAGAAACACTTAAACAAAGAATGAAAGGTGTTAAAAATGAAAAAGGTGTTTATATTACACCAGCATTCCCTAAATTAATCTATGCTTTACAAGAAAACAATATTGAACCTAATAGTCAATATTATTATTTAACAGAACTTGCTGCAAGATGTTCAGCAAAACGTTTAGTTCCTGATTATATTTCTGAAAAAGTAATGAAAGAATTAAAAGTTGATCAAAATGGAAATGGTCAATGTTACCCATCAATGGGATGTAGATCTTTTTTAACACCATATATTGATGAAAATGGTAAACCAAAATATTATGGACGATTTAATCAGGGTGTTGTGACAATCAACTTAGTTGATGTGGCTTGTTCATCAAAAAGAGATATGAACAAATTCTGGCAAATATTTGATGAAAGATTAGAATTATGTTATAGAGCTTTAATGTGTAGACATGAACGTTTAAAAGGAACACCTAGTGATGTAGCTCCTATTTTATGGCAACATGGAGCATTGGCTCGTCTTAAAAAAGGTGAAACAATTGATAAATTATTATACGGTGGGTATTCAACAATTTCTCTTGGATATGCTGGATTATATGAATGTGTTAAATATATGACAGGTAAATCACATACAGATCCAAGTGCAACACCATTTGCTATTGAAGTGATGCAACATTTAAATGATGCATGTACAAAATGGAAAGAAAAAGAAAATATTGATTTCTCACTTTATGGAACACCAATTGAATCAACAACTTATAAATTTGCGAAATGTTTACAAAAACGTTTTGGTAAAATTGAAGGTGTTACAGATAAAAATTATATTACAAACAGTTATCATATCCATGTAACAGAACATATTAACGCCTTTGATAAATTAACATTTGAATCTCAATTCCAAAAATTATCACCAGGTGGAGCTATTTCTTATGTAGAAGTTCCAGATATGCAAGATAATATTGATGCGGTATTAGCAGTTATGAAACATATTTATAATAATATTATGTATGCTGAATTAAATACAAAGAGTGATTATTGTATGGCTTGTGGATATGATGGAGAAATCCAAATTGAAAAAGATGAAAATGGTAAACTTATTTGGGTATGTCCAAACTGTGGAAATAAAAACCAAGATATGATGTCTGTTGCTAGACGTACATGTGGTTATATTGGAACTCAATTCTGGAATCAAGGAAGAACACAAGAAATCAAAGAACGTGTATTACACTTATAGAGATGAAATTTTCATCTCTTTTTTTCTATTTATTAACCAAAAATCAAAGAATGGAAAATGGTAAACAAGAAATCTTGAAGGTATTAAAAAATCTTTAGAGGGCTCTCTTAAAATATTAAAAACAGATTATATTGATTTGTATTATTTACATCGCGTTGATCCTAATGTACCAATTGAAGATATTGCGTATTTAATGAAGGATTGTATTAAACAAGTGAAAATTAAACATTGGGGGATATCAGAAGCAGGAATTGAAACCAAGCCCATGCAATATGTCCTTTAACAGCCGTAGAGAGTGAATATTCAATGATGTGGAGAGAACTAGAAAACAAACATATTCCTTTATTTGAAGAATTAGGAATTGTTTTTTTACTTTTGCTCCATTATGTAAAGGATTTTTAAGTGATGCTTATGATAAAAATAGTTTTCATGTAAAATTAAATGCACCAAGATTTAGTGAAGAAGCGCTTAAAAAGAATCCAGTAGTTGTTGATTTAGTTAATAAAATTGCAAAAGAAAAAAAGGTAACAGTTGCACAAATTTCTATGGCTTGGGTATTAGTACAAAAAGATTTTATTGTACCTATTCCAGGAACAACAAAGTTGGAAAGATTAAAAGAAAATATTAAAGCAACCGAAATCAAATTTACAAAAGTAGAAGCTGAATCAATGAATGAAGCATTATCTCAAATGGATATCGAAAGTAGAAGATTTGAACCAGATTCAGATTTTGAAAAAAGAGTTGGTTTATAAAGGCGAGACATTCTCGCGTTTTTATTATGAAAAAAATTTAATGAATTGATAAATTTGTAAAAATATGTCGATTATATCCAAAAAATATGTAATACTGAAAGAAGTGAGGAAAGGAGAATAAGGTGAAAGACATTTATTTATTACTAACAAAATCAGATACTTTTATTTCTAAAGCAATTTATTTAATGACGCAAGACAGTTATACACATATTTCTATCTCTTTTGAAGAAAATTTACAACCGATGTATAGTTGTGCTAGAAAATATACTTACTCTCCAATTCCTGCAGGAATTAGAAATGAGTCATTTGAAAAGGGATTCTATAATAAAAATCAACATATTCCTTGTGCATTATATAAACTTACTGTTAAGAAAGAGATATATTATAAGGCAAAATTTATTTTAGAATCTATTTTAAATCATTCTCAAGATTATAAATATAATTTAATGGGATTGATCTTATGTAAATTGGAAGTTCCATATCGTAGAAATCATTATTATTTCTGTTCAGAATTTGTAAGTGAAATCTTGGCTTATAGTCAAGCTATAGAATTACCTAAGCTTCCTTGTTTAATGAAACCATCGGATTATTTATTATTTGAAGAATTAGAGTGTTTATATCAAGGAAATATTGGAGAACTTATAAAATATAGAGATTTATGTTAAAGGATGATACATCCTTTTTATTATATCAATAGAATCTATAAAGAATTGTTGTATAATAGGAAAATATGAAAAGAGGAATTGAAATGAATTATGCAGAAATTAAGAATTTTGATATCGCTAATGGCTTAGGAGTTAGAGTTTCTTTATTTGTATCAGGATGCACGCATCACTGTAAGAATTGTTTTAATCAAATGACATGGGATTTTAAATATGGAAAAGAGTTTAATCAAGAAGTAGAAGATTTAATTATAGATTATTTAAAACCAGAACATATAACAGGATTGTCTTTACTTGGAGGAGAACCAATGGAACCAAGTAATCAAAGAGCGTTATTACCATTTATTAAAAGAGTGAAAGAACTTTATCCACAAAAGGATATTTGGTGTTATACAGGTTATCTCTTTGATCAAGAACTTTTAAGTGAAAGTCGAGCAAGATGTGAAGTAACTGATGAATTGTTATCTTATATCGATGTTCTAGTAGATGGTAAGTTTATTGAAGAACTTAAAGATTTAAGTTTAAAGTTTAGAGGATCGTCTAATCAAAGAATTATAGATGTTAAACAAAGTTTAGAAAAAGATGAAATTATTTTATATAAAGATTTGAATGAAAATAGAAATTTTCAAAAATATGAATAAGACGATATACACTACATAATTAGATAAAATTATGCTATAATGTTTTCGTTAATTATAGAGGGAGTAGAATATGATAGGATTTTATAGTTACACTGTCATTCTTACATATTTATCATTAGTTTTTGCGATGGTAGGAATTCACTTATCTGTCATAGGTGTTTATCAATGGTCATTTATTTGTTTAATGATGTGTGGTATTTGTGATACTTTTGATGGAATGGTAGCAAGAAGTAAGAAGAATCGTACAGAGGAAGAAAAGAAATTTGGTATTCAAATAGATTCTTTATGTGATCTTATTTCTTTTGGTGTTTTTCCAGCAATACTAGGATATAATTTAGGATTATCTTCAGTAGGATGGCTTGCTATTGAAATACTTTATGTATTAGCAGCAGTTATTCGTTTAGCTTATTTTAATGTTACTGAAGAAACAAGACAGCAACAAACAACAGAAAAAAGAAAGTATTATCAAGGTTTACCAGTTACAACTTCAGCCTTTATTTTACCTTTTGCATTTGCTTTAAGATATGTTATTTTTGGTTTAGATTACTTATATGGAACTTTAATGTTAATTACAGGTATTTTATTTGTTGTTGATTTTAAAGTGCCAAAATTAAAAGGGAAAGGACTTATTGCACTTGGTGTTCTAGTTGTTGTAGAACTTGTGCAAATTCTTTGTTTTTCATGATTAAAGATCGTCAAGGACATATCGTTAAAGAATTAGAGGGTCAAAATAAATTATTAAAAAAATTATATAGCACATCTGCTGGTAGATGTGCTTTAAAAATCTTAGTATCACCATTTGTTACGCACTTAGGTGGTTTATATATGTCTTCACCATTTTCAAAGACAAGTATTTCTTCGTTTATTAAAAATAATGATATTGATATGAGTCAATATGAAGAAAAGAAATATAAAAGTTATAACGATTTCTTTACAAGAAGAATAAAGGATGGTCAAAGACCATTTGACGACTCTAAAGATGTATTGATGGCACCTGCTGATAGTAAACTTACTTATTATCCAATAAATGATGATACGATTTTAGAAATCAAGGATACAAAATACCAATTAAAAGATTTATTACAAGATGAAACATTAGCTAAAGAATATGATGGTGGAATATGTCTTGTATTTCGTTTAGCTGTTGATGATTATCATCGTTATAGTTATGTAGATGATGGTCAAATTGTTTCCCATAAGAAAATCAAAGGTATTTTTCATACTGTTAATCCTATCGCAAATGATTATTATCCTATATACAAAATGAATAGTAGAGAGTACACTGTGATTGATTCAAATAACTTTGGTAGAATGATTCAAATGGAAGTAGGAGCAATGATGGTTGGTAAAATTGTCAATTATAAACATAGTATTGCTACTAAAGGAGAAGAAAAAGGTTATTTTGAATTTGGTGGATCAACAGTTGTATTGATTTTGAAAAAAGATACTGTCAAAATAGATGATGATATTATAAATAATTCTAGTGAGAACATTGAAACAAGAGTATTACTAGGACAAACGATAGGACATAAAGGGGTGTAAAGATGTCGAAGGTTATAGCAATTACAAATCAAAAGGGTGGTGTTGGTAAAACAACGACAAGCGTTAATTTATCAGCTGCACTTGCGAAGATGAATTATAAAGTGTTACTTATAGATATGGATCCTCAAGCAAATGCAACACAAGGTATTGGTATCGATAGAGATTATATTGAATTATCAACATATCATGTTTTAACAGGAGAAGTTGGTTTAGAAAAAGTAATTCAACATTCTTATATTGAAAATCTAGATGTTGCACCAGGAGAAATAGATTTAGCGGGGATAGATTTAGAATTAGCACATGTAAAACAAGGAAGAGAAGTGCGTTTAAAACAATCATTAGATAAAATTAAAGATTATTATGACTTTGTTTTTATTGATTGTCCACCAGCCCTTGGTTTATTAAATACAAATGCATTAACTTCATGTGATACAGTACTTATCCCAGTACAATGTGAATACTATGCACTTGAAGGTTTAACACAATTATTAAATACAATTAAATTAACACAAAATCATTTTAATAAAAAACTTTCTATTGAAGGTTTATTATTAACAATGTTAGATCAACGTACAAATTTAGGATTGGAAGTTTCTCAAGAAGTAAGAAAGTATTTTAAAGAAAAAGTTTATAAAACTGTTATTCCAAGAAATATTAAATTATCTGAAGCACCAAGTGCAGGAATCTGTATTTTTGATTATGATGGATCTTCTGTTGGGGCTCAAGCTTATAAAGAACTTGCAAAGGAAGTGTTGAGTAGAAATGGCTGAGAAAAAGAAAAAATTAAATAAAGGATTAGATGCTATTTTTGGTGGAGATATTACATCATTAATTGATGATATTGAACATAATACACCTGAAAGTAGTCAAGAAAAAATCAAATTAGATGAAATTAGACCTAATCCTTATCAACCAAGAAAAGTATTTGATGAACAAGCTTTAAATGAACTTGCTTTATCAATTCAAGAACATGGTATTTTTCAACCAGTTATTTTAAAGAAATCTGTTCAAGGATATGAAATTGTTGCTGGTGAAAGAAGATGTCGTGCAGCTAGAATGGCACATTTAGAAGAAGTTCCAGCAATTATTGTTGATTTTAGTGATCAACAAATGATGGAAATTGCTTTATTAGAAAATATTCAAAGAGAAGATTTAAATGCTATTGAAGAAGCACAAGCTTATCAAACGATGATGGAAAAACTTAAACTTACACAAAATGAATTAGCTAAACGTATTGGTAAGTCAAGAACTCATATAGCAAATACACTCAGATTATTGAATTTACCTGAAAAGATTCAAGAATATGTATTAGATGGTTCTTTATCAATGGGACATGCAAGAGCTTTAATTACATTGGATAAAGAAAGAGCATTAAAGATTGCTAAAAGAGTTATTGATGAAAAGTTATCTGTTAGAGATGTTGAAAATATTGTAAAAGGCTTTGAACTTCAAGAAGCTAGAAAGAATAAACCTAAGGTTGAAAAACCTAAAGAATATCAATATGTTGAAGGATTACTTAGAAAAAAATATCGTACAAGAATTAAAGTTGATGATAAATCTATTACTATTAAATACTCTGACACAGATGATTTAAATAGATTATTAGAATTAATGGGTGTTATTGAAGAAAGTTAAAACTTGGGTAAAACCAAGTTTTTTCTATGCGAAAAAAACATAGTAGAATGCAAAACCAATATTGTCCATTTTCTTACTTTTATCTCAAAATAAAAGTAAGAAAAGAGGTCATATTATGGAATATCAAACATTAAATAACGGATTAAAAATTCCTACAATTGGATTTGGTGTCTTTAGAGTACCAGATAAAAAAGAATGTGAAGAATCAGTATATCAAGCAATTAAAGCAGGATATCGTTTAATTGATACGGCTGCCTCTTATACCAATGAAGACGCTGTAGGTGCAGGTGTTAAAAGAGCAATTGCTGAAGGAATTTGCACAAGAGAAGATTTATTTATTACTTCTAAAATGTGGGTTCAAGATATGCAAAATTATGAAATGGCTAAACAAGCAATTGATGCTTCTATTGAAAAAAGTGGTTTAGGTTATTTAGATTTATATTTGTTACATCAAGCGATGGGAGATTATTTTAGTGCCTGGAGGGCCATGGAAGATGCGTATAAAGAAGGTAAGTTAAAAGCAATTGGTGTTTCAAACTTTTATGCACATATTCTTGTTAACTTTGTCCATACAGTAGAAATTAAACCAATGGTCAATCAAGTAGAACTTCATCCATATTACACACAAGAAAAAGCTCTAGAAACAATGAAATATTATAATGTTGTTCCTGAAGCATGGGCACCACTTGGTGGAGGAAGATATAATCCATTTGAAGATGAAATGTTAAAAGGAATTGCAGCTAAATATAATAAGTCTGTAGGACAAGTAATACTTAGATGGGATATCCAAAGAGGAGTCATTGTTATACCAAAATCAACACATGTAGAAAGAATTAAAGAAAATATAGATGTTTTTGATTTTGAATTAAATGAAGAAGAAATGAAACAAATCTCATCATTAGATATGGGTTATTCAGGATCAAGAGCAAAACATTTTGAACCTGATTTTGTAAGAATGGTATTAAATAATAAGATTCATGATTAATGCACTCAGGTGCATTTTTCATTATTAAAACTAATTTTATCGCTTATATTGACAATAAATTTGAATTAAGTTAAGATAACGAAGTAGAAATAAAGGCAATGAATAGACAAGTAATAATAGTCCTTCATTCAAAGAGAGTCTTGGTTGGTGGAAAAGATAATGAAACTATTATGAATAAAGACTAGGAGCTGCATCTTGGATGTTTTGATAGGATGACGTAAGCCACGTTATAGGCAAGACTATTAATAGATAGTTATTGAGGTTAATAGGGTGACCTATTAATGAATTTGGGTGGTAACACGATTTAGCTCTCGTCCCATGGGATGGAGAGTTTTTTATATTTTAGGAGGATATTATGGAAGAAAGAAAGTTTAGTGAACAAGAACTTGTTCGTAGAGAAAAGATGCAAGAACTTATTGACAAAGGGATTGATCCTTTTGGTCAAAGATTTGATGTAACAGCTTATTCAAAAGGTATTAAAGAACAATATGGTGATAAAACACATGAAGAATTAGAAGAAATGGCTGTAGAAGTAGCTGTTGCTGGTAGAATTATGACTAAACGTCGTAAAGGTAAAGTATGTTTTATGCATATTCAAGATAGAGATGGACAAATCCAATTATATGTAAGAAAAGATACTTTAGGTGAAGAAGTTTATGAAATCGTTAAAAAAGGTGATATTGGAGATATCATTGGGGTTAAAGGAACAGTATTTATGACAAATACTGGAGAATGTTCAATTAAAGTAAGTGAATATACTCACTTAACTAAAGCATTACGTCCTTTACCAGAAAAATTCCATGGTTTAAGTGATATTGAAGAAAGATATAGAAGAAGATATGTTGACTTAATCATGAATGAAGAAGCTAAAAAAATTGCGTTTACAAGACCAAGAATCATTCGTTCAATTCAAAATTACTTAGATAGTAGAAATTATGTAGAAGTTGAAACACCTGTTTTAAATCCAATCTTAGGTGGAGCAGCGGCAAGACCATTCGTTACTCATCATAATACATTAGATACTGATTTCTATTTACGTATTGCGACTGAATTATCTTTAAAGAGATTAATTGTTGGTGGTATGGATGCTGTTTATGAAATTGGACGTTTATTTAGAAATGAAGGTATGGATAGAACTCATAACCCTGAATTTACTACAATTGAAGTTTATAAAGCATTTAGTGATCTTGAAGGAATGATGGATTTAACTGAAGGTATTATTTCTAATGCAGCTATGGAAGTTAATGGAACTTATGAATTAGATTATAAAGGACATCATATTTCTTTAGCTCCAGGATTTAAACGTGTTTCTATGACAGAAGCTATTAAAGAAAAGACTGGTATTGATTTCAATGAACATATGTCATTTGAAGATGCTAAAAAATTAGCTGAAGAACATGGTATAGAAGTAGAAGCTCACTTTGGTTATGGACATATTATCAATGAATTCTTTGAAAAATATGTAGAAGAAACAATTGTTGAACCAACATTTGTATATGGTCATCCAATTGAAATCTCACCACTTGCTAAAAAGAATTTAGAAGATCCACGTTTCACACAACGTTTTGAATTATTCATCTGTGGAAACGAATATGCTAACGCATTTACTGAATTAAATGATCCAATCGATCAATATGAAAGATTTGCTGATCAATTAAAAGAAAAAGAATTAGGAAATGATGAAGCAAACGAAATGGACTTAGATTACGTAGAAGCTCTAGAATACGGTTTACCTCCAACAGGTGGTATGGGAATGGGTATTGATAGATTAGTTATGTTATTAACTGGACAAGAATCTATTCAAGAAGTTATTTTATTCCCTCAAATGAAACCAAGAAATAAATAGTATTAAAATCAAATAAAGAGAGAATATGTTTAAAAGCCCCGTATTTAATGATATGGGACTTTTTCTTTTTATGTTATTATAATTGTAATTCAAGTAATCCTATGAAAAAAATTTAAAGGAGCAATAGCTATGGAGAATAAACTAGAAAGAAATGAACAAAATGATTTTATGGATACTTTTGTTAAAACAGATAATGTGTTAAATGATATGTGTAATATTATTGAATCATCAAGAGAAGCGGCATATAAAGCGGTTAATGTTGCACTTGTTCAAAGGAATTGGTTAATAGGTTATCGAATTGCAGAGGAAGAACTTAAAGGAGAAAATCGTTCTGAATATGGACTTCAGGTTATTAAGAAATTGTCAAAAGAATTGACAAACCGATATGGGAAAGGATATGACAGAGGAACTCTTTATCGTTGTGAGAAGTTCTACAAAACGTTT
>ERZ840371.1867-NODE-1867-length-20356-cov-3.918575_pt1 | contig 20356 bp, 16 predicted proteins | sample MGYA00519937_ERZ840371 | MGnify/ENA primary metagenome ERZ840371 (study PRJEB31850, sample SAMEA3708873) | human gut metagenome | biome: human gut; feature: human-associated habitat; material: faeces | place: China | collected 2014 ... | reverse complement strand
GGATGATCTTTTCCTTAGGCATATATTTTGCAGCAGCCAGTCCCATGCCACTGCCCCCACCGGTGATCACACATACTTCTTTTTTCATGATAAATTCTCCTTATAATACGGCATGCGGTATGCCGTTTGTTATCTTTCTATGCCCTAGCATAGAACTTTTATGTTTAAAAAATGTTAAACAGATTTTTTATATTATGAGATTTTTTCCGCAATCTGCTGTCTAATATATGTAAGGCGAAAACGAAGGACGCTTCGCACACGCTTTATAGAAGCGCGCGAAAGGACTGTGAAATGTCAAAGATAGAAAATGGATATTTAATTGACCAGGCAAAGGGACGAGACCCGGATGCATTCGCGGAATTGATGCAATTATACATGCAGGATATGTACCGCGTCGCACTTGCGATCCTGATGAATGATGAGGATGCGGCAGATGCCATACAAGATACGATCCTTGCCTGCTGGGAGAAGATACATACCTTGCGAAAACGGGAATTTTTTAAAACATGGCTGACGCGGATCTTGATCAACAAATGTTATGACATCCGAAAGAAAAGGCGAAATTGCGTGGAACTGGAAGAATACGCAGAGCCCATCACAGAAGATAAAAGTGATTGGGAATTTCGGGAGGCACTGGAATCTTTGGATGAAAAATACCGCATCATCATGACCCTGTTTTACAGTCAGGGCTATCGGATCGATGAGATCGCGGATATGTTAAAACTCCCAAAGAGTACCGTACAGACAAGGCTGCAAAGAGGCAGAGAGCGACTGGCGGTCTACTATCGCAAATATGGATAAGGGCAGCAATGGAGTGAAAAGAAAGGAGTCCGGAATGGAGAGAAAGATAGAAGAAATCTTTACGGCAGAAGTGGAAATGCCGGAGGTGGTACAGAAAAAAGCCGAGGAAGCCTTTTGCAGGATCAGAGCGAAAGGAGAAAGGAAAATGCCAAAGAATCATAAAGTTGTACCATTTCAAAAGAAGAAAAAAATGCATAAAAAGGCAGCTGCTGTGGCATGCATCTGTCTGCTGGCAGTAGGAGGCACCACTGTGGCGGCAGCGGCACATCATTATTGGAGCCGTGGCATGGAAGGACTCTTGCAGGCGACGGATGAGCAGCAGGCGAAACTGACAGACCAGGGCTTGGCAACCAGTGTGGAGGAGGAGCCAAACCTTAAGGCTATGGCGGTGACACAAAATGGTGTGACCGTTACACCAACTCAGTTGATCGTGGATAAGTATATCGCTTATCTGACCTTTTCGGTGACAGGCTATGACCTGGAAGATGGCAAAGAGCCGGGCTTTGAAGATGTGCGCATAGATAACACGGAATTTAATGCCAGCAGTGGTTTTTATGATGGCTTGATCGCGGGCGAGGATGGCTTTGTAGTATATGCAGACGGCTCGCCTTATGAAGAAGATGCGGACGGCAATATCATCGGTCGCTATAAGGCGGACGATGGATCTCTGACTTATCAGATGCAGTTACAGTTGAATGATCCAAGCGATACGATCAAGGGCAAGGAATTGAAAGTTTCCTTTAAAAATCTGGGAACCCTCTATAAGACAGAGTACACCGGTGTCCTGACCGGAGAATGGGATTTCACCATTCCGCTGACTGGTAAGGATGTGGCAAAGACCTATCAGACTGCCCAGAAGATCGGCGATACCGGTATTGTAGTAGACTCAGTTGAAATTTCCCCGATCTCTATTCATCTGACCTATGATCTGAGCAAGAAGGATAGCAAGGCGGATCTGGGAGAGGCAAATGAAGACAATGCGGTACCGACCTTCTTTGGGGTAAAATTAAAAGATGGCAGTCTCTTATACCCATTGGCAAATGGCGGAAATTACGGCTATACGGATGACAGTCAGACTGCCTATGAAAGCCTGTTTGCTTTGGATCGGGTGATTGAAGCAGATCAGGTGGAGGCAATCCTTTTACAAAAGAATTATCCGAAGACAGATGCCGATGGCGGGGCGCATTATGAAGAAAGTGATTTCTTCGTGATTCCGCTACAATAACAGAAGAAAGGAAATCTTTACAAACATTGCAATTTCAGGCGCTTTCGTATATCATAAAACTAGATTTTTATGGTATGCGGAGGCGTTCTTTTTATGGCAGATAATAAGTGGGATGATTTGGGCGAAGAATTAAAAGATGCGGTCAATGATGCGATCAACAGTGGAGACTTTGGAGATTTGGCGGGTTCCATCGGTGATATGGTCAATGGCGCACTCTACTCATTTAGCAAAGGGGTATCTTCCTCTATGCGCGATGCCTCCCAAAGAGCAAGTGACAGAAATCGTATGGCGGGTGATATGGGACGCATGGCTGGAGATATGGGACGTATGGCAGGCAATATGGGGCGCATGGCTGGTGGCATGGGCAGAGCCTTTGGGCAAGCCGCAGCCCAGATGGCAGGCGGTGTGGCGCAGATGGCAAATGACATGAGCGCACGTCAGCGCGCGGATATGGCAGCAAGTCAGGGACTTCCTCTTTATGACAAGAGCCCGGCAAAGGCATCCTGTGTTCTGATGATGGCGATCGGTTATCCCCTCATGGGTCTTGGTATTTTCTTTTCAGCCGTGATGGCATTCGCATTTGGCGTTGCCGGATCCTATTTCCTGGCACCGCTGATCTTATTCCTTGCCATGGCAGTCGGCGGTACGGCATTGGGGATCGGTGGCACCAACAGGTTTAAAATGCTCAGCCGTTTTTCAAAATATACCTATCGTTTGGAGGAACATGCTTACATATCCGTGGAGGAACTGGCAAAAAAGGTTGGCAAATCCGTAGACTATACCATGAAGGATCTGGAGAAGATGATCGGACAGCATCTTTTCTATCAGGCACATCTGGACTATGATAATAAATATCTGATCTTATCAGACCGTACTTATGAGCAGTACCAGATGGCGCGTGAGGACTTCAAAAAAGAGCAGGCAGAGAAGAAAGCAAAAGAGGCAGAAGAAGACAAGTTGCCGGAAGAATGTCGCAAACTCATTGCGGAGGGACAGCGTTATGTTGCCCATATCAGAGAGTGCAACGATGCCATTCCGGGTGAGGAGATCTCCCGCAAACTGGATAAGATGGAACAACTGGTACAGCGTATTTTTGAAGAAGTCAAGATTCATCCGGAGGTGGCAGGAGATCTGCACAAGATGATGGAATACTATCTGCCGATGACGGAGAAGTTATTAGACTCTTACCGCGAACTGGATGCACAGCCGGTAGCCGGTGAGAATGTGACCAAGACCAAGCATGAGATTGAAGATGCCGTAGATTCATTGAACGTGGCATTTGAAAAATTGCTGGACTCTTTATTTGCAGACCGTGCATGGGATATTTCTTCCGATATCTCGGTGCTCAACACTATGTTGGCGCAGGAAGGTCTGAAAGAAGACGATTTTTCAGCAAAGAAATAGATCATAAATAAAAAGGACAAGGAGAAGAGACATGGGAGAAGAATTTAAGGATTTTACGACAACGCCTACACTGACATTTGGAGAGACACCGGACACGCAGGAATTGCCGAGCACAGTCGCAGAGGAGACAGAGCTTGTGGCAGATTCTGCATTTAACGAGAACAATCTGACAGCAGAAGAAAAGAAGATGGTCGAGGACTTTTCACAGAAGATCGATCTGCACAACTCACAGGCTATCTTACAGTATGGCGCAGGAACCCAGAAGAAGATGGCTGATTTTTCCGAAAATGCACTGAAAAATGTACGCACCAAGGACATGGGCGAAGTCGGAGATATGTTATCCGGTCTGGTCGTGGAACTCAAGAGTTTTGAGATCACAGAGGAGGACAAGGGAATTTTAGGACTCTTTAAAAAGTCTGCCAACAAAGTGACCGGACTCAAGGCAAAGTATGACAAGACAGAGACCAATGTCAACAATGTATGTCAGGCATTGGAGAAGCATCAGGTAACACTGATGAAGGATATTGCACTTTTGGATAAGATGTATGATGCCAACCTTTCCTATTTCAAGGAATTATCCATGTATATCATTGCCGGCAAGCAGAAACTGGAAGAAGTCAGAAATGGGGAACTTGCAGAAGCCAAGGCAAAGGCACAGGCAAGCAATCTGCCGGAGGATGCACAAGCAGCCAAGGATATCGAGGCTATGTGCGATCGTTTCGAGAAGAAACTGCATGATCTGGAACTGACTCGTATGATCTCGATCCAGACAGCACCGCAGATCCGCTTGGTACAGAACAATGACACCATGATGGCAGAAAAGATCCAGTCAACATTGGTCAACACGATTCCTCTTTGGAAGAGCCAGATGGTACTTGCCCTTGGTATCGAACATTCCAATCAGGCAGCCAAGGCACAACGCGAAGTAACCGATGTTACCAACGAACTGCTCAAGAAGAATGCAGACCTCTTAAAGACTGCATCTGTTGAGACAGCCAAGGAGTCCGAACGTGGTATCGTGGATATGGAGACTTTACAGCATACCAATGAGACCCTGATCTCAACCTTTGATGAAGTCATGAAGATTCAGGAGGATGGACGTGCAAAGAGACAGGCGGCTGAGCAGGAAATGCAGCGTCTGGAGACCGAACTCAAGAACAAGATGTTGGAAGTTCGCGGATAATATAGTATAGGATGTAAATGCCATGCGCAAGACTTTTTGCGCGTGGCATTCTTGTTTGTCTAAAACGAAAAAACAGGCATAGTTTTTACAAATGACAAGAAAGAAGGGACACAAGATGCTTACTGTTTTAAAAGTGATAGGAATTATCATCTTAGTTATTGTTGTACTTTATTTACTCATGATCATGCCGCGCATGATAAACCGTCCGGATTTTACACCTTTTCAAGGGCGCTTGTATGCCCACCGTGGTTTACATGACAATGAGACCAACGCATCGGAAAATTCCCTGAATGCTTTTCAAAAAGCAGTGGATGCCGGATACGGGATCGAACTGGATGTGCAGTTGACCAAGGATGAGAAGATGGTCGTATGCCATGATTTTGACTTGAAGCGTATCTGTGGGGCAGATGTCAAGGTGCGCGACCTGACTTTTGAGGAGTTGCAGGGCTATCATATCTGCAAGTCTGATCAGACCATTCCAACCTTTGAGGAAGTTCTGCGCCTGATTGACGGCAAGGTGCCGCTCATTATTGAATACAAGGTGCCTGGCATGAGCGCCAAGGTATGCGAGATGGCAGATGCTCTGTTACAGGACTATAAGGGGCTTTACTGCGTCGAGTCTTTTCACCCTTTAGCCGTGCTCTGGTATCGCCGCAATCGCAAGGAGATCGTGCGTGGTATCTTATCCGACTCCTATATAAAGGAGGGCATGACTGACATGCCAAAGGTTGTTTATGGCATTACCCATCATATGCTGGTCAATTTCCTGATCAGCCCGGATTTTATTGCCTACCATCATAAGTATTATAAGGATCTGTCGCGCACTTTATGTCGCAAACTCTATCACGCACCGGCAGTGGCATGGACGATCAAGAGCCAGCAGCAGTTGGAAGATCGTAAGGATGATTTCGACATCTTTATTTTCGACTCTTTCCTGCCAAAAGACGGACCGGTCTTTAAAAATTAGGCAAAGATAAGCAATATTCCGACAGAAAAACAAAATATCTAAAAGCACAGGACTTGTGGACTCCTATAATAAACTTATCGTATCAGAAAAATGACGAGTTTCGTTAGAGATAAGCAAAAAAGGAGACAAGTATGAAAGCAATCAGATTACGTTGTGAACAAATGGAAAATCCATTGGGGATTGATGTGCAAAAGCCATGTCTTTCCTGGATCTGTCAGGATGGTATTCATCAGACTGCCTATGAGATCGAGGCAAAGACCGGTGAAGATGTCATATACAACAGCGGCAAGGTAGCAAGTGACAGCATGAATGTCATGCTGGATGCAGATCTTGCAAGCAAGCAGCAGGTTGTCTGGCATGTGCGCCTGTGGGACGAAAAGGATGTCTGCGGCGAGTGGAGTCAGGATGCTCATTTTGAGATGGGGATTATCAAGGCAGATCAGTTTGTGGCAAAATGGATCAACCCGGAGGGACAGATCAATACGGACGAGATGCAGCCGGTATCTTATCTGCGCAAGACCTTTACTTTTGACGGAAATGCCAAAGATGCAAGAGCCTATGTCAGCGCACATGGTATTTATGAGGTCAGGATTAACGGCAAGCGAGTGGGCGATTTTGTCCTTGCTCCGGGAACATCTTCTTATGACAAGCAGATGCCATATCAGACCTATGATGTGACAGAACTTTTGGAAAACGGAGAAAATACCATTACAGCAGAAGTGGCAGATGGCTGGTATCGCAGTTATTCCGGCGTTGATGGAGACAGAAATCTTTTCGGTACCGAGCTTGCCTTTTTCTTCCAGTTGGAAAATGCCGGACAGGTCATCTGTATTTCGGATGAGACATGGGAGGTTTCCCAGGCAGGACCGCTTCGTCAGGCAGATATGCAGATGGGCGAGGTCTATGATGCAAATAAGGAAGACATTACGGATTGGCATGGCGTAAGTGTAGTGGATGCAGACAATAGTCTATTTAAGGCGACCAACAGTGTCCCGGTGCAGGAACATGAGCATTTTGAAGGAAAGATCATGACAACTCCAAATGGCGAGACCGTGATCGATTACGGACAGAATTTGGCAGGTTATATCTGCTTTACCTTAGAGGCGCATGAAGGCGATCGTCTTGTCCTGACACACGGCGAGGCACTGGATGAGAACGGCAACTTTACGGCAGAGAATTTTCAGGATCGCAAGCGTCATAAGGGCGGCGGAACCGAGCAGAAGGTTACCTTCATTTGTAAAGAGGGAACGAATACCTATCATACCAAGTTTTCTATCTGGGGATTCCAGTATGCTAAGGTGGAGACTGATATCGACCTGAGTACCGCACATTTTGAATCCATTGCCGTGTATTCCGCTATGGAGCAGATCGGACATTTCTCCTGTGGCAATGCAGATGTCAACCAGTTGGTGCACAACAGTATCTGGAGCCAGAAGTCCAACTTCTGTGATGTGCCGACGGATTGTCCGACCAGAGAGCGTGCCGCATGGACGGGGGATGCCGGCGTATTCGTAGATACCGGTATTTTCCTTGAGGACTGTTACAGTATCTTCCGCAAGTGGCTGGGCGAGTGCCGCCTTATGCAGTACGATGACGGAAAGATTGCAAACATTGCACCGCTGAACAGTAAGCCAAGTTTCTTCTCAGGACTTTTGTCAGGTTCGACAGGCTGGGGAGATGCCAGCATTATCGTACCGTATGCACTCTATAAGCGTTATGATGATGTGCGTATTTTGGAAGAAAATTACGATATGATGAAAAAGTGGTACGCTTTCCTTGAAGATCGTGCCAAGAAAAAGGACATCAAGAAAATCTTTAAGAAAAAGAGCCCATATCGCGATTATACGATCGAGACAGGTATCGACTATGGCGAGTGGTGTGAGCCAGGCGTAGACTCTGCTTCCTTGATGGGAAAGACACCGGTTGACTCTGCTACTGCATATTTTGCACATTCCGGTAAAATGTTATCCGAGATCGCCCGGATCTTAGGGCATGAGGACGAGGCAAAGCATTACGCAGAAGTTTCCGAGAAAGCGACCCTTGCTTTTCGTGATGCGGCAACAGAGAATGGTAAGATCATAGGTGAGCGTCAGGCACCATATGTCAGAGCCATTGCCTTTGATCTTTTGACGGAGGAAGACAAGAAGCAGGCAGTCGAAGACCTGAATGCTCTTGTAGTAAAGAATGATTATCATTTGAACACCGGCTTCCTTAGTACGCCATTCCTTTGTCAGGTCTTGGCGGAAAACGGACATACCGACACGGCTTATCGTCTGCTCTTGCAGGATACGGCACCAAGTTGGCTTTATGAGGTGAAAAAGGGTGCCAATACCGTCTGGGAGACATGGGATGGTATCAACGAAAAAGGGGAAGTGCATGCTTCTTTGAACCATTATTCCTATGGTGCGATCTGTGGCTGGCTCTTTGGTGGTGTCTGCGGTATCCACTTAGAGAATAAGCATGTTACTATCCATCCATACCCGGATGCATCCTTGGGGTATGCGCATGCGGAGTATGTCTCTCCGGTTGGAAAGATCGTCAGTGCTTGGAAGTATGAGGGAGATAACATCCATTACACCTTCGAGATCCCGGCGAACGTGACAGCGGAGGTCTACTTAGAGGACGGGCAGAAAGTGACCTTGGAAGCAGGAAAACATGAGATTGTATCAAAGTAGGATTGCTTCACAAGAGTATAGAGAAATGATAAAAAGGCTGTAGCGTTTTGCTACAGCCTTATGTTTTGTTTACGGTATTCACCCGGTGCGATTCCGGCAATCTTTTGGAAAGAGTCCGAAAAATAAGATCTGGAATTAAAGGATAATTCAATACTGATATCCAAAATGCTCATATTGGTCGTACTGAGGAGCACCTTGGCGCGTTCAATCTTTTCACGCATGATGTACTCGGTAATGGTACAGCCCATTTCCTGCTTGAACTTGCGGGAAAAATAGTATTCGGAATAACCGGCGCGCTCTGCCAGATCACCAATGGAAAGTTTCTCATTGATATGCACGCCGATATAATCACAACAGTTTTTGACGATCGGTGAGATGCCGTCGGTGTGTTTGGCTTCGCAAACTTTCTGGAAATAGACTGTTTGCATTTCTTCTATAACAGTACCGTTATCATCCAGAGAAACGGAGTCTTCAATGCGCTGCCCGTAAAAGTCACAAAGATCATAGGCTACGTTTGGAGAGACACCACCCTCAATCGCGGCGCGCGAGATCAGGGTCAAAAGCACAAAGGCATTGTTTTTGGCGGCACGTAGACTGTTTTTGGGATTGTGCTTGACCCCATTACTCAGATGAGATGAGTTCTGCAGAGCCTTGCTATAGTCCGGGTTTCCATCCTTGAAAAGACGCAAAAATTCCTGCTCGGAGGCCCAGATGCCGTGATGCTGTTGCGATGATGGAACAATGGAAGGATTTTCGTAGTTTCCTTTGTTCTGTACGCTCTCGATGGTGTTTATATCAATGGCTGTTCCGCTGATCAGATAGTGCAATTGACTAGCATAACTCATCATGACATTGCTTGCAACAATGGGAAGAGAGGTCAGCAGTTTGGAGACGTTTGCCTTTGTCTTGATGGACAGGTTGCGCTGATCCATAGCCTTTACCAGTTCGTTGTAGGAATTTTCTCCGGTAAAGGTTGGCCCTAAGACATAGAATTTTTTTAATTGGTTGTCAACAATCTCAAAGTCAATCAGCCAGGCAAGGTTGAAAAAGGAATAGATAAAGCGAGGATGGGAGGGCAATCCACCGTTTAATGCAGGGGGAACCTGCAGTTGGAACAAAGCATCAAAACCCTGATAGTCATCCCCGGGATAGGTGGTAAAAAGCATCTGCATATGCTCATCATAGATCCAGCCAAAGAGATTGTTGGTATGTAAGAGCAAATCCATATAGGACTTGATCTGTTCGTCCTTGGTCATGCTTAGTCCTCACATAAAAAATCGGCCAGAAGGCTATAATCTTCCTCATTTACACAACGGACAGAGCCGCTTTCCAATATACTTTCTTTTCCTGCAATGGAGCAGAAAACATACTGACTCAGTGTAGATGCAAGATTCAGGATATCTCCCTCATTAGAATCAAAAAACACGTCGTTTTTGCATGCTTTTACTGCGATCAGAAACTTGGCTAAATCGGTATCTTTTTTTAATTTTCTCATGATAAAATCCTCCTATCAAAAAGAATGCACATAGGTGCAACATGAAATCATTATGATTTTAACACAGATCAGAAAAAACGTGAAGAAAAGATGACGAATTTTCTGATAGGAAATACAAAATCTGGTCGAAACAATGTAAAGAGGCAGATAAAATAGTATAGGTAAAAAAAGATTTATAGATTTTTGGAGGAAAGGAATATGGCAATAAAAGCAATACAGCAGTTTCAGTTGCGCACCGTGATCGGTACAGAGGCAAAGGCGAAAGAGACTTTGCGCCTGATGGAAGAGGCAGGATACGATGGCATTGAACTCTGTAGTTATATGATAAAGCATATGTCGCTTACCATCCGCGCAATCACACGTCTTGCAGGCATGCCGATGGGAAAGAGTGGAAATCTGGACTGGCATGCGCTTCTGGCTGATACCAATTTAAAGGTGGTCAGCATCCATCAGGATCTTGGCACTTTGAAGCGTGTTCCGGAGGAAGCCATCGCAGAGGCAAAATCCTATGGAACAAAATATATCGTTATCACCGGAATGCATCATTTTGATTATTCTGACAAAGAGGCTGTGGATGGACTGATCGCAGATCTGAATGCCTGCGGGAAACGTCTGAAGGCGGATGGTATCGAACTCCTTTATCACAATCACAACTGTGAGTTCCGTAAGATTGATGGTCAGACGGCTTATGATCGCATCATTGAAAACACGGATCCGGAATATGTTAATTTTGAGTTTGATTCTTACTGGCCGACAGAGGCAGGTGTTAATACCGTAGAACTCATGCGGCGTCTGGGAAGCCGTATCAAGTTGTATCACATCAACGACAGAGGCAGCCGCGTAGAGGGAAAGACTTCATCTATTCTGACCTCAGACAGTATGGAACTGGGTTACGGCAATATGGATTTAAAGACCATGGTCGATATTGTGAAGGAAAATGGTGTGGATGCTGTTGTTCTGGAAAGTCATAAGAATTGGGTAGATAAATCCCCGATCAAGTCCTTCCAGTTGAGTGCCAAGTTCATGAATGAGAATGTCTAAACTTTAGTTGCCTATCACACGAAAAGTTGTTAAAATAAATCTATATGAGTTCGTGAGGTGGGGGATATATGAAAAAGGTTTTATTCGTTGGACATTTTAATGACCAGACAAAGCAGATACAAAAGGAACTGTCAAAGTTTGTCTCTATCCAGTTATGTTCGGACAATGTGACGATCGCTGAGAGCATGATGGGCATTTATGAGCCGGATCTGGTGTTGGTAAATGTCGAGGGATTTACGGACGGTCATCTGGAATTTTTCCAGATCTTAGCAGAAAAATATGTGATGACTCCTGTTGTTATCATTGGCAGTGAGGCGGCATATCGCCGCTATGCTCTTTATGATATGTCAGGGCAGGTATCTTACGTGGATCCGCAGGATATGGCGGAAAATGGTGTCTTGGAGGCGCTGATGGCACGCGTGGACATTGATGCGGAGGTCTTGCCGGATGGCTCGATCGTATCCAAGGATGATCGAAAGATCGTCTTGGTGGTGGACGACAGTCCGATGATGCTTCGCAGCATGAAGCAGATGTTAGAGGAACGTTATCAGGTGACACTTGCCACTTCCGGCCAGCAGGCACTGACCATGATCGATAAGCGCCAGCCGGATCTGGTTGTTTTGGATTATGAGATGCCGGATTGCGACGGTAAGGAGACCTTGGAGTTGATCCGCTCAAAGGAAGCGACCAAGGATATACCGGTTGTTTTTCTGACCGGACATGGAGATGCGGAGCATATCCGTTCTGTCTTGGATCTCAACCCAAGTGCATATTTCCTGAAACCGCCAAAGGCAGACAAGATCCTGGAGGTCTTAGGACAATTATTATAAATATGACAGGCTGTATTCCCCGAGAGGAAGTACAGCCTTTTTCTGCGTTGTAAAAAGAGGAGAGAAAGGAAATCAGTATGAAATGCTTGAGTTGCGGTAAGAATTTTGACTATGAAAAATATTATGGTATCTGCCCAAAGTGCGGAACATATAATAAGCAGGCGCCTAAGACAGATACGACGCAGACGTTCCAGGAAGAGTTTGTGCCAACCAAGGAACCGAAACTGACCCAGAAGCCAGAAATAACCCAGGAGTCAGAATCAATCTTATTTTCACAAACAAAGGAAGAAAAACAAAAAAGAATGCGGAAGAATCTTATACTTTGGATTGCCATTCTGGTTGCGTTGTCCATTATTTTGACGATTGTCCAGGGAATCGTGACAGGTTATCTGGGGGCATCAGATTATAGGGAAAAGAAAAGAAAGAATATTGAAGAAGTCGCCATAGAAAAGTCAGATCTGGGTGAGGCACATACGATTGAAAACGAGTATGGCCGCACACTTACCGTGGCAAAAGCAGAGGTGTTAGCAGAAGCCGATACCATCGGAGGCTTCCCGGCGGGGCAACGACTGATTGCAGTGCGTATAGAGTCCAATAAGGTAGACGGTATAAACTATGATACATATACACATGCACCGGTAAAAGATTTTTACATATCTTATGATGGTACATATCGTTCAACGGTACCAAATTATAAATTAACCAGTGGTGGTTATGATGATATTATTGGTAATCGACAGTCCATAGATTCTTATGAATTTTCTGATGCGGGTTCTCATACGGGATATTTGTTTTTCTTTATACCTGCGGATGCGCAAAAGATTGCTTTTGTGTATAGTGTAGTGGATACCGAAAGCTGCGATCTTATAAAATATGTAAAGGTGCCGCTGGAAATAGATGTGCAGCGGGACGAGGCAGAAACACAGTCGGCAGAGGAAACGATAACGACACTGCCGGCTAAAGAGGATGCAGCAGAAAAACCGGTCGTGGACTAAGGAGGGGCAAAATGGTGAATGAGTATGGAAGAAACCGACAAGGAAAAGGTCTTTTGATTGTTGTTCTCGTGATTGTTGTCTGTATGTTCATAGGTAGCCTGGTTCAATTTTTGGTTACTATTGGTGAAGTGCTTGGTGGACCATCTTATGTGGAGAGTAAAGCGGTATTAGATGGAGATGTTACGATTTCCTATCTTGGAAAGAATTATATGGATAATGCAAAAAGTGGATATTCTTACTATATGATTGATGTACCTGTGTATAACAACGGAAGTTATGAGATGGGGACAGGGTATGAAGTGCGTCTACAAGTAGAAACGGAAGAGTGGGATGAGGTAGAAGAATTTAACATGACGGATAACAGTGAATTCGCATATTCTTATGAGGATTTGGTACCACCAGCAACATCCGGCATCGCTCATAAAATCTATTTGATTAGAGATGGTGTGAAAGAAGTGAAGGCGACGTTCTATGAAAGTAGCGATGATTATTATGATGGAAAAAATGGAACCGAATTTGTATTAAAAGTACCGACAGAATAGTGGGTGAGTAGTGCTATGCGAATTGCAATTGTAGAAGATGAAAAAGAGTTTGCAAAACAACTGATGAACGACCTTGATAGATATGGGAAAGAGAGTGGCGTTGCAATGGATGTGCGCTGGTTTACGGACGGTGCACAGATTGTAGGAGATTATCGACCAGAATGGGATTTGATTCTTTTGGATATTGATATGCCAACAATGGATGGAATTACGACGGCAAAGGAAATACGTAGGCAGGACGCTGGTGTTCTTTTAATGTTTGTTACGAATTTGGCCCAATATGCAATTAAGGGATATGAAGTCGAGGCCGTTGATTATGTGTTGAAGCCGATTAATTATCAGGCATTTAAGATGAAAATGAATAAGGTGATGCGTATTTATCGCAATACGCAGGAAGAATTTGTTATGCTAAAAAAAGAGGGGGAAATAAAGCGTATCCCATTGTCACATATTTATTATATTGAAGTGACGGGACATCGCATGATTTATCATACATCAGAAGGGATTATTGAAAAATCAGGAGAGCAGACATTAACGGTATTAGAGAGGGAGCTACATGACAGAGGGTTTGCCCGATGTAATGCTTGTTATTTGGTAAATTTACGATTTGTAGATACGATCACGGAACAAGAGATACGTGTGGCGGGGGAGTGTCTTACGGTTTCACGAGGAAAAAAGAAGGCTTTTTGTGAAGAGTTAATGGAATATGCGAGAGGACATTGATAAATGGGATGGAGTATGCGAATTTTATGTCCTGATTTTGTTCAGGAATTATTGGTAATATCTGTTATTTTTTATATGTTTTTACCAAAACGCGATCATACAAGAACTCGTTTGATTGTGGCGGTTTTGATATTATGGATTGGAATAGCTACGGTTAGTTTACATTTAATTGGGCATGTAAATATGTTTACCCCTCTTGAAAAATATGCCCCCATATTTATCTGGTATTCGATTTTTTATTTAGGAATACCACTGTTGGGCGTATTTTTATTTTTTGTTATCACGACAAAGATAACAATGGCAGATGCACTATATGCAACCTCACTTGTTTATGCTGTTCAGCATATTGGATATTGTGTTACTACATTTGTATCTGGAACAATGGTGACGCATACGATGTTTGCGGCGTTGATGACGTGGTTTTTTTATTTGCTTGTCACGGTTCCATTAGCTATTTGTTTATCGTATTCTTTCCATTGTGAACATGGATATGGGGTGTCTTGGACGAAAGCACTTTTAAATTTTTTGCTTATTGGTTTTTTGGCATTGTTTTTAAATTGGGGTGTGCGAAATTATACCGTAGAAACGAATCAATTTTTTTATAATGCATGTAACATATATGACATGTGCTGTTTGTTATTTATACTTCTGGTGCAGATACAACAATGTCGGGAGGTTGAATTAAAATCAACCATTGCGGTGGAGCGTATGTTGCGCGATAAAATGAAAGAGCAATATGCGGTTTCTAAGGAGAATATTGAGATTATCAATCGCAAGAGTCATGATTTAAAACATCAGATTGGAATGTTACGTCATATGCCGGCAAATGAGGAGAGGGAGGACTTCTTAACGAAATTGGAACGAGATGTGACGATTTATGATAATACCATGCAGACGGGAAATGAGGCTCTTAACATTGTTTTGACAGAAAAAGGCCTTCTTTGTTATGACCAGCAGATACAATGGACTTGTATGGTAGATGGGCACTTGATGGATTTTATGAAAACAATTGATGTATATACATTGTTTGGAAATGCGCTAGATAATGCGATTGAAGCATGCCGCAAAGTAAATGAGGTGGATTGTCGTGTGATTTCTGTTACAGTTTTAAAGCGCGCTGGAGTAACTGTGGTGGAAATAGAAAATTATTTTGATGGTGTTTTACAAAAAAATGGAAATCAACTCATGACAAGAAAAACAGAAAAGTCATCTCATGGACTTGGTATGGGAAGTATGCGTCAGATTGTGGATACCTATGGCGGAACTATGAAATGGGAAGCGAAGGATCAGATTTTCTGTCTTACAATGGCGTTTCCTTTTGCATAAAAACAGATTAGGAAGAAGAACTGCAGTTTATGCAGAGATTTCCAAATAAATAATTTCATAAAGTATAATTCTTATACAAGGATATAAAGTAGGAGGGGCTCCTGCTTTTCTTTTGAAGGAGGATTAAAGTTTATGAGTAAAGCAAAAAAGCAAAAAGTCAAACGTCCACATCAAATTAGAAGGATGGCTGGTATGATTGCAGCATGTCTTTTCCTGGTCGTTGTAATTGTGGCTAATGTAGCAGTGAGTATGCTGGGAGATGTTATGAATTCATATCTTAGCAGCAATAATATTGATGCTACAAATATGGAATCTGCATCAAAATCTGCACGAAAGCTGTCGAAGGAGGCGGAAAAAGATAGTGCAGTTCTTTTGCAAAATAAGGAAAATACGTTGCCACTATCTTCGGATGTAACAAAGGTTAACGTGTTTGGCTGGGCAGCAACAAATTGGCTGGGTGGCGGTTCTGGTTCTGGAGGTGTGACACAGGTTAAAATTGATTTTCTGAAATCGCTCGAAAAATATAATATTTCTTATAATGAAGAGCTGATTCAAATGTATCAGAATTTCCAGGACAAGCGAGAGTATGATCGCACGCTTGCGGCATGGCCAGAGCAGACGGCACGCTTGTATGAACCATCTATCAGTGATGCCAATTATTACTCTCAGGAGTTATTAGAGGACGCAAAGGCGTATTCAGATACAGCATTTGTTGTTGTTGGTCGTTGGAATGGAGAAAGTAATGATGCTACGCAGAAACAGTATAAACGTACAACAAAAGATGGCGATATCATTACAGATGAAACGAAAACGCAATTAGAATTATCAACAGAAGAAATCGAACTTCTACAATATGTTGGTGAAAATTATAAAAACGTTATTGTGGTTTTAAACACAGGAAATGTTATGGAAATGGGACAAATAGAAAGCATTCCTGGTGTAGACGCTTGTGTGATGGCAGGTCTTACAGGTAGTTATGGCGCAGAGGTTTTGCCAGAATTACTCTGGGGAGAGGATTCCTTCTCTGGAAAGACAGTTGATACATGGGCATATGATATGGCATCAGCGGCGAGTTATGCGAATACAGCAGAAAATGGTGTCGGTAAGTATAGCGGCGCAGAAGGTTTGTATCCTGCAAATGGTACGTTAGATGGAAATCTTGGAGAAGAATATTATTATGATCAAGTGTCGTATGTTGACTATGCTGAGGGTATTTATGTGGGATACAAATGGTATGAAACAGCAGACACAGAACATTATTGGGATAATGTATCAAATGAATATGGACAGGGTTATGAGGGGGTTGTTCAGTATCCATTTGGCTATGGACTTTCCTATACAGATTTTTCGTGGGAAGTAACGAAAGCACCGGAAGATGGTCAGACAATTACGGATAAGGATACGCTTAGTTATAAGGTAAAGGTTACAAATACAGGTAAGGTTTCAGGTAAAGATGTTGTAGAACTTTATTACAATCCGCCATATACGTCAGGTGGTATTGAAAAAGCATCTGTAAATCTTGCTGCTTTCGCAAAGACAGATGTTTTAGCACCAGGTGAAAGTCAGGAAGTGACATTGACAGTTGATGCAGCAGACATGGCATCGTATGACTGCTATGATGCAAATAGTAATTCGTTTTGCGGTTATGAATTAGAAGCAGGAGATTATGAATTAACATTACGTAAAAATGCGCATATGATTGCAGATGGAACATCCATGACATCGAAAGTTTCGGTTACGGACACTATTTGCATGGATAAAGATGCAACCACGGGAAAAGAAGTATCTAACAAATTTACCGGCGAAGATGCCATAGATGGTGTGAGCCTGGATGGTAAAGATTCTAATCAAAATATTACATATCTGACAAGAAAGGATTTTACTGGAACGTTCCCGACGGAAAATGTAGATACAAGAGCAATGGCAGATAATGTGAAGGCTTTGAATTTGTATACAGCAGATATGGCAAATGCCTGGATTGATGATTCTGATAAAGATATAGAAACCGGAAAAGATTATGGTCATCTTCTGACAAAGGATGGAAAGCTAACAGAATTAGGATATCAACTAGGTTTGAATCCAGAGGATGAAAAATGGGAAGAAGTGTTAGATCAAGTGTCTATTAAGGAAATGGAAGCACTAGTTTATCATGCATATGCACATACAGGAGAAGTAAAGAGTGTAGGAAAACCGGCAACATCAGATCAAGATGGACCGTCTCAGATTGGTGGATTCTTTGGAAATAAGAAGAGTACAGGATTCCCAAGTAGTTCCACAATGGCATGTAGCTGGAATGCAAAATTGTTTGAAAAAGTGGGTCTTGCAATTGGAAAAGAAGCAGTAGCCAGTGGTGTGCAGGGTTGGTATGCACCTGCAGTTAATATTCATCGAAGTCCATTCAATGGTAGAAATTATGAGTATTATTCAGAAGATGCATTGCTTTCTGGAGTCGCCTGTGGAAACACTGTTGCAGGTGCAAAACATGCAGGTGTTTACTGTTATGTAAAGCATTTTATTTGTAATGATGGAGAATCTTATATTTATCGAGACAGTGTTTATACGTGGATGAGCGAGCAGGCATTACGTGAAATATACTTAGAACCATTCCGTATGCTTGTAGAGGAATATGATGCAACAGGTCTTATGACTTCATATAATCGTATTGGCGCTGTATGGACAGGAGGAAGTCAAGCTCTTTTGACAGGTGTTTTACGTGATGAGTGGAATTTCCCTGGAGCAGTAATTACAGATTATTCTGACTGGCATGAATATATGAATGGAGATCAGATGCTTCGTGCTGGTGGAGACCTCTGGATGGACGGTATGGTCAAAGGCGAGACAACGTGTGAAACATCATCTAATAGTTATAAACAGGCATTGCGTCAGGCAACAAAACATACGCTTTACATGTATACCAATGCACTTGCTGAAAATGCGAATTACGCCAATGAAATCGGTGATGATAGCATGATTAGCGAAATTGGTAATAACAGTAGTGTTATAAATAAAATACTGATTGTTATGGATGTGATGGCAGTAGTATTTATGGCATTGGGTATCATGGGGGTTGTTAAAGACCAGAAATTGAAGAAAGAAATGAAATAATAAATCAACACCTTTAAGGAAACGTCGTAGAAAAATCAAGTTTCCAAAAAGGTACAAGAAATCCTATTGCACGACTCGCATGTGCTCCTTACTATAGTTAAGGGCATTATGAAAGAGGGAGCAATAGGATTTTTTATGGAAAAGTTAAAACCAAAATTTTTTACAACGATTCGGGATTATTCGAAAGAGCAGTTTATAAAGGATGTTATATCAGGAATTATTGTGGCAATTATCGCGTTGCCACTTTTTCGATTGCATTAGTACTTGCCTCAGGCGTAACACCGGAAAAAGGTATTTATACGGCGATTATTGCCGGATTTCTTGTGTCGTTTCTAGGTGGTTCTAAGGTACAGATTGCAGGACCGACAGCTGCTTTTGCGACAATTGTTGCAAAAAGTGGTATGGACGGACTGATCGTAGCGACGATTAACTGGCAGACATCGTTCCAATATGGAACGGATTGCACAGGGCGTAGGAAATGTTGGCTATGCATTGTAACAAAATAGAATACACTTTGTAAAATGAAATCCATGTTGTCAGTAAAAGCTGGCGATATGGATTTTTTTGCGTCGGGTTCTCCCGCCTTGGAAACGACACAAAAGCCAACCACCATTTTTAACACAATTTTTACAGAGACCATACATTTCATTTTACAAAGTGTTTGTATCATATGTCTTGTAAACGAAATAGAAAGAAAAAGTCAAAACGACAAAAGGAGATCAAAAATGAAATTGAAGGAAATCGCCGCAACACTTCTTGTTGCAACATTAGCACTGGGTACCATGGTAGGATGCGGAAGTAAAGGAAATGACAATACAGCCGATAGCGCAGATCAGACAGGAGCATCCGGGGATATCACCATTCTTTCTCGTGAAGATGGATCCGGTACAAGAGGTGCATTCGTAGAACTCTTCGGTATCGAGGAAAAGGATGCAGACGGCAACAAGGTTGACATGACAACCGAGGATGCAAAGATCACAAACTCTACCTCTGTTATGATGACAACTGTTGCAGGAGATGTAAATTCTCTTGGATATATTTCACTGGGTTCTTTAAATGACACGGTAACAGCTGTAAAGATCGATGGCGTTGAGGCGACCGCAGACAACGTTTCCAACGGTACATACAAGATTGCCCGTCCATTCAACATCGCAACCAAGGGCGAGGACTTAAGTGATGCAGCACAGGATTTCGTAAACTATATCTTGAGCAAAGACGGACAGCAGATCATCACAGAAAATGGCTACATCAGCGTAGGCGAGGGTAAGGAATTTACATCCAACAATGCATCCGGAAAACTCGTGATCGCTGGATCATCTTCTGTAACACCGGTTATGGAGAAACTGAAAGAGGCTTATACTGCAGTGAATCCGAATGCAACCATCGAGGTACAGCAGAGTGATTCTACCACTGGTATGACTTCCACGATTGATGGAACCTATGATATCGGAATGGCTTCCAGAGAGCTGAAAGATGAGGAAGCTGCACAGCTGACTCCGCAGGTGATCGCGCTGGATGGTATCGCAGTTATCGTAAACAAAGAGAACCCGATCACTGAACTTACTTCTGAAGATGTACTGAACATCTACACCGGAGTAACCACTGACTGGTCCGAGATCGCTCAGTAAAAACAGCTGCACAAAGGGCAGGATGCAAGGGTGAAAACAAGATGCTTTCACCCTTGCCTGTTTACGCAGATGGGAGAATCTATATGAAAAATGTAAAAGAGACCGTCATGCACGGAGTATTCCTGATCGCAGCATGTGTTTCTATTCTGGCAGTAGCCTTGATCTGCATCTTTTTGTTTGCTAACGGACTTCCGGCAATTGCCAAGATTGGACCGGTCAAGTTTCTGACCGGGATCAAATGGAAGCCAATGAATGAAATCTTTGGCATCTTTCCTATGATCGTGGGAAGCATCTATGTGACCGCAGGAGCGATCATTGTGGGAGTTCCCATCGGAATCCTGTGTGCGGTATTTATGGCAAGATTTTGTCCGCTTTTTTCCGGAAGCTCCGGCAACTCAATATACATAGGCAATAAC
>ERZ840371.1843-NODE-1843-length-20559-cov-3.032725_pt1 | contig 20559 bp, 20 predicted proteins | sample MGYA00519937_ERZ840371 | MGnify/ENA primary metagenome ERZ840371 (study PRJEB31850, sample SAMEA3708873) | human gut metagenome | biome: human gut; feature: human-associated habitat; material: faeces | place: China | collected 2014 ... | reverse complement strand
GTATCTTGCAGTGTGTAATCAAATTTGCCTTTGATTTCCTCGTCAAACATATCCTTTGGTACGGTATTGTTAATATCAAGCAATGTAACCGCATCCTGACTAACCACCGTACCGATAAACTCACTGAGTGCTCCATAGATATCTACTTCACAAGATACTGGAATTCCCTGCTTCGTAAGACGGCTGTTCACATAACATGGAACGAAACCAAACTGCGTCTGGAATGCCGGCCAGCATTTACCAGCAATGGCAACATATTTGCGATATCCTCTGTGTTCCGCAATCCAATCTTTTAATGTAATCTCATATTGCGCTAATTTGGAAAGAATTTCTGGCTTTTTGTTTCCTGCCCCCAATTCCGCTTCCATATCTGCAACAACAGCAGGAATTCTTTCATCTCCTGCATGCTTATTATAGGCTTCGAACAAATCCAATTCTGAATTTTCTTCAATTTCAATCCCCAACTGGTATAACTGATAAATTGGCGCATTGCATGCCAAAAAGTTAAGAGGACGTGGTCCAAAACTGATGATTTTAAGATCAGAAAGTGCTGTCACTGCTCTTGCAATCGGTGCAAATTCTGCAATCATATCCGCGCAATCCTCTGCGTCACCAACCGGATATTCCGGAATGTATGCCTTAATATTACGAAGTCTCAGATTGTAGCTTGCATTAAGCATTCCACAGTAAGCATCTCCTCTGCCATCCTGTAAGCTATCCCCATGCTCCTCTGCTGCTGCAATAAACATCTTTGGTCCATCAAAATGTTTTGCAAGTAGTGTCTCAGAAATCTCTGGGCCAAAGTTTCCAAGATATACGCAAAGTGCATTACATCCTGCCTTCTTGATATCCTCAAGAGCCTGAACCATATGGATCTCGCTCTCTACGATACAAACTGGACATTCGTAAATGTCCTGTACATCATACTTTTCTGCATATGCTGCTACAAGAGCCTTTCTTCTATTTACAGAAAGACTTTCCGGGAAACAGTCACGGCTGACTGCTACGATTCCTAATTTTACCTGAGGAATGTTGTTCATGATAAATATGCCTCCTACATTATATGTATCTATTTTTCAGCACGCATTTTACGCGCACCTGAATTACTCACTTAATTACTCGCCAAATACAGCGATGTAATCTTTCTTAAACTTCTCAATACCCTGATCTGTTAATGGATGCTTTACCATCTGCATCAGTACATTGTATGGAACTGTTGCGATATCAGCACCTGCAAGCGCACAGTCGATTACATGAATCGGATTTCTTACGCTGGCTGCAATGATCTGCGTATCAATGTCATCATACATAGCAAAGATATCAGCGATAGTGCGGATCAGATCCATACCTGGTGTAGAAATATCATCAAGTCTTCCCAGGAATGGAGAAACATATGTTGCACCTGCTCTTGCTGCAAGAAGTGCCTGTGCTGCTGAGAATACAAGCGTCACGTTTGTCTTGATTCCCATTGCGGAAAGTGCCTTTGTTGCCTTTAAACCTTCTGCTGTCATAGGAATCTTTACAACCATGTTCGGATGAATTTTGCTGATTGCAATACCTTCCTTAATCATAGTCTCGGCATCTGTTGTGGTTGCCTTAACCTCACCGCTGATCGGGCCATCTACGATTGATGCGATCTCCTTAAGTACTTCTTCCTGGCTCTTGCCACCTTCTTTCGCAATTAAAGACGGATTTGTTGTAACACCACAAATCACTCCCATATCGTTTGCCTTTTTGATGTCTTCAATCTTTGCTGTGTCAACGAAAAACTTCATAAATAATCTCCTCCTGTAAATATAAAATGGATGCAGCAAACCCCATCTGCTGCAACATAAAACACTGTTTTCAGTATACCGCATTTTGTGTATACGGTCAAATAAAATCGCTATCCTGCATCACGTATTTCGACCAACTAAAAAGGGCAAAACCAGCGTTTTGCCCTTCTTCATTCTTTAATAAAACCAAAAACCTTTCCAGTCGTCTTTGTAAACACGGTATAATTTCATCGGCGCCGTATATTTTCGGATCAATTTGGCACCATTGTCTGTCTCATTGATCGACTTAGAATCACTGTCACAGTAGATCACCACTTTCTTATCGACGGTAACATTTCCCTCCGTCTCTGTATGTGGCAATGCCTTTTCTGACTGCAATTGATAGGCGTGCGACGTCTCATCTACCAAATAACGGCAATAATAAGAACTATTCTTGCTGCCCGCGCCTTTTCCCGCATTGTTATTTAATAATTCCAGCCGATAAAAACCCTCTCCGGATCCCTTCGTATATACAATACTGTTTTGTCCATAATGGGAACTAAACAGCTCTGCCGGCTTGGGCGTCTGTAAAATAGATTGAATAACCGGTGTCTGCGTTGGATCCGGATCTTCTCCGTCTGCCAACGTCTTGGTCAAAACCTTCTTCTTCAACCCTTTATAACTTTTCCACTGTGAGGCATCGGCAATAATATAGTCCACCGACGGCAGCAGACTGCCCACGCGGCTTACCTTGAAGACACTGGATAGCTTAGACGAACTAAGTAACAACTGGTTTGTCCCGGTACACTGGATCGAATCCAACGAGATCCAATTTTTTGCATTGCCTTTCTTTTTGGCACGGGCATACACAGACTTTAACAATGTATCCATATCCAACACCTGGCTAACCTTTTTGTTCTCCAGATCGATTTTTAACACCTTGCTGCCCACGGTCATATTTTTACGATCAGCTGTTGCCAACAGGTATACTCCGGCACTGCCATCGTATGCATATTCTCCTTGGAAATGGTATCCATATACCGGATACGAATGTGTTACCTGTCCAAGCCTGTTAATGCGCACCAAACAATTTTTACTACTCTGAACAACTAACGAGTCATAAATGATCTGCACATTGCGGCCTACATAGCCATCCGTTGGAATATTAGCACGCAGTATACCGGAATTGTCATACATGGTAATCGCATAATGTTTCTTTCCATCTTTACCTTTCCTGCCATCTGCAAAAACCACATACAACCCATTACTGATCGTCTGTTTGCTATAACCTTCTTCAACTGACAAGCGCCCTGCCAGACCGCTATCATCTGCCGGAAGTGTGATCTGCCATGTTCCCGTCTTCGATAACTCTCCTTTGGGACTATAGAAATTAACAGTTATATAATTTACACGTCCCGGAAGCAGACCGATGATCTGATATTCATGTTCCTTCGTAACATTTTCTGCGCCGCCATTAAATGGTGTACGTGTAAAATCCGCAATATTACGATCATCCACAGATACTGTATAACGACAGTATCCCTTCCCGTCACTCTTAAAATACAAATACATAGACTGCGAATTTGTTCCATATGGATTATATGCCCACAACGGCTTATCAAAAGAAAACTGCTTGTTCTTTTTTACCGTCGTCAACGTCTCTTCCGCCTTCGTGCTCTGACTGCCGTCATATACCTGCTGAAGCCCTGTGGACGGTACCGTTACGACATTTTTATTATCGCCGCTTAGATAGAGTTGTTTTATATTTACTTTTTCAACCTTGTCAATTGCTTTTTGCCGGCTGTCAGGCAAAAGATCCCTCTCCTGCGCAAGCAGCTTCTCCTGTTTAGCTGCTTTCTGCTTTGATAAACGGTTCATGTTCCACAGGAACGCACCTAAGATTACGACCATGACCGTACTCGTGATCGCTACCACTCGCAATATTTTCTTCACTTTAATCCTCCATATTCCTGATAAGCCGATCTCTCAGACCATCAGGTATCTCCACACTGACAACGCCAATCCTATTTGTCTGTTGCCGTAATCACAAGTTCTTTCATTCGCTGATAAATCTCCGGGAACTGCCGCTTCATGCGGACCGGCTTCATTTCCTTATCTAGGAAGCAATGTCTGCTTTCCCCTTTGGTTCGAAGCTCTCCCTCACAATATATTTCATAGACAAACTGCATTTTGATCCCATCAAACTTTACCAAACGGGTATGTATCTGCACTTTTTCTCCAAACAAAACCGGTTTAATATATTCACACGCTACCGATAACACCGGAATGATCAAACCATGTTCCTCCATTGCAGCATAGGATAATCCTACCTGTTCCATCATATCCAGTCTCGCCTCTTCAAAATATCGTATGTAATTGGAATGATGAACAATACCCATTTGATCTGTCTCATAATAATTAATACTTCGGTCGTATATTGTATTTCCAATGTTTTTACTCATCGAAATCCTCCATTCCTTTTGACATTATATGAATTTGCCTGTATCATAAGCAGGTACAGCAAATCCTAACATTTCTACATTACCAGGAACAATCCACTGTACCAGTATACCATATTTCATCCAAATATGACAGTACTCAAACTTGACACCTTCCGAAGTGAAGCATTAACCACATAATACTTATTATGTTGTCATGAAACGGGCCAAAAAGTGGGCGGTTTGAGTAATAAATAAGCACGGAGGTATTCTGATGAATATTATCAATATTGAACATTTGACACATTCTTTTACAGAGAGACTGCTTTTTGATGATGTCTCTTTTTATTTGAGTGACAAGGATAAGGTTGGTGTGATCGGCATCAATGGAACCGGTAAATCCACCCTCTTAAAGATCATTGCCGGCAAAGAAACAGCTGACCGTGCTGACATCATTATGCAACGTGATCTGCGTATTGCTTATCTACCTCAGATCCCGGAATTTGCAGACACACATACGACTCTTTCCGGTGCGCTTCCGCTCACAGAAGAGATCAGTGATCAGCCGGAAAACTATATTCCACAGGCAAAGTCCATGCTGCATCAGCTCGGCTTTACAAGATATGACCAACCGATCACAGAATTGTCAGGCGGACAGCGCAAACGCATTGCTCTGGTACGAACTTTGCTGACGCCTGCCGATGTCCTGATCTTGGATGAACCGACAAACCATTTAGACAGTGCAATGGCAGAATGGCTCGAAAAGACGTTGCGTGCCGAATCGCGTCCTCTGATCATGATCACGCATGACCGCTATTTTTTAGATAGTGTGACCAATGCCATCGTGGAGATCGATAAAAGCAAACTATACCGCTATGAAGGCAACTATCTGTATTATCTGGAGCATAAAGCCATGCGCGAGGAAATTGCACGGGCAACCGAGCGCAAACGCCAAAGTATCCTGCGAGTAGAGATCGAATGGATGAAACGCGGTGCCAGAGCACGTTCCACCAAACAAAAAGCACATATTGCACGCTATGAGGCCCTGCGCGATATGGATACACCCGTCACAGATGATACCGTCACGATCAGTTCTGTCTCCTCCAGACTGGGACGCACAACGATCGAACTGGATCATATAAGCAAGGCATATGAAGATGCTGTGCTAATGCAGGATTTCACCTATACCTTTTTACGTGATGACCGTATTGGGATTATTGGACCTAACGGCTGTGGCAAATCCACACTTCTTAAAATCATTTTAGGACAGATCACGCCCGATAAAGGTACCGTCACCATTGGACAAACTGTAAAAATCGGCTATTTCTCACAAGAAAGTACAGAAATGGATCCCTCTCTGCGCGTGATCGATTATGTAAAAGAAGGTGGCGAGCTTGTACAAACTGCCGATGGAACAATCAGCGCTTCAGCTATGTTGGAACGTTTCCTCTTTCCAAAAGATCAACAATACACCAAGATTGCAAAATTATCCGGTGGAGAACGTCGAAGACTGTATCTGCTCCGCATTTTGATGGAGGCACCTAACATACTGCTGCTCGACGAGCCAACCAACGATCTGGATATTGCAACCCTGACGATTTTGGAAGATTATCTGGATCAATTTGCCGGGATTGTGATCACAATTTCCCATGACCGTTACTTTTTGGATCGTATTGTCCGCCGCATCTTTGCCTTTGAAAAAGGTGGCGTGATCCGTCAGTACGAGGGCGGATATACCGATTATCTCGCTCATACCAATGAAGTCATAACCGTAGCCGATGCCGGAGCACAGGGGCATACTGATACTCAGGCAGTGGTCTCATCCGATGGTCCTTCCAAAAACACACGTGATAACTGGAAGAAAGGACATACCCATACTAAAAAAATGTCCTACCAGGAACAAAAGGACTATGAAACGATCGAACAGGATATTGCCTCTTTAGAAGAACAATTGGAGCAGCTGGAGCAGGATATTGTCGGCGCTGCAACAGATTTTGTCAGACTAAACGAACTAACTGCACAAAAATCTGAAATAGAAGCGGCTTTGGAGCAAAAAATGGATCGCTGGATGTATCTGGAAGAGCTTGCGGAAGAACTGGGTCTGAAATGAATTTTGCGTTAGGAAAGAGAAAAGGAGCAGCCTCTTAAGAGAATCTCTTAAGAGGACTGCTCCTTTGTGGTTACAACCTGTGATAAATTTCTTAACTTTAATAAACAAATAATTATCTATAAAAATCAGAATGATTCATGCATTGATTATAACTCTTGATAAAGAAAGCAATTAGCCAATCTTTACCACATTAGATGCCTGAGGACCTTTTTCACCATTGACAACGTCGAATTCTACCTCTTCGCCTTCGTCAAGAACCTTGAATCCATCCATCTGCAAAGCGGAGAAATGTACGAATACATCATTTCCATTTTCATCTGAGATGAAGCCAAATCCTTTTTTTGCATTAAACCATTTCACTGTACCCTTCATTGTACTGCCTCCTAAAAAACTAAATATAATCTATGTTCCCGAAGTAATCTCCCCGGAAACAAACAACACACTTAAAGTACCACATAATAGTCGGGGTGTCAATGCTGTTTCTCCGTCTTTTTTATCGAATACGAAAATTGTAAAACCCCTTTACTTCAAACGCATTCTGTATACAACAGGTTTATCACTGTCGACAAATGGCGCATGAATGATCATCTTATCTGCTTCGCGTGTATACACAGGTTTCTGATCGTAACCAAGTACACTAAACTCTGTGATAATACCATGAAAATCTTTGCTTTCTTCACCCATACTCTTGACGATCACGTCTTCGCCATGCTGCTGCATTGGAATAATATAAATGCAATCCTCACGACAGGTGAAACGTACATCCGTGGAATCAAAGTCTTTTCTTCCCTCTTCCGAAAACATTCCCTCAACCACTTCCGTATTGCCTTCTGCCTGAACACGCCAAGGATGACTGTCGTAAATGGCCTCTCCGTTGACATCAAGCCATTCTCCGATCTCATTGAGCATCTGCACCTCTTCCTCACAAATGCTGCCATCTGCCTTTGGTCCGACATTTAACAACAGACAGCCGTTTTTGCTGACAATGTCTACCAGATCCTGCAAAATATCTTTGGTCTGCTTAAAACGGTTCTGCTCCGTATAACACCAAGAATTAAACGCCATAGAAGTATCTGCCTGCCAATAAAATGGCTTTGCCTCTGAGAAATGACCGCGTTCCATATCTAAGATCGCTGTGCCAAGCATCATTGCATCATGCTTATAGGAAATAGCCACATCCATTCCCCATTCTACACCACGATTATAATAATAAGCTGCAAACTTTTTCAAATATGGTTTTACCGATTCATGCTGAATCCACCAGTCGAAATAAACCATGGCAGGACGATATTTCTCAACCAACTCCACATTTCGTGCAAGCCAGTCTTCCATGAAGTCTTGTGGTGGCGCCGGACTAAAAAGATCCTGATTGTCCGGTTCCGGCATAGCCGGATAATAAAAATCACCCAATTTCATTGGCTGCTTGATATCGCTGTCAAATTCACAACCATGTCCCATAAAAAATGCGTGTTCTACACGGTGATTAGACTCACAAAAGATCATATCTTCCTCTTGGATCGCCTCTTTCAACTCACCTAAGACGTCACGCTTCATTGCCATTTTCACGCTTGTCCAATCGCTGATCTCGGAATCATACATCTGAAATCCGTCATGATGCTCTGCGACCGGCATAACATACTTTGCACCGGCTTTTTTGAATAGTTTTGCCCACTGTTTCGGATCAAACTTTGGCGCCGTAAACATTGGTATAAAGTCCTTATATCCAAATTTCGTATGTTCTCCAAAGTTTTTGCGGTGCCATTCCCATTCTTCCATGTCCTGAATATACATGTTACGGGAATACCATTCATTATTATGAGCGGGTACGCTGAATATACCCCAATGAATAAAAATGCCAAATTTCGCATTTCGAAACCATTTTGGTGCCTCATAGGCAGCCAACGAATGCCAATCCGGTTTGTAAGGACCTGCTGCAATTACATCATCCGCAATTTTTAAATATTTCTCCTGTACTGTCATGTCGTCAAATTCCTTTCTCATAATCATTCTGACCGCACTGCATCACTTTTATTGCTGAAATCGGTATGTCTTATCCTCCGTGCAATACACGATCGGTAGTCCAAATTCCTGCAAAGCATGAATATCCTCATAGACACTCTTACGCTCTCCGGCTATTCCTTTCTCTGTGATCCATTCCAAGATTTCTTTCATGGTCAGTCCATGCTTCTCATCCGTCTGCTCGGTCAAAACCTGCATCACCAGCAACAATCTCATACGTACATTCTTTACCATTTCTTTCCTCCATTACTGCTCTTCGCGGACGCGTATCAAATCCAACTCATCCGGTTTCTGACTAAACAACACGTGTATTTTCTGCTTCGGATGCGGACAATTCTCAATGAATCTGCCATCTTCATCCTTCATCTTTTCAACGGTAACAAGCACATTTTCACCGGAAGGCTTCATAATCTCTACCTGATCACCTACCGCAAATTTGTTACGTTGCTCCATCTTTACAAATCCCTGCTCATCTGAACTGCCTGCCAACCCCAAATACGTATACTTTTTAACATACGTATTGTTGTCATATATCTGTGATTCATGCGTTGTCGGTCCATAGAAAAATCCTGTCGTAAACTGACGATACGTACACTTAGAGATCTCATCCCGATAGTGATCCAGATTAGCCGCATACAGCTCCGGTGAATCAAAATAATCGTCAATTGCCTGTCGATAGGTTCTCGCTACGTCAGCCACATAAAGAGCTGTTTTCATGCGTCCCTCGATTTTAAAACTATCAATGCCTGCCTGCACCAGATCCGGAATATGCTCTATCATACACAAATCTTTGGAATTGAAAATATAAGTTCCTCTCTCATTTTCCTCCACAGGTAGGAATTCTCCCGGTCTGTTTTCTTCCATAATATAATACTTCCAGCGGCACGGATGCGTACATGCCCCCAGGTTAGCATCTCTGCCGGTAAAATAATTGCTTAAAAGGCAACGACCGGAGTAGGAAATACACATCGCTCCATGTACAAATGTTTCAATCTCCAAGTCATCCGGAATATTAGCCCGAATCTCTGCAATTTCTTTAATGGACAATTCCCGCGCCGAAACCACTCGTTTGGCACCAAGTCTCTGCCAGAAAAGATATGTCTCGTAATTGACATTATTGCTCTGTGTACTAATATGAACTTCTATCTCAGGGCACACCTCTCTTGCAATGGTAAATACACCCGGATCGGAAATGATCAACGCATCCGGTCCGATTTTATGCAGCTCCCTGAAATACTTGCGCACCCCCTCCAGATCACGGTTATGCGCAGTAATATTTGCCGTTACAAAAACACGTTTTCCATGTTCATGTGCGAAACGGATTCCCTCTGCCATATCCTCCATCGAGAAATTTTTAGCCTTTGCGCGAAGTCCATACATTTCTCCACCGATATAAACCGCATCTGCACCGTACATTACTGCCACTTTCAGCACTTCCAAGCTGCTTGCCGGTACCAATAACTCCGGCTTTCCATTCTCTAACATATAGGTTCCTCCTAAGAACTCGCTAAATTTCATTATATCTAACAATTATGCAGTTTACAAGCATTATCTTACCGTACTCTTACATCTGCTTTACATTCGTTTTCTTATAAGACAGCAAAGCACCGTCCCCAACAGGCAATATAACACTATCCCACTGTTCCGAATGTGTCATTTCGTATAAAAACCCCCGCATCCTCCCATGAATCGTGCGGTCTCGACGGCGGATCGCATAGCGTGACTCAATAATATCTCCCTCTTGAAGAACATTATCAGTCACAAGCAGTCCTCCCGGCTGCAATAAATCATAAATAGGATTCAAAAAAGCAGCATATTGCCCTTTTGCTGCATCCATAAATATGAAATCATATTGTTTCTGCTCGCGCACCAGTGCCGCAAGTATATCTGCCGCATCTCCCTCTAACAATCTGATCTTGTCTCCCTGTGGATATTTGGCAAAATTTTCTTTGGCATCCCGAATTCTCGCCGGAACTTTTTCTATCGTATCCAACGTTGCATCCGGCAGCAATTCACTACGCATTAAAAGAGCAGAAAACCCCACTGCCGTTCCTATCTCTAAAACATGTTTCGGTTGTCGCAGACGCAGCATAAACAAAAGCAATGACTGCATCGAACGACGTATGATCGGCACTTCTTTTTGCAGTGCCCACTGCTCTAATTCCTGCATCGGCTCCGGTATCTGCCAAGTCAGTGAATCCAAATAAGTCACCAAACGTTCGTTTACAATCATTGCACTCTCCAATCTAAATACTAACTGTTAAAATGTCAATAATCTCCTGATAGTCCATATTCGTACGCAATACATAGGTTCCCGGCCGCAAGATAACAGTATCCTGCTCCAGCAGTTGTGTTCTCGCATAAAAACTGTACTTATCAACGATCAACCCCTGTTTTTGAAGTTTGTCTGCCACTTCATACATAGACCGGTTCGTCTCTACCTGAAAAACTTTTTCCTGTCCTTTGCCCTGATCAACCGTTACCGTTCCAAAAACCGCATAACAAAAATGATACCCGCAAATACATACACGGCTGACACCATATAAAATGAGAACCAGCACTAATATATTGACACAAATTGCAAGCAGGTACCGTGCAGAATTCAACATCACCTGCAGTTTTCTGGTATAAGGATCGTTCATCTCTATCCCTCCAAAAAGGATGTTTCCACTGCCGAACCTTCTAAGAACTGCTCCTGCAGCTCTTTGACCATTGCAATATACTGATGTTCTGCAGCAAAAAACTCATTAGCAAGGCCATTTTCCTGGAGATCGGCAAAATCTTTCTGCAGTCCATTATTCCCCTGAATAAAAGCCTCTCCCTCCTGCATCTGGATCCATAGACTTCGTCGTCTGTAATCTCCGATTCTCGCATAAAGCTCCGGATCTTGCTTCAAACGGCTAAGAACATTGATATACTGATTGTATTCATTGGTCTTTCTAAGCCTGTCTGTCAGTTCCGTCATTAATTGTTTCATCTCATTCATGTATTTACTCCACTTCCATGATGATCGGCAGGATCATCGGATTACGCTTCATCTTTTTCCATAAATAATCACTCAGACTATCTTTAATCTCTGTCTTGATCTTGGTCCAGTCTGTTACATGATTGTCGAGACATCTTTCTAATGCAGAATATACCACTTCTCTCGCCTCATCCATCAAATACTCCGATTCTCTGACATAAACAAAGCCTCGTGATACAATATCCGGTCCGGCAAGTAATTGATTTGTATATTTTTCCAAAGTAAGAACGATAATGATCAACCCGTTCTCAGATAAATACTGTCTGTCACGCAATACAATATTGCCGACATCTCCAACGCCAAGACCATCTACCATAATGCCCTGTGCCTGCACTTTTCCGATCAAAACTGCATGGTCTTCACAGAGATCTAACACGTCACCGGACGATAAAATGATCGTATTTTCTTTCGGAATACCCATCTGCTGGGCCAGTTCCGCATGAGCTTTCAAATGCTGATATTCACCATGTACCGGGATTGCATACTGTGGTTTCACCAAAGAATAGATCAATTTGATCTCTTCCTGTGAAGCATGTCCGGATACGTGAGTATCCTGCACGATTACTTTCGCACCCTTTTCCGCCAGCTCATTAATAACCTTGGATACAGACTTTTCATTGCCCGGAATCGGTCTGGAACTAAAGATCACTGTATCTCCCGGCATGATCGATACTTTACGATGGATATTCGCTGCCATACGGGACAATGCAGCCATCGCCTCTCCCTGACTTCCGGTCGTGATCAACACCAATTTCTCCGGCGGATAGTTCTGCATCTGTTCCATTTCGATCATGATATTGTTCGGTACATTTAAGTAGCCAAGCTCTGTCGCCGTTGAGATCACATTAACCATACTGCGTCCTTCCACGACAACCTTTCTTCCATATTTTTCAGCAGAATTTATAATCTGCTGTACACGATCTACATTCGACGCAAAGGTCGCTACAATAATTCGACTCTTTTCATTTTCCGCAAAGATCGTATCAAAAACTTTGCCAACCGTCTGCTCTGACATCGTGTAACCCGGCTTTTGCACATTCGTACTATCTGCCATCAATGCCAGAACTCCTTTTTTACCAAGTTCACCAAAACGCTCAAGGTCTATCGTCTCTCCACTGACCGGCGTAAAATCAACCTTAAAATCTCCTGTGTGCACAACTGTTCCAACCGGAGAAAAGATTGCCAATGCCGCTGCATCTGAAATACTGTGATTAGTTCGGATGAACTCTACACGAAAGCAGCCAAGATTGATGGATTGTCCATACTTAACCACTTTACGTTTTACCGGCTTAGGCATAACATGTTCTTTTAATTTGTTCTCGATCAGTCCCATCGTAAGCTTTGTCGCATAAACCGGAACATTGATCTCTTTTAATACGTAAGGCAGTGCACCAATATGATCCTCGTGTCCATGTGTTATCACAAAACCTTTTACACGATCAATATTCTGTTTTAAGTAAGATACATCCGGAATGACCAGGTCGATTCCTAACATATCATCTCCCGGAAATGACAATCCGCAATCCACAACAATAATGCTGTCTTCGTACTCAAATGCGGTAATATTCATTCCAATCTGCTCCAAGCCGCCCAACGGGATGATTTTCAATCCCATACCGATCTCGATCTTCTCTTTCGGCGCTGCAACACGTCTGGTCGTCGTTCTTCTCTGTGCTGCCGGCGACGCTGTTCTGCGTGTCCTTCTTACCGGCGCCTTACGTGGCACTCCTCCTTCAAAATCCGTATAATCATCTGTTTCTCTTCTCAAAATCTTACCTACCTTTCTCATTTTTTAAGCGCACAAAAAACAAACCCTCGATAATTACTGTACAGCTTATCAATATAGCTTATTATCTCGGGTGAATTATTCTTGCATTTCTATAGAAACGTCCTCTAAAAGTTCCGCAAATACTTTAGAAATCGCGTCCAATTCCTGTTCGTCTTCTACAAATTCACAAACAAGCTCCTCATTGCCGTCCTCTGCAACTTTCTTCATAATATATGCTTCTGAATCTGCATCTTCCTGCTCTGTTACAAGCAAATAATTTACTCCAGCTATTTTCGTTTCTTCTACAACATAAAAACGAATGTCCTCTCCGTCTTCATTCGTAAAGATAACTTGCTCCGTCATCGTTTCGTCTCCTCCGTATCGCTATAACCTTTATAGCTGCTCTCTACCTGCTCTACCGGTGAGACAATGTATCCAAATAATTCTGCAGGATCAAAGATGCCGCCATCTTATCAATATATTGCTTACGCTTGTCCTTACGTATGCCCCCCTGCTCTAATACACCGTCTGCCTGTGCTGTCGTCAGTCTTTCATCCTGATAGATTATTTCAAGCCCGGTTCTATTTTCAAGCATATCGCCAAATTCTTTTGTCTTCTCGCAACGCTCGCCCTCTTCATTGTCCAGCTTCTTCGGCCAGCCGACCACAATGCGATCCACATCGTATTGTTCTATGATCTGTTCAATCTGAGCTAATGTCTGACGCAATTTCGTCGGTCTGTCACGGTGAATCGTAGTAAGAGGCTGAGCTGTCAGCATCAATTCATCACTCAATGCCACTCCAACCGTCTTTGATCCATAGTCAAGTCCTATCACTCTCACGGCTATGCTACTCCTTCTATCTGCTTATGCACTCTTAATCCCCGGCTATTACGTTCTATGAAAAATTATTGCGGATATAATCTTCTAACAATAATTCTATCATCTCATCACGCTCCACACGGCGGATCAAACTTCTTGCGCCCTTGTGGCTGGTAATATACGTTGGGTCACCAGACATAATATACCCGACAATCTGGTTTACTGGGTTATATCCTTTCTCTATCAAGGCACGGTATACCTGTTCTACAACATCCTTAACCTCAATATCCTGGTCCTTCTGTACTTTGAAATATTGTGTATTATTTACTTCCTGCATAAAGGCTCTAACCTCCATTCTCTTTTCACGTACTCTTACCTATCGTCTATAGTAATATAATCAAACGAAAAATACAAGTTTTTTTTGTGGGCTCATTCGGCAAAATGCCCTAACAAAACATCATGCGGCCCCTGTTTTTCCAGCTTTACAAAGACTACTGCACCCTTTTCAAACATCCCATCTGCACCGATCGGCACAGCAACGCGAACGTATCTGGATGTGTAGCCGACAACATAATTTTCGCCATCTATTTCCGTCATTTCCTCTAACAGCACCTGCGTTACCTGTCCGATAAATTGTCTGCGGTACGTTTCCGAAAGCTGCTCTGTCACCGCTAACAGCCGGTCACTGCGACCTGCTTTTTCCTGCTCCGAAAGCTGTTCCGGCATCTTGTCTGCCACTGTTCCCTTGCGTCTGGAATACTTAAACACATGGATCTGCGCAAACGCTGCCGTCTCTGCAAACGCCAATGTCTCTGCAAACTCTTCCTCTGTCTCTCCCGGGAATCCTACTATAATATCTGTCGTGATCGCCGGATTCTCGTAATAACGCCGCAAAATATGCACACCTTCCAAATACTGCTCACTCGTATAATGTCTATTCATACGGCGCAATGTTTCATCGCAGCCGCTTTGCAGAGACAAATGAAAATGCGGACATACCTTCGGTAGTGCAGCCAAATGTGCCACAAACTCTTCCGTAATAATACGCGGTTCTAACGACCCTAAGCGAATCCGCTCAATGCCATCCACCGCATTGGCAGCTGTAAGTAGCTCTAACAGCGGACGCCCTTTCAATTCTAAAAAGGAACTTGCTTTGCGGTCATCTACCCCATAAGAAGACAAATGTATTCCGGTAAGTACAACTTCCCGAATACCTTTCGCAGCCATCTGTTTCAACTCTTGTACGACCTGCGGGATCGGCTTGCTCGTCAGCGGTCCTCGAACATACGGAATGATGCAATAGGAGCAATACAGATTACAGCCATTTTGCACGGTAAGATATGCTCTGGTATGCTCTTCTTCCTGTGCCATCAAAGATTCACCACCGCCAACTCTTCCGGTCTCTTCCCCGGATATCTGCCACACTTTCTCCTCTATGGAAACTCCATTTTCGCTTTGTACCGCATCCGCCACATTTTGCTGCCACGCCTGCTTGACTAAAGTTACAATGGCGTTCTTTTGGTCATTCGGTACAAACAGATCCACGCTTTCATCCTGCTCATCTTTTGCCAGTGCAGAGTCTACATAACATCCTGTAGCAACGATCAATGCCTGTGGATTTTTTTTCTTAGCGCGATGAAGCATCTGTCTGGATTTACGGTCAGCAATATTTGTTACGGTACATGTATTCACCAAATAAATATCCGCCTCTTCCTCGAAAGAAACGATATAATCTCCCGCCTCGATAAATTTATTTTTCATCTTGTCTGTCTCATAAGAATTCACTTTACAGCCAAGCGTCAAAAAGGCAATCCGCATAATTCTTTCTTCCTTTCTCATCCATTTTATGTAAAAATGCTGTTCTCAAAAAATAATCCTGTTCATTTTTGGCTATGTTTTTTCGTTTTCAAATTATTTTTTTAGCAACATTGTATATTGACTTTTTCTTCCATAGTGACTAGTATAAAACTGTAAGAAAGAAAAGGAGGTAAAAAAATATGAAAACAGTAAAAATTTCATTAAACTCAATTGACAAGGTAAAAGCATTTGTAAACGACGTAACTAAGTTTAACACTGACTTTGATTTAGTATCCGGAAGATATGTGATCGACGCTAAGTCTATCATGGGAATCTTCAGTTTGGATCTGTCTAAAGCCATTGATCTGAACATCCATGACGATGACACCGATGAGATCCTTAAGGTTTTAGCACCTTACATTGTAGAGTAATACTCTATATACCATATTGTGTGAGCAGTACCACCTCTTTCCAGCCGGAAAGAGGTTTTTTTACATTATAGGAAACTTCACGTTTCCTATAATGTAAAAAACGCTCCGCGAGGATGCGATCACTTATGTTTACTCATCAATCTCAATAATCTGAATCGTATCTAATGCAGTCTGTACCATTTCATCAATCTTTTCGGTCAGATTTTCCTCGGATCTGCGAATTACCTTGCAATCCGGTTTTGTAACCGGATGCTTCGCAACAAAGATCGTACAGCAATCTTCAAACGGCTGGATCGATGTCTCATACGTTCCAATCTTTTCCGAAATATCTACGATCTCCTGCTTATCAAATCCGATCAACGGACGATATACCGGAAGTGTGCACACCTCATTCGTTGCTGCCAAACTATGCATCGTCTGGCTTGCCACCTGACCGATACTCTCTCCGGTAATAAGGCCTAAACAATCATTGTCATAGGCTAATTTTTCTGCAATGCGCATCATATAACGGCGCATAATGATCGTCAATTCCTCATGTGGACATTTTTCATAAATATAGAGCTGAATGTCCGTAAAGTTGACCACATGCAAACGGATCGGACCAACATATTTAGAAATGATCTTTGCCAGATCAACTACCTTCTGCAAAGCACGTTCGCTCGTATAAGGCGGTGCATGAAAATATACTGCATCTACATACACACCGCGTTTGGCGATCATATATCCAGCTACCGGACTGTCAATTCCGCCGGAAAGCAATAACATTGCGCGGCCATTTGTGCCAAGCGGCATACCGCACGCTCCTGTGTATACTTTCGAATATACATAAGCTTTATCACGGATCTCTACCCAAATATATACATCCGGATCATGTACATCAACTTTGACATTCTCAAAGCGATCCAGCAAATAACTTCCCATCTCTACACAAACCTCTGGTGAAGTCAGCGGATAATGCTTATCACTGCGGCGGCATTTCACCTTAAACGTAAACGGTTTGCTGCCATATTGATGCTCCACAAAATCTCCCACGCAGACCGTCAGTTTATCCCAATCTTTCTCTTCGATGACATCGACCGGACTGATGCCGGATACACCAAACACATGACTCATGGCATCGATCGCATCATCGAAATCATAATCTCCATCTGCTTCCACAAAAATACGTCCCTGCTCTCTGACAACGGTAAATTCGCCATCAATCTTTGCCAATCGTCTGCGGATCTGTTCGCATAATGCATTCTCAAATTTATAACGATTCTTTCCCTTAATTCCAATCTCTCCATATTTTAATAAAAATGTATGAAATCTCATCTTCTGATTCCTTTCCTGATCTCTTTCTCTTTTATCTGTAACTTCCTACTTTCTAATAAATCTTCGAAGCATCGGAAGTAAATTACATAATTGCTCCAATGCATAGTCAATCTGCTCTATCGTTGTATCTGTCGAGAAACTAAACCGCAGCGTAGAATCTAGTAATTCATCTGCCACACCGATAGCCTTCAACGTACCACTAAGTTCCGGATGATTCGACGAACAACCCGAACCCGAGGATACAAAGACACCTTTTTCTGCCAGTGCATGCAATAACACTTCACTGCGCACTCCTGCAAAACTTGCGCTGACAATATGTGGTGCTGTCTCTTCCAATGGAAGCCCTGACACGCCATTGACCGTCACATCTTCTAGTACTTCCAGTCCCTCGATCAAATGTTTCTTGCAGGCATACATCTGTTCCACATAGGTTGATCTGTTTTTGCAAAACAGCTCTGCTGCCACACCCAAGCCGGCAATCCCCGGAACATTTTCCGTACCGGAACGAAATCCCTTTTGCTGACCACCGCCGTAAATGAGCGGACGAACTTTCGCTTTGTCACGCATATAAAGGAATCCGACTCCCTTAGGTCCATGCAGCTTGTGACCGCTGACAGACATCAGATCGATCCCCAAACGTTTCGGCACAATATGATATTTGCCATATGCCTGGATAGCATCAACATGAAATAAAATCTTAGGATTGTAAGAATGCACGATCTCCGACAGAGTTTTTACATCCTCCACTGCACCTAATTCATTATTCACTAACATGATCGACACAAGAATCGTTTCTTCCGTCAACGCTTTCTCTAACTCGCTCGGTGAAACCTGTCCGTTTTTATCCACCGGCAGATACGTAACCTGATAGCCCAACTCCTCCAGAAAGGCAAGCGGTTCATGTACAGAAGCGTGCTCTATCCTCGTCGTGATAATATGTTTGCCTGCACGTCGATTTGCATATGCGCCACCGATCAATGCCATATTATTAGACTCTGTTCCACCTGATGTAAAAATAATTTCTCCGGGAGTGCATTTTAAGTCTTTTGCTAAAATCTCCTTGGTTTCACGAATATACTTTTCCGCTTCCATTCCTTTGGTATGTTTACTGGAAGGATTTCCAAAATCTTCCTCCATCACACGAACCATTTTTTCTCTGACTTCCGGAAAAACTCTCGTCGTTGCCGCATTATCTAAATATGCTTCCATTGCTGCCTCCATGTTATCCTAACACTAATCTTCAAGTCCCCCGCCCCTGCATACGACTTTAGGTCAAATGCTGCACCCTGACGGTCATTCCCCCTGCATCTGGAACATTAGAATGGATAATAACGCCATTCCTGCTGTTTCGGTACGTAAAATACGTTTTCCAAGCGTCATCGGATGTATGTTTCTCGTCATGGCACGTTCCACTTCCTCCGGTTCAAATCCACCTTCCGGCCCGATGAAAATGCCAAGAGACCGCTGCTTACACGCCTGATCCACAATCTTTCTTGCCTCTTCCATCCCTGTCTGAAGCTCATATGGTATTACATTATAATCAAGTTGGTCTGCCATAGCAAGTGCTTCCTCATAACTTACCGGTTTGTGTACCGTAGGAATGATCCCTCGGTCGCACTGCTTTGCTGCCGCATACGCAATAGACTGCCAACGCTCTAACCGCTTGTTGATCTTTTTTTCCTCAGACAGCTTAACAACTGTCCGTTTTGTCATGACCGGCACAATTTCACAGGCACCCAGTTCCACCGCCTTTTGAATGATCAGTTCCAGTTTGTCTTTCTTCGGCATTCCCTGAAATAAAGTGATCCTCACCGGCAGTTCTGTTCCCGTGGGCTGAACCTTCTCGATCGACGCAACAACCTCATCACTGCAAATAGATTGAATCCGCGATACATAATCCGTTCCGTTCCCATCACAAGCTACGATCCAGTCTCCCACCTCAAGGCGTAATACATTTTTGATGTGGTTGACATCTCCCCCGGAAATGAACACTTCTTTTTCTGCAAGCTGGTCTGCAGATACATAAAATCGATACATAATTCACCTCTACCATTATTTTGGCTATACAGAAAAACTGTCCAACCGCACCAAACAGTTGGACAATCTATTTCTTCACATAAATACGCATTATTTATAGCAGTTGATCCAGTAAATTACTGGTGTTGCCAAGAGTAGAATACGTTCCCTGGCTGCTATATCTGGTTCCTCCGGAAGTCTTATAACTTGCACTATTGGCAAGCCGATATGTTGCTGTTGCCTTATCACCGATCGTATCTCCATAAGAACCACCACCCTGAAACAGTGATTTGATCGTTGACAGGGAAGCTTTCTGTGCCTTTGTCTCATCCAATGTCAAGTTGCCTTTTTTGTCATAACTAATACCAACCTCTGCCAACAATTTGGAATTAGCAGCTGTTGCTTTCAACGCTGACAGATTCTGCTTCTGCACCGTTGACTTCGAGGATTTACCGGTCTGCTCAATGTAAGTATTATACGCACCTACAAAACTCTTCAGTGCTGATGTGATCTTGCTGCGATCCACCGCACTCGTACCATCCTCTGCCGTCTCAACCTTATACAAAGAGTCCTTTTGCAAGGCAGATGCCGCATCCGACAAACTTTTTGCACCGGTCTTGAGCTCCTGCATCTGCTGAAGCTGCTCCTTTTCCTGTGTGCTCATCTGTGCTGTCTTATCGGTTTTTTTAGTCTTGTCTGTTTTATCTGTCTTCTGCGTTGTACCAGCCTCTTTTGCATAATATGCTTTCATCAGCTTGCCATACGCACCACTACGGATCATCGAATAATCGCTCAGAGAGCTGCTCAAACCTCCGAACAATGAGTTCTTGTATGATCCAAATAACGAACTCATTAATCCACTATTATTACCTGTATATAATGACATCGTCATCCCTCCCTTGTCAAAAGTAACACAAACGTATTGTGCTACCCTACCAACACCTCTAGTTAATATTACTTTACCCCTTATCACCTCTGTTTGTCAAGTTTTTCTCCCATGAAGGATATTCTCCTGCACTGGAATTTACTTTTTCAAGTTAGCGACAGATTTTCTCCAAGGACGATTT
>ERZ840371.1840-NODE-1840-length-20649-cov-3.793921_pt1 | contig 20649 bp, 14 predicted proteins | sample MGYA00519937_ERZ840371 | MGnify/ENA primary metagenome ERZ840371 (study PRJEB31850, sample SAMEA3708873) | human gut metagenome | biome: human gut; feature: human-associated habitat; material: faeces | place: China | collected 2014 ... | reverse complement strand
GGATTCGACCAACAAGGCCTGTACCACAGTCAACTGATCGTATTGACCGAAATGTTGCGGCACATAATAGGGCTTGGAAGAACAGACGACCTCCCCGGAGGAGGGTTTCAGACTTCCTTCAATAATACGTAACAAAGTTGATTTACCGGAACCGTTATTTCCCACTAATGATAATTGCTCCCCTTTGTTTACCGTCAAACTGATATCTTGAAATAGTGGTTCTTTATCCGCATGGATATAGCAAAGCTGTTGTACTGATATGCACATAGTCTATCTGCTTTAAAAATGTTAGAAACTAAAATCTGGAAATAAAAAATGCGCAGGATACAGCGCAGGACATAGCCGGAAGGTTATACAGAAACTTACTCCCATTCGGATCGGGAGCTACTCACAAATATGTTCTGAAACCGGCTTACTTGGATATTTTCATCGGTGTATTTATAAAATTATGGGGCAAAGATAGGTATTTTTTTCAGAATAACCAAATCAATTGTATAGCTATTCGGATTACTGACAAATATCTAAAAATAAAAAACTCAATCAAGTCGTTTTTTTTCAATTAAAATACAATTTTCTAAAATAAATAACTATTTTTATCACCAAGATTCGGGTAATAAATTGAAAAAACAGCTAATTACACCTTAAACACGCTAGTTATCAAAACTTTACTCAATTAGTAAATTTCATACACTGAAACAAATACCGTATATTATGAAAAAGATTAAGGCCAATGACTATTTGTATTCAAAGTGGATTAACCTCTTTTTATTAATAATCTGCTTTATTGTATATTATCCTATCTTGAGGAATAGTTTTCTGACAGGATGGGATGACCAATGGATGGTGTTCAGCCATTATACGGAAAATGGATGGACAATCGACAATCTATGGCATATTGGATGCGTTTTTTTAGTTTTTTACTATGACTACTATGTTATCTCCGTTATATCAAGGGTCAAAAGATCACATATGCAGGAGGTGGTGCCGTTATAATCTATAAAGGAAATACTTGGGAATGTAATGATGGTTGGAATCCATTTTGCACAAAAGACTGTAGAGCTAATTAAATGTAATTTCGAACAAATCAGAGGATGTACAAAAGGAGGATAATACTTTTAGCGCATCCTCTTAAAAATATAACAAATATGAAAAAATGGTATCTATTCTATTCCGAAAATGAAAGTTTTTCAGAACTTGCATATCGTATAGAGGAAAGTCTCGATATGAAAAGCCTAAAACTGCAGCAGGTTGGTGAGAAACTAGAGCAAAATGAAAAACTGCACCAACTTGGTGCAGAAATGGAATTTCCTTCTGTTTTTGGATTTGTGCCGTGGAGACATCATGTAGAAATAGTTACAAAGTGCAAAACGATAGAAGAGGCTTTGTTCTATGTCAGAAAAACGATAGAGGAGAGTTGGAGCAGAAGTGTCCTGATTGATAATATAAAGGCTCATTTATATCAATCTTCAGGTAATGCCTTGACGAATTTTGCTGAAAAACTTCCGACAATACAGGGAAAACTGGCACAGGAGATTGTCAAGGATACTTATGACTTTGGATTTGTTTCATTACCGGCAGGATATGATGAAAAAGAATTAGAGGATGCTTTGGAACAGAACATAACAAGATTTTTGCTGGAACTTGGATCTGGTTTTGCCTTTATAGGACGTCAGAAAGAGATTATTGTAGCAGGAAAAACCAGAAAGATTGATATGCTTTTTTATCATATAAAACTTCGATGCTATGTTGTCGTTGAGTTAAAAGCGGTATCGTTTGAACCGGAATTTGCCGGAAAACTGAATTTTTATGTGAATGCAGTAAATCAGTTAATGAAAACGGATGATGACAATCCGACAATAGGATTGCTTATATGCAAGGATAAGGATCAGACAGAGGTACAGTGGTCATTTCAGGGAATTGAAACACCTATGGGAGCTGCAACTTATGATAACATTCGGATGAATGAGATTAAGTCTCAGCTGCCATCGGAGGAAGCTATTCAGAAACGTCTGGAACAGGCAGAAGAGGAATACCTGCTGAAATTGCAGGAAAAGTTTAAGTAGATTAGATACAACGGCATCGTTATAAAGGAGTCATTAATGTCGCTAAGTGGCTCTTTTTTTAATGCGATAAATCGCACCAATATACTGCGAAACATGATTCTAAAGAAATTATTTTTAATATTACCCCCCACAAATTTGAGAAAAACTCTCACCTGCACCTATTGATTTTTACCCAAAAATTCAGTAATATAAAAGAGGTTAGACAAGACTAACCAAAAATGTGAATAAATCATGTGGACTCCTCGTATTAGGTTGTGAATCCTGAACGCATCCTATGCAGAATTGAATGAAATTCTTGCGGGGAGTACTATTATTTTGAGGAAAAGGAGATAGTGTTACGATGAATTTTTTGGAAATTGAAAAGGTAGTTGGACGTGAGATTTTGGATTCGAGAGGCAATCCGACGGTGGAAGCAGAGGTAACTTTGGTAGACGGAACCGTGGGAAGAGGTACTGCTCCAAGTGGTGCGTCTACAGGTGAGTTTGAGGCACTGGAACTGAGAGACGGAGACAAGGACCGTTATCTTGGCAAGGGTGTTGAAAAAGCTGTCAACAACATCAATACTGTGATTAATGAGGTCCTTACTGGTTTAGATGCGTCTGATATTTATGCTATTGACAAGGCGATGATTGATGTAGATGGTACGAAAGACAAATCAAAACTTGGTGCCAATGCGATTTTGGCTGTGTCGATTGCAACAGCAAGAGCGGCATCTATTGCGTTAGATATTCCGTTGTACCGCTTTTTAGGTGGCATTTCCGGCAACCGTCTTCCGGTACCTATGATGAATATTTTAAATGGTGGTGCTCACGCAGATTCAGCTGTTGATACGCAGGAATTTATGATTATGCCGGTTGGCGCACCATCGTTTAAAGAAGCGCTCCGCTGGTGTGCAGAGGTTTTCCATAAGTTGAAATCTCTGATTAAAGATATGGGAGATGTAACAGCGGTTGGTGATGAAGGTGGATTTGCACCAAACAAACTTACTTCCGATGAAGAAGCTATTGAGAAAATTCTGGAGGCTGTTAAAGCTGCCGGATTTGAACCGGGAAAAGATTTTATGATTGCTATGGATGCAGCTTCTTCCGAATGGAAATCGGAAAAAGGAATTGGTTATTATAAACAGCCAAAATCCGGCAAAGAATTTACTTCGGATGAGCTGATTGCACATTGGGAATCTCTCATTGACAAGTATCCGATTATTTCTATCGAAGATGGTTTGGATGAGGAAGATTGGGAAGGCTGGAAAAAAATAACCGCTGCCCTTGGCGACAAAATCCGATTAGTTGGAGATGATCTTTTTGTTACTAATACAGAGAGACTTTCTAAGGGAATTGAACTTGGAGCAGGTAATGCAATTCTTATCAAGCTTAATCAGATCGGTTCAGTTTCAGAGACACTTGAAGCTATCAAGATGGCTCATAAGGCAGGATATACAGCAATCAGCTCACACAGATCAGGTGAGACAGCAGATACAACAATTGCAGACCTCGCTGTTGCTCTTAACACTTGCCAGATTAAGACAGGTGCTCCTTCAAGATCAGAAAGAGTTGCTAAGTATAACCAGCTTTTAAGAATTGAGGAACAGCTTGGCACTAGTGCAGTATATCCGGGAATCAGGGCTTTTAATGTTAATAATGATTAATCATTTGAAACAGATATTGAAAAAATATTAAGAAAGCCTTATAGTTGTGTATGATTATAATATATGTAACAGGAAGGCAGAACAATGATTAAGAAATTAGGAAGAAACGACCATTGCTGGTGTGGCAGTGGTAAGAAATACAAAGCGTGTCATGAAGCATTTGACGATAAGTTAAGATATCTTGAGGATATTGGACATATTGTGCCATCACACAAGTTAATCAAGACACCTGAACAGATTGAGAAGATTAAAGAGAGTGCTAAGATAAATGTAGCATGCCTTGATGCGGTTGCAGCAGCAATACATGAAGGCATAAACACTGCTGAGATTGATAAGATTGTATATGATGTAACTACTGATATGGGAGGAATTCCAGCACCACTTAATTATGAAGGATATCCTTACAGTGTGTGTACATCTGTTAATGAGCAGGTATGCCACGGATTTCCATCTAAGGATGTTATCCTTAAGTCAGGTGATATTGTAAATGTTGACTGTTCTACAATTCTTCATGGATATTTTTCAGATTCATCAAGAATGTTCTGTATAGGTGATGTTAAGCCTGAGGTAAAGAAGCTTGTTGATGTTACTAAGGAATGTGTTGAATTAGGACTTGAGCAGGTTAAACCTTGGGGATTCTTAGGTGATATGGGACAGGCAGTACATGACCATGCATATGCTAATGGATATACTGTTGTAAGAGAAATCGGCGGTCATGGAGTCGGACTTGAATTCCATGAAGATCCTTGGGTTGGGTATAACACTAGAAAAGGAACAGACATGGTTATGGCTCCGGGAATGATGTTTACAATAGAGCCTATGGTTAATATGGGTAAGGTAAATGTTGTTACAGATGAAAAGAACGGCTGGGAAGTATCTACAGCTGATGGACTTCCTTCAGCACAGTGGGAAATTCAGGTTCTTGTAACAGAGGACGGACATGAAGTAATAAGCTGGTAAGAAACTTATTTATTGATGTGATACCTATAGGTAGTCGCATTATGAGGTGCTTGATAGGTAATTTTGATAAATAACTACTAAGATAAACGCTAAAAAAGCCTATAAGATGTAAATGATGCATACATCTTATAGGCTTTTTCGTTATTCAAGCTGGATTAAAAAGAAATTAAGTAGAAATAGTACCTATTAATCATACATTTTAATTATTCTTATAGGTCGGGCGTAATTATATATGTAAAATAACCTGGTTAACGCAGTTTATAAGTATATTCAGCACACAAATGACATTGTATATCCAGAATTAGACGACTTGTCGTCCATCTGACAGTAGATATCCAGTGTTAAGAGACAGTTCCCAGACATCAGACTGTCATATAATTATCATCAGATAACCGCCTTCTGCGTCCATTTTCCACGAAGAAACCTTATCAGGAATGCAAGTGAGCGGAATCCCCAGTCGATAAACATACCGAACCATACACCAAGCACGCCAAGACCAAGTGTGCCACCGAGTAGGTAGCTGCTTCCTACTCGGAACGCCCACATGGAGAAGATACTTACCATCATTGTGTACTTGGCATCACCGGCTGCACGGAGTGCGTTAGGCATAGTAAAGCTTAGTGGCCATATAAATATTGCAACGAGAGAGAAGCAATGGATAAGGCTTAAACCTGTTTTTGTTGCTTCCGGTGACAGATGGAAAAGTCCTACCACAGGAACGGCAACTATTGTCATTATAATGTTGGTTGCAAGAATACCTGCGTATGCAATAAACATAAGCTTCTTGCCATATCTTTTGGCCTCATCAGGTTTCTTGGCACCAATACACTGACCGATAACGGTAATCATTGCCATGCCGATTGCGTTACCCGGAATATTGGCAAACATTGTAACTGAGTTGGCAACTGAGTTGGCGGCGATGGCAGCAGTGCCAAATGTTGATACAAGGCTTGAAACAGAGAGCTTTCCTATCTGGAACATGCCGTTTTCCAATCCGCTCGGAAGACCAATTGAAAGAATCTTCCTGATAATAGAAGGGCATGGCAGAAAATCCCTGCCAGACTTTATTCTTATTGCAGATTCAGCTTTAAACATAAGAGCAATAATAATTATTGCAGATATAATTCTGGATATAAGAGTTGCTAAAGCTACACCTGCAACGCCCATATTGAACACAAATATAAATAAAGCATTCCCACAAATATTGATTATGTTCATGATAAGGCTTGTGTTCATGCTTATCTTGCTGTTTCCAATACTTCTAAAAAGTGCTGCACCTGCATTATATACACCTAAGAAAGGGTAAGAAACTGCTGTTATGTAAAAATAAATACTTGCACTTTCAAAAACATCTTTTTCAATCTTACCAAATATGAAATTAATAATCCCATGATTTCCAATAAGTGATATCACCATCAGCAAAGCCGACAGTGTACTCATAATAAATATAAGCTGTCCAGCAGATTTCTTTGACATATCTATATTCTTACTTCCAAGATACTGACTGCATACAACAGCACCGCCAGTGGCAAGGGCTGATAATATCTGGATAAGCAGGTTGCTTATATTATCGACAAGAGCGACACCGGAAACGGCTGCTTCACCTGCAATAGATACCATGAATGTATCAACAAAGCCGACACTCACAGCAAGTAACTGCTCAAATATCAATGGAATAATAAGTTTCTTTAAATCTTTAGATGTAAACATAATAATCTCCTATAAATACATAGCATATCTTAATAATATAAAACAATAATTTATGTAAAAATATAAGAAAAGTAGCTGTATTTAATGCAAAATACATAAAAATTGTAAAAAGACTTTTAAAAGAAGAATGATTATCTGAACAAATCTTTAGAATAAATGATTGAAAATAACACTTGTACATGATATAATACGATATAATTTGAATATATGAAGGAGGTATTGTCGTGAAACATATTAAGACAATCAGCAACCGCGTATTAAAGGATACAATGAAGCACGGCGGATGTGGCGAGTGCCAGACATCATGCCAGTCAGCATGTAAGACATCTTGCACAGTTGGTAACCAGAGCTGTGAGAATAAGAATAACTAGTATTTTTAGTAAGAGAGTGTCGAACTATTCTGCACTCTCTTATTTTTCGTAAATGCATTGAGAACATTTACGGTTTGGAGGCTATTTTTAAATGATACATCAGTATAAGAATAACGGCTATAACATTGTATTGGATGTCAACAGCGGCTCAGTACATGTTGTTGATGACATGGTATACGATATTATAGGACTTTACGAGAATAATACGCTTGAGCAGATTACAGATGCACTTAGAGACAGATATTCTGTTCAGGATATTAAAGAGGCATATGAAGAGATTGGCGAGCTTAAGGAAGCAGGCCAGCTCTTTACAGAAGATATATATGAACCATATATAGACAATTTTAAAGACAGACCTACAGTTGTTAAGGCTTTATGCCTTCATATAGCACATGACTGTAATCTTGCATGTAAATATTGCTTTGCAGAAGAAGGCGAATATCATGGAAGAAGAGCTCTTATGAGCTACGAGGTAGGAAAGAAGGCACTTGATTTCCTTGTTGCCAATTCAGGTTCAAGAAAGAATCTTGAGGTTGATTTCTTTGGCGGAGAGCCAACTATGAATTTTGAAGTTGTTAAACAGCTTGTTGAATACGGAAGAAGCATAGAAGAAGCTAATAATAAGAAGTTCAGATTCACACTTACGACTAATGGTATTCTTCTTAATGACGAGATTCTTGATTTCGCCAATAAGGAAATGAGCAATATTGTTCTTAGTATTGATGGACGTAAGGAGATTAACGACCTTATGCGTCCTACAAGAAACAATCATGGAAGTTCATATGACATTATAATGCCTAAGTTCAAGAAAGTGGCAGAGAGCAGAAATCAGATGAATTATTATGTAAGAGGTACATTTACACATAATAATCTGGACTTTTCAGAAGATGTTCTTCATCTTGCTGATGAAGGATTTGAGCAGATTTCTGTTGAACCTGTTGTTGCGCAGCCAACAGATTCCTATGCCATAAGAGAAGAGGATATTCCGTTCCTTTGTGAACAGTACGATATCCTTGCGAAAGAAATCATTAAGCGAAAGAAAGCTGGTAAAGGCTTTAATTTCTTCCACTTTATGATAGATATTAATGGTGGTCCATGTGTTGCCAAGAGATTGTCAGGATGTGGTTCAGGCTGTGAGTATCTTGCAGTTACACCTTGGGGAGATTTCTACCCATGTCATCAGTTTGTTGGTAATGAAGATTTCCTTATGGGTAATGTTGATGATGGAATAGTAAGACCGGACATCAGAGACATGTTTAAGAATAGTAACGTCTATTCAAAGGAAAAATGTAAGAATTGTTTTGCAAAATTCTATTGCAGTGGTGGTTGTGCAGCTAACTCATATAATTTCCATGGTAATATCAATGATGCGTATGATGTTGGATGTGAACTTCAGAAAAAGCGTATAGAATGTGCAATAATGATTCGTGCAGCTATGGCTGAGGAAGAATAAGTAAAAGGGAGAGTTTTTAACATGAAGTACAGTTTACCTAAGAAGATTATTTATTCAATAATCGTTGCTGTTTTACTGGTTGGACTTGTATTAACAGCATTTTTCGGACTTAATGGAAAGGGATACGGAAGCACATATGATATAGATCTTGGTCTTGATCTTGCCGGTGGTGTAAGTATCACATACCAGATTAAGGAAGATAACTTTACGTCACAGGATGTAGAGGATACCATCTATAAGCTTCAGAAGCGAGTAGAAGGAAAGAGTACAGAGTCACAGGTTTATAAGGAAGGTGACAACAGAATCACAGTTGAGATTCCTGGAGTAACAGATGCTAATGAGATTCTTAAGGAACTTGGTACACCAGGTTCATTGGAATTCCTTGATTCCACAGGATATACAGCATTTTCACAGGGAAATGACTACACACCACTACTTACAGGTTCTGATGTAAAAGCGGCACAGGCTTACACAGATACTAATAGTCAGGAAGATACTCCTTATGGAGTGCAGCTTACATTTACAGATGAGGGATCAACTAAGTTCTACGATGCAACATCAGCTAATATCGGTAAAAGAATATATATTGTATATGATGGAGAAGTTGTAAGTGCACCTAACGTTAAGACAGCTATATCAGGTGGTACAGCAACTATCACAGGTATGGAATCATTCGATGAGGCAGATAACCTTGCAACATACATAAGAGTTGGTTCTATTCCTCTTACACTTGAGGAAGTAAGCTCTAACATTGTTGGTGCACAGCTTGGACATGCAGCAATCAAGACAAGTTTAATTGCAGCTGCTATAGGTCTTGCATTACTTTGCTTATTCATGATTGTTATGTTCAGAATTCCTGGACTTGTTGCAACATTATCACTTATTATCTATACAGCACTTGTTTTATTCCTTGTAAGTGTATATGATCTTACTCTTACACTTCCAGGTATTGCAGGTATTATTCTTGGTATTGGTATGGCGGTAGATGGTAATGTTATTATCTATACAAGAATAAGGGAAGAGATTGGTGCCGGAAAGTCTGTAGAGAATGCTATTCTTTCAGGATATAACAAGGCAACATCATCTATCGTAGATGGTAACGTAACAACACTTATTGCAGCTTTAGTATTGTACATATTCGGTACAGGTCCAGTTAAGGGCTTTGCTACAACTCTTGCAGTTGGTAATATCGTATCAATCTTTACATCACTTGTTATTACTAAGGTTATTATGAAGCTGTTATATAATTTTGGTATAAGGGATGCTAAGTGGTATGGTAAGAATGTATACAGAAAGACTCTTGATGTTCTTAGTATTAAGAAATGGGCTGCAATTGGTTCAGCAGTAGTTATTGCTGCTGGAATCATAACTATGGCAGTTCAGGCTGGTCTTGGAAACAGAGCATTGAATTTCAGTCTTGAGTTTGTTGGTGGTTCAACAACAATATTTACATTTGATAAAGAGTATACAGCAGAAGAGATTGAGGATAACATCATTCCTGTAATCAGAGATGCTGCAGGTATTACAGAGGTTCAGCAGCAGAAGGTTGCAGATTCAACACAGGTTTCTTTCAAGACATCTGATCTTTCACTTGACCAGAGAGAAGCTATTGAAAATGCGGTTACTGCTAAGTACCCAATCAAGGATGGAACAATTGTTGAGACAGATACAATCAGTTCATCAGTTTCTGCAACAGTTAAGAGAGATGCTATTCTTTCGGTTATACTTGCTACAATCTGTATGCTTATATACATCTTTGTAAGATTCCGTGATATCAGATTCGCATTAGCTGCTGTATTAGCACTTCTTCATGATGTACTTGTTGTTCTTGCATTCTATGCATTTGCAAGAATTCCGGTTGGAACAACATTTATTGCATGTATGCTTACAATAGTAGGTTACTCTATCAACGGTACAATTATTATCTTTGACAGAATAAGAGAGCAGTTAAAGACAGCTAATTCAAAGACTAACATTACAGAGCTTGTTAACTCATCAATTACAAGTACAATGTCAAGAACAGTATATACATCTATAACAACACTTATAATGCTTATTGTTCTTTTCATTATGGGCGTAACTTCTGTTAAGGAGTTCACACTTCCACTTATCGTAGGTATTGTTGTTGGTGCTTACTCATCAGTATGCTTAACAAGTGCTATGTGGTATGTAATGGGCGGCAAGAAGAGAGGCGTTGTAGAAGAGAATAATAAAAAAGCAGCTTCTAAGAAAGAGGTTTTTGAAGACGGTTCTCAGGTTTAATTAACAGATACAATAAGTTTATGACATGGCGGGGATTGTATATCAGTTCCCGCCATAATTGGTTTAATAATGAAACAGGGAGAAAAGAGTGGAAAGCAACTGGAGAGTATACACCAAGAAAGCTGATTTCAAAGCAATTGGGGAAAGATTTGGCATTGACCAGGTTATGGCGAGAATTATCCGTAACAGAGGGTTAGAAACGTATGAGCAGATAAATATGTATCTTAATGGAACGGTGGATGACATGCATTCACCACATTTATTAAAGGATGCAGACAAATGTGTTGATATCCTCACAGACAAGATACAAGCAGGAAAGAAAATACATATTATCGGTGATTATGATATAGATGGAATATGTTCAACAACAATTCTCTACAAAGGGCTAAAGGCTGCAGGAGCAGATGTAACATTTGCAGTACCAGACAGAATTATTGACGGATACGGTATTAATGAGCACTTAATAGATGAAGCATATAATAATGGCACAGATACAATCATTACATGCGATAATGGAATTGCTGCGATTGAGCAGATTAAATATGCTAAAGAAAAGGGCATGACAGTAATTGTTACTGATCATCATGATATTCCGTTTGACTATGTTGATGGTGAAAAGATACATAAAGTACCACAGGCAGATGCAATCGTTAATCCTAAACAGGAGGACTGCCCATATCCATTTGATAAGCTGTGTGGAGCGGGAGTAGCCTTCAAGGTTATTAAGATTCTATATGAGAGACTTGGACTTAATCCAATCAATCTTGAAGAATATGCAGAGCTTATGGCAATTGCAACAATAGGAGACGTAGTTGATCTGTCAGATGAGAACAGGGTAATTGTCAAATATGGTTTAAAGCATCTGGCAGTAACTACTAATATTGGTATAAGAGCACTTGTAGAGGCGTGTGAGCTTGAGATAGACAAGATAAGCTCATATCACATAGGATTTGTTATAGGTCCCTGTCTTAATGCGACAGGAAGACTTGATTCAGCAAGAAGAGCCATTGAACTGCTTCTTACTACAGATATGGAGGACGCGAGAAATAAGGCTTTAGAGCTTCGCACACTTAATGTTGAAAGAAAAGATATAACAGAAGAATATGCTGCTATTGCAATTGAACAGGTTGAGAACACTGAACTAAAAGACGACAAGGTGTTAGTTGTGTATCTTCCTGACTGCCATGAAAGTGTTGCGGGAATAATTGCCGGAAGAGTAAGAGAAAAATTCTACAGGCCTTCAATAGTAATCACTAAAGCAGAAGATGGTGCAAAGGGTTCAGGGCGTTCAATAGAAGGCTATAACATGTTTGAGGAGATAAGCAAATGTGGTAAGCTCCTTAACAAATATGGTGGACATCCAATGGCTGCCGGAATATCGCTTGATATTGATAAAATTGATGAATTCAGGAAAGCACTGAATGAGAACCAGACAATGACAGAAAATGTTCTTACCCCTACAGTGTGGATTGATGTGCCTATGCCGGTTGATTATGTTGATATAAAGCTGATAAAGCAGTTTGAGAAGCTGCAGCCTTTCGGAAAAGGTAATGAAAAACCAGTGTTTGCAGACAGAAATCTTACTGTAAGACAGTCAGCTGTGATTGGGAAAAATAAAAATGTATTAAGATGTCAGTTAGAAAGTGAGCATGGCAAGCTGGTGACAGCAATCAGGTTCAAATTAGACGGTCAGGGGATACCAGAGGTAGGAAGGAAGATATCTATGGTGTATTACCCTGATATTAATGAATATAATGGGATTGTTTCAATACAGTTTCGAATAGAAGACTGGAGATATGTGTAAGTAGCAGCCCTCCAATAAAAGAACCGTCGGTTCTTTGACCTGTACAGGTCAATGGGACCGGCGGTTTATATATTCTGTCTTATACTTAGAATAGACGATTTTCTGGCTGTTATACAGGCTGTAATATCCGGATAACAGATAACTTAATGCAATACACAGAATTGTGAATTTCATTGTTGATGCACCAAACATCTCAATAGATAGAATGAATGATGTGAGGGGGCAGTTAGTTACTCCGCAGAACACACTTACCATACCACATGCTGCACATAATCCGACAGGGAGTCCGAATATAGGTGCTAAGAAGCTTCCAAGCGTTGCACCCACGAAAAGAGTAGGAACAATTTCGCCACCTTTGAATCCACCGCCCAAAGTTACGGCTGTAAACAGCATTTTTAAAAGGAATACATACCATGCACAACTTGTTACAAAGCTTCTTGCAATAATATCTGAGCCTGCACCGAGATAATCAGTTGTGCCAAATATGTAACGCATGGCAATAACAAGAGCACCGGCAATAATTATTCTTATGTATGGGTTGTTTATGTAATTAGTGTAGAGCTTTGAAGTACCGTGTAAAACAACACACAGCAGAATGCTTGCAAGAGCAAAAAGTACGGACATGATGATGAATTTACTGCCATTAATAAAAGAAAAAGAAGCGATTTCATCAACTACAAAATGTGTAGATTCAAGTCCTAGTGCAGAGGCTATGCCCTGTGCTATAAATGCAGCGAGTACGCATGGCACTAAAGCAGCATAATACATAACACCGACGCTGATTACTTCCATGGAGAAAACAGCTGACGCAATAGGTGTTCCGAAAAGTGCCGAGAAACAGGCACTCATGCCGCACATAATCATAATTCGTGTATCTTTCTCATCGAATTTAAACAGCTTTGCAAATGTATTGCCTATTGCACCTCCTACCTGAAGTGCAGCACCTTCTCGTCCGGCAGAACCACCACACAGATGGGTAAGCAGTGTTGATACAATTATAAGGGGAGCAACTCTTCCCGGGACTTCATCATTCGACTGTATTGCGGTTATGACAAGGTTAGTTCCACGGTTTCCAGCTTCATGGACTATATTGTACATGAATACAATGATGATACCGGCAACAGGCAGTCCGAATAGTAAAAATGGGTATTCAACGCGCAGGCTGCCTACATAACCAAGCATCAGGTGAAATACAGCACCGACAGCACCAATAAAACAGCCACATACAACCGAGCAGAATAACCATTTGAAAAGAGTTATTACTGCAAGCTTAAGCCGTTGAATATATTCAAACATAGTTTCTTTATCCATATTCCAGACCTCTATATTAGAAAACTTTTCTGCTCATATTACTGTTATGATAAGCAGGATCATTAGTAACATCATCAATAAACCATGAAGGGGCAGTGTATGAATTAGCAGCTTCGATAGTTGGAAATTCAACTTCTGCAAGGATAGTGCCAGCAAAGAGCCCCTCAAATATGTCAAGTTCAATAGTATATCCATTGCCATCAGGGATTTCATAACGCTTCTTGGTGATGATATTGCCATCAGCTTTCTTAATCAGATGTTCATAGGCTTCTTTGTTAAGTGGAAGATTATATTCTTCCCTGGCCATCATTCCGCCACCCTTATAAGTGAGATAGTAATTATCATTGTCGCGTCTTACACGGACAACAGGAGCAGTGTTAAGATAGCCCTGTTCAATAAAGCGGCAGGGATAAGAATCTATATTGTCAGGGATGCCTGACACAAGATACTTGCGTTCGATTTCCATAATTAATAAACCTCGATTTCATGAACTTAATTAAATAAAGAGAAAAAAGGCTGCCACATAAGTGACAGCCTTTAAAAGTCATAATTAATTACTTCTTCTTAGACTTCTTAGCTGGAGCTGCAGGTGTGTTAACAACATCCTTTAAAGCCTTACCAGCCTTGAACTTTGGAGCCTTAGAAGCAGGAATCTTAATAGCTTCGCCTGTCTGAGGATTCTTTCCTGTTCTAGCAGCTCTTTCAGCAACTTCAAATGTACCGAAACCTACTAACTGAATCTTCTCGCCAGCCTTTAACTGCTCTGCAACAGTATCTGTGAAAGCCTTAACAGCACCTTCAGCGTCCTTCTTAGAAAGTCCAGCCTTTTCTGCGATAGCAGCAACTAATTCTGTCTTATTCATGATTTAATTGTCCTCCTTAAAAAATTAAGTAATAATAAGTATAGATTATTTATACTCCTAGATTCATGATTTGTCAATAAAAAGTGGCTCAAAATGGGGATTTTTGGCACTTTTTGCTGAATGTAAATACTTACGTTTCATCCATTAATTCTTCCCAGTGTTCATACAGTTCGTCTAATTCTTTCTTTAGTTGAGTGGATTCATTATGAAGTTCCATTAAACGGGCTGTATTACTGCCTATTGAAGGATCTGAATATTCTGTATCAATAGCGGATAATCTGTCTTCAATATCAGCAATTCTTATTTCGGTTTTCTTAATTTCATTCTGCTTTTTCTTAAGCTTATTTTGTTCTTCACGCGACTGCTGCCATGAGAGCTTTGAATCTTTTTTGGTAGTGTTATCAGAAGAACTCAATTGTGCATCAGGGGAAGCCTTTGCTGTAAGTATATCCCTTTTTTCCAGATAATAATCATAATTACCAATATAATTAACAATATTCTGGTTAGTGAGTTCAATTATTCTTGTTGCTGTTGCATTAATAAAGTATCTGTCGTGTGAGACATAAAGAATTGTGCCAGTGTAGCTGTTAAGGGCATTCTCAAGAATTTCCTTGGATACAATATCAAGGTGGTTAGTAGGCTCATCGAGAATAAGCAGGTTGGCATTGGAAAGCATAAGCTTTGCCAGTGAAACACGTCCGCGTTCACCACCACTTAAATCGCGGATATATTTGAATACATCATCATCAGTAAAAAGAAATGCTGCAAGAGTATTTCTTATCTGTGTATTGTTGAGGTCAGGATATGCGTCCTGAATCTCCTGAAAAAGAGTCTTGTCAGGGTCAAGAACATGGTGTTCCTGATCATAATAACCGATGGAAACTTTAGCACCAAGGTAAATGCTTCCGCTGTCTGGCGGGATAATGCCGTTAATAAGCTTTAATATAGTAGTCTTACCAGTTCCGTTATTACCTATTAAAGCAACACGTTCACCACGCTTAATCTCAAAATTAATATTATTAAAAAGAGTATTGCCGTCAAACGATTTGGTAAGGTCAGTAACAGTAAGGACATCATTACCACTTATAACAGATGGCTCAAGTTTAATGTTCATCCTGGCATTAAGCTCAACTGGTTTGTCAACAACCTCAATCTTATCAAGCATTTTTTCACGGCTCTCTGCACGTTTGATGGATTTCTCACGGTTAAACTGCTTTAACTTGGCAATAACCTCTTCCTGATGTTTGATATTACGCTGCTGATTTAAGTATTCCTTTAACTTCATATTACGAAGAATTGCCTTCTTTGAGGCATAATCTGTGTAATTACCAGAAAATACAGTACAGTCACCGTTATCAATCTCGATAATTTTGCTTACAATCTTATCAAGGAAATATCTGTCGTGTGCAACGATAAGAACCGCACCATTGTAATTAAGAAGGTAATTCTCTAACCAGCTTATAGATTCCATATCAAGGTGGTTGGTAGGCTCATCAAGCATAATAATATCAGGCTTGGAAAGTAATAGCTTACCTAGAGATACACGGGTTTTCTGGCCACCGGATAAGGTATTTACATGTAAAGAGAAATCCTCTTCAGCAAAACCAAGACCTTTAAGTACGCCTGTAATCTCGCTTTTATATGCGTAACCGTTATTCATCTCGAATTCATGATTAAGATTGGTGTATCTGTTCATAAGAGCATCAAGCTCATCACCTGAAGCATTGTTCATGGCAGCCTCAATTCTTCTTAATTCACTCTCCATATCAAGGATATACTGCTTTACAGAAAGAAGCTCATCATAAATGCTTCTGTCAGACTGAAGGTCCTGCTGCTGAGCAAGATAACCAAGAGTCTTATCCTTAGCAAGAGTGACAATGCCTGTATCAGCAGGTTCTTCACCGGTGATAATCTTTAACAGAGTAGATTTACCTGCACCATTGATTCCAACAATGGCAGCCTTCTCATGGTCTTCTATATTAAAAGAACAGGACTTGATAATGACATCCGTTCCAAAAGATTTACTAATATTATTACAAGATAAAATCATACATACTCCTTTTATTATATGTATCCAGCCTTCACCAGAAGGGGATATGTGCATTTAGTCTGTCATTGTGCAGGCATGCTTCGTAAAACCCGCCAGGATTGCTAATTTGCTGCACCCAGTCTGGGGCTTCTTTGATTGTTTATGTTCATTCGACATCTGTACATTTGCTTTGCGATGTTCGCCTGTGACCTACACGAAAGGTGTATGTCACAGACATACATCTCTTCGCAATTGTTCAGCTGGCGAATGTACACAAACGTTGAGTCAAAATTCAGCATCTGACAAATTGATGCAATTCTTACAAAATGTTTTGTTATTTCTTATTCATGCGAAGATGTATGCAAGTGATCGTATTCGAAAAAGTAAAGGTATAAAATATATGTAAGAAGGAAGAGTTTGTGATAGAAATTAGGATCGATGATTTGAGTAAGAAAATCCGAGAGCAGCGCCCCATCATCCACTGCATCACGAATGCGGTGACAGTCAATGATTGTGCGAATATTCTGCTTGCAGCAGGTGCGTCCCCGACAATGGCGCATCATCCGCTAGAGGTGGCAGAGATTACGGAGGGCGCAGCGGCTCTCGTCTGCAACTTTGGAGCGATTGCCGATTACGAGGCGATGCTGGCTGCTGGAATGCGTGCGCACGAATTGCATCATGCGATTATCGTGGATCCGGTCGGTGTGTCTGGCTCGACTTACCGCAGAAACCAGTGTCTGGATTATATTGCTGCGGTTCGTCCGACTTGCATCCGCGGAAATTATTCGGAAATTAAAGCTTTGCTGGAAAATTGTAAGACTGTTACCGGCGTCGATGCTGCAAGCGAAGATCAGCAGGCGGACGGACGGGATGCATTGATCCTTGAGATGGAGCAATATGCGGCACGTGAGCAGATCGTTCTGATCGCATCCGGCGAGACGGATATCATTACAGATGGTCACAAAACATATCTTTGCAAGAATGGTGATCCACTTATGGCGCGCATTACCGGTGCCGGATGTATGTCATCCGTGATGCTTGGCGCATTTCTTGGCGTGGACGCATCGGTAGAGAGCGCGGCAGCATGTTGCGCCTTTATGGGAATCGCCGGGGAGCTTGCTGCGGAGCGCACGCATGCGTGCGGAGGCGGAACGATGACTTTCCGTGACCGATTGATTGATGCGGTATCACTTATGGATTCGGAAAATGTAGAAACGCGCACTCGCATTTTTGAAAAATGATGTCCTGAGAGAGGAAAACGAAGCAAGGAACATCAGAAAAAGCAATGTACCCACGAGAAAGTCGAGAAAAAATGATGTTCGATAAGCAAAAAGGCAGCTTGGAACAATAATAAGAATGAAAAGAGGGGGAACTATGGAGCAGAAAACATTACGAGCAGAAGATGGATACAAATTGGACCTGCATATTTTCGAGACGGAAAATGCGCGCAGCTGTGTGCAGATCATTCATGGCATGGAGGAACACAAGGAGCGCTACGATGCGTTTGCGCAGGAGCTGCAGAAGGCAGGATTTACCGTGGTTAGTTCCGACATGCGTGGGCACGGCGTGGGTGCGCCGGAACTGGGCTTTTTTAAGGAGAAAGATGGATATAAGCTGCTTCTGTCTGATCAGAAGCGCATCACGGATTACATCAGAGAGCGTTTCGGAGTAAAGAAAGTCAACATTTTTGCGCATTCCATGGGAACAATTATCGCCCGCAACCTGTTGCAGACGGAGAGTGCAAAGTATGAGCGCGTCGTGCTTTCCGGTTATCCGTATCATCCTGGCAAGGCTGCCGTGGCAGCAGGCTTTTTGCTGACGGATGTGATCGGGCTGGTGAAAGGACCGAAGTATCATTCAAAGCTTGTGCAGATGGCATCGACCGGATCGTTCAACAAGGCAATCCAGAATCCGAAGACCAAGCTGGACTGGCTGAGTGTCAATGAGGAAAATGTGGCGACGTATCTGGATGACCCGTACTGTGGTCATGGATTCAGCGTGTCAGCTTCCCATGATCTGTTTTCTCTTGTCTCCAATATGGAGAATGTGGCTTTGTACAAGCATGTGGATAAGAATCTCCCGATTCTGATGCTGCGTGGAAAAGAGGATCCGTCGACAGGCTTTGACAAAGGTGCGAAGCAAAGCATCGCAACGCTTCGGGCGGCAGGTTTTGTCAGAATTAAAACGATCGAGTATGACAACATGCGTCACGAGATCTTAAACGAGAAAGAAAAGCAGAAAGTAATCGATGATGTGATCGCTTTCTATAGGGCTTAGATGTGAGAAAAAGCAGCGCCTTTTTGCTGGCTGGATTTGTTGTCGGTTACACAGTGAATAGAGTGGAAAACAATTCATGGATGGACATTATATTTAGCCTTGTAAAATTGGGCTCGCTTCTATATAATGGTGTTTGATTAAGTTACGCACTTATTAACAATCGCGAGTCGAACAGACAACCATGAGCCTGCATGTGAAAGGAAGCATTCACCCGTTTCAGGTGGAATTGGTTAAAATCATGTGGGGATTCGTGCTATATAAATTAACATTCAGGAGGAACATAAATGGATCAGGAAAAAGTCATCGTCATTGACTTTGGTGGTCAGTACAATCAGCTCGTTGCGCGTCGTGTTCGCGAGTGCAACGTGTACTGTGAGATTTACTCATACAAGATTGATATTGAGAAAATCAAAGAAATGAATCCTAAGGGAATTATCCTTACCGGCGGTCCGAACAGCTGCTACGAAGAGGATTCACCATCTTACCAAAAGGAACTTTTTGAGCTTGGAATTCCGGTGCTCGGTATCTGCTACGGAGCACAGCTCATGATGCACAAATTAGGCGGCAAAGTCATCACACCGGAAGTCGGTGAGTACGGAAAAACCGAGATCACATACGCGTCAAATGGCGTTATGTTTAAGGATCTCCCGGAGAAATCCGTCTGCTGGATGAGCCATTTTGACCGGATCGCTGAGGCTGCGCCGGGCTTTGAAGTTGTTGCACATACGGCAGACTGCCCAATCGCAGCAACGCAGAACGTTGAGAAAAAGCTTTACGCAGTACAGTTCCATCCGGAAGTACTTCATACCATTAACGGAACACAGATGATCTACAACTTCGTGCGCGGCGTATGTGGATGCGCAGGCACATGGAAGATGGATTCGTTCGTAGAGAATGCAATCAAGGAAGTCCGCGAGAAAGTCGGCGACGGAAAAGTCCTTCTCGCTCTCTCCGGCGGCGTGGATTCGTCCGTACTTGCAGCTTTACTTGCCAAGGCAATCGGCAAGCAGCTGACCTGTGTATTTGTTGATCACGGTCTTCTCCGCAAGAATGAGGGAGATGAGGTCGAAGGCGTTTTCGGTAAAGACGGATCGTTCGATATTAACTTCGTTCGTGTCAACGCGCAGGAACGTTATTACAGTAAGCTCGCAGGCGTAACCGAGCCGGAGCGTAAGAGAAAAATCATCGGCGAAGAATTCATTCGCGTTTTTGAAGAAGAAGCAAAGAAGATCGGCAAAGTCGATTTCCTTGCACAGGGAACCATCTATCCGGACGTTGTAGAGTCGGGACTTGGCGGAGAATCCGCAGTCATCAAGTCGCACCACAATGTCGGAGGACTTCCGGATTATGTTGATTTCAAAGAGATCATCGAGCCGCTTCGTAACCTCTTCAAGGACGAGGTTCGTAAAGCCGGTTTAGAGCTTGGACTGCCGGATTATCTTGTATACCGCCAGCCATTCCCTGGCCCGGGACTTGGAATCCGAATCATCGGTGAAGTTACCGCCGAGAAGGTCCGCATCGTACAGGATGCCGACTGGATCTACAGAAGCGAAGTCGAAAAAGCAGCAAAAGAGTACAAGGAGGCACACGGTGAGGAGCCATCCTGGATGCCGAACCAGTATTTTGCCGCTTTGACCAATATGCGAAGCGTAGGAGTCATGGGTGACGAGCGTACCTATGATTACGCCGTTGCCGTGCGTGCAGTGCGCACCGTCGATTTCATGACAGCCGATGCAGCTGAGATTCCATTCGAGGTACTCCAGACCGTGATGAGCCGAATCATCAACGAGGTCAAGGGAGTGAACCGCGTATTCTATGATCTCACGAGTAAGCCACCAGGAACGATTGAGTTTGAGTAAGAGCCACAATCATGAGAAGCCAGTATTTATGCGGGCTGCAAG
>ERZ840371.1839-NODE-1839-length-20650-cov-9.147754_pt1 | contig 20650 bp, 14 predicted proteins | sample MGYA00519937_ERZ840371 | MGnify/ENA primary metagenome ERZ840371 (study PRJEB31850, sample SAMEA3708873) | human gut metagenome | biome: human gut; feature: human-associated habitat; material: faeces | place: China | collected 2014 ... | reverse complement strand
GAAAACTTAGGATTTCAATGGCGCAGGACACCCTTCTTGGGTTTCCCGCGCACACGCTTCCTTACCGTTGCGGAAAATTTACCACGTTATCGACAGTTTCGGAGGAAACCAAAATGCTGCGCCTGTCTCCGTTCATCACCGTTTACTGCTGCGCGGTGGCGGCCCTGCTGGGCGCCTGTACGGGCAGCTTTTTGGCCTGTCTGGCGTGGCGCACCGTCCAAGGGGAGTCCGTTCTCCGGGGGCGCTCCCACTGCGACGTCTGCGGCCATGTGCTGGGCGTCCGGGATCTGGTGCCGGTGTTCAGCTATCTGTTCTCCGGGGGCAAGTGCCGCTACTGCGGCGCAAAGCTCTCCGCCCGCCATGTGTGGGGGGAGCTGATCTCTGCGGCGGTGTTCGTGAGCCTGCTGCTCCAAAATGATATTTCGCTCCAAACCCTCGAAGGGTGGCTGCTGGCCTGTGTGCTGCTGGCCTGCGCCTTCGCGGATCTGGAGGGGTACATCATTCCCGACCGCTTTGTGGCGGTTGGTGCTGTGCTGTTCGCCGCCACCTTATTTTGGGAGCCGGAACCACTCCGCCGTGCGCTGGACGGCGCATTGGGCGGTGTGACCGTGGCCGGCGGATTGCTGCTGCTGTCCCTTTATATGGACAAGCGCATGCAGCGGGAGACGCTGGGCGGCGGCGACATCAAGCTGCTGTTTCTCACCGGGCTCTTTTTCGGCTGGAAAGGGAACCTGCTGTGTCTGGTCCTTGCCTGCGTGGTGGGGATCGTGTGGGGCCTTGCCGGGAAGCGGCGGGGCGAGGCCATCCCGTGGGGACCCTCCATCGCCATCGGCGCATGGATCACCGCTCTGGCGGGACAGCCGTTTATCAACTGGTATCTGGGCCTTTTTGCCTGAGTCTTTTTATCGAGAAAGCGAGGACGTGACATGGGGAAGATCGTAGGCTTTGAAATTGGCGATCATAGTGTCAAGCTGGCGTATTTTGCCGGTAATGAATTGAAAAAGGCGGTGTGCGCGGAGCTGCCGGACGCCATGGTGTCCCACGGGCGCATCCTGTCCATGGACGCTATGGCGGATTTCCTGCGGGATACCGCCCGGGCCAACGGCATTCCGCGGGCGGGGGCGGCGGTGTCCCTGTCCTTGGCGGATGCCTATACCCGGGACGTGACCATGCCCGCCATGACGGAGCAGCAGCTATCCTACAATCTGCCCTTTGAATTCCATGATTTCCTGACGGAGGAGAAGAGCAAGTATTTCTTCGACTATTCCGTGCGGGAGGTTCGCAGAGATCCGGACGGCTATCCCTTGGAGATGGATCTGTTCGCCTGTGCCATGCTGAAGGAGCGGGTGGAGGCCTACCGGGCCATGTTCCGCCGGGCTGGCTTTAAGCTGAAGGTGCTGACACCTCTGGAATGCGCCTACGGCGCGCTGATGGTGGAGCACATCCGCCGCACCGGCGCGCCGGAGATCGGCCGCTGCGTGGTGAATCTGGGCCATCGGGTGACCCGGATGCACTTCCTGCAGGGCGGCGAGTGCGTGGGCGTCCGGGAGATCGACATGGGTCTGGCGGATCTGGACCGGATCATTGCCGACAAGCTGGACGTGGAGATCCATGTGGCCCATGAGTATAAGCAGAGCAATTTCAACGGCGTGCTGGAAACGGACTACGCCAGGGGATTTTACAGCCGTCTGGCGGTGGAGATCATGAAGGCCGTCAATTTCTACCACTACAACAACCGGGACCGGGAATTGAAGGAGCTGTATCTCTGCGGCGGCGGCGCGGCCATCATGCCGCTGCGGGAGACCGTGGCCGACACGGTGAACCTGACGGTCCGGGGCGGCGAGGAACTGTTGGACGAGGGGATGCGCCCGGCCGAGGAGCCGTGGCTGTATCTGCGGGCCATCGGCAGCGTCTGTGAGGGAGGATTGAAATGATTCTGGAAAAAGAGCGGGAGGAGGTCTCCGTCCCGGCGCAGCAGCCGGCGGAAGCCATCCCCTATGAGCCTGCCCCCAGCGGGGCTGCCCCCCGGAAAATGATCAAATGCCCCAGCAAGACGGGCATCAATATGAACAAGCGGGAAAAGCGCACCGGAGAAATGCTGACCTTGGTGATCGGTCTGGCGGTGATCCTGCTGATGGCGGGTCTGGTGGCCCGGTTCGGCGTGATGGAGCAGTACCGGCGTCTGTCCGAGGCCCAGAGCGCTTACGGAAAGGTCCACAGCCAGCTCACCGCCTGTCAGGAACAGCTGACGGACTACGAGCAGGTGCTGGCGGAGTACCGGAGCAGCTCTCTGGACGGCATGGCGGACAGCGAGGGCGAGCTGGTCACCGTCCCCCGGCGGGACGTGCTGGATCTGGTGGAGACCCTGATGATGCCCCGCGGCAAGGTGCTCTCCGTCGAGATCCTGGATGACGCTGCCGAGGTGGAGATGTCCGATATGCGACTGGACCAGATCTCCGAGATGTTCGCCGTGATGGAGGAGCAGCCCATCGTGCAGAGCGTGGAGCTGAATGTGGCTTCCACGGAGGAAAACAGGGCGGCTTCCGTTTTGAGCTTCTCCGTGAGGATCTATCTGCGGCCGGAAACGGAGGTGGCGGAATGAACCGGGAACTGACAAGACGGGAAACGGTCCTGCTGCTGATTTTGGTGGTTCTGGTCATTTTCCTGGGCTACTTCAAGCTGATCTTTGAGCCGATTCAGGATCAGGTGGCCCAGTATCAGGACACGACCTCTCAGGAGCAGAGCGAGCTGGAGCAGGATCTGATCCTGCTGACGCGGAAGCAGGAGATGCAGCGCAAGATCGAGGAGGTCCGGGCCTCCGGCGAGGAGCGGACGATCCCTCAGTATGACAACAGCAGAAGGCTCATGCTGGACCTTCACCGCATTCTGGATTCTGCGGTGGACTACTCTCTGGACTTTTCCCAGAGCACAACGCAGGACAGCTACATCGTTCTGCGGCCGGTGACCATGAGCTTCCAGACCCATACCTACGCCCAGGCGCGGACCATTGTGGACGCCCTGAGCGAAAGCGAGAATATGAACCAGATCTCCGATCTGAGTATCCGGACCAATCAGGGCCAGGACCGGGATCTGGTGCAGACAGATCTGGTGATCACGTATTTTGAGGTGGCCTCCTGACGGAAGGCCGGAGGAGAAAGGGACCCCCATGAAAAACAAGGCGACACGGAACAATATGCGCGGCTTTTCGCTGATGGAGATGCTGGTGACGGTATTGATCCTGGTGATCCTGTTTGCCTTGGCCATGATCCCGATCTCCAAAATTCAGAAAAACCTCCGGCAGACGGAGCTGGACAGCCGGGCGGAGATGATCTTCTCCGCCGTGCAGAACCGGATGACCCGGCTTCAGGCTGCCGGTCAGGACAGCTATTATCAGCCTACCAGCGGAGTAGGCGTTGAAAAGCTGAACATGATCCCCAAGGACGCGGATGAGGAAAAATACAAGGATACCACGCTGGCCTACGTGACTTCTGCTGACAAGAACAACAAGGATTCCGCCGCTTCCTGGATCTATCCGGAGACGGAAGCCGAGGCGGACCTGTGGGACGGCAGCTGGGTGGTGGAGTTCGATCCTTCCAGCGGCAGTGTTTACGCGGTGTTTTTCAGTCGGGAGGACATGAACTACACGCCGGAAAGCTTCAAGGATTTGCGCTACCGCGACAAGCGTCTGGAGAATGGCGCTAAAATCGGCTACTACGGCGGTGACTCCGTGGGCGCGGCGGCGACCGAAAGTCTGGACCTTACGGTGGATGTCATCAATAAGGATCAGCTGCTGGTGGTGGCCTCCTGCAAGGTTAACCTCAGGAATAAGCCGCAATTTTATGCCGTCATTAAGGACGAGTCCGGCCATACCGTTAAGGAATTTGAAATTGAAGATGGTGCGGTGGACACCGTAAAAACGGAAAACGGCCTCCGCACGGCAACGCTGGTGCTGGATAATCTCAGTACAGGAAAAAATCTGCGCTTCGGACAGCAGGAGCGCTTTAACAAGCTGATCCCCGGCGAAAACCTGACGGTGACGATCCGGGTAAAGGATGAGAATAACAACCAGATCCAGGGAACCTCCAAGACCGTTACCACCAACAGCCTGTTTGCGGAGGTCCGGGATGATGCCAGCGGGATCGGCAGAACCGGCCGGACGGCGGTGATCAAGTACGGACGGCATCTGCAAAATCTGGAGGAGGCCTCCGGCTTAACGCCCGCCATCACCGCCGCGGTGCAGGAGCGGGATATCCAATTCAAGAGCGATGAAAGCGATAGTTGGGGTGTTCTCTATCCGACCCAGAACTTTGTGCCTCTCGTGAATCCTAAAATCAACAGCTATCACAGTAAGATCGGAAGCTATTGCCCGGTGATCTATGATCTGACGGTCGACACGACCGACACGACCGACACGACCGACGCGGGCTTGTTCCAGACTTTTGCCGGTGAACTGAAAAACATCCGTCTGGCCGGTGCCCAGATTAAGGGCAGCGGAAATGTCGGCGGTCTGGTGGGAAAACTGACCGGCGAGACAACGATCGACGGCTGTCAGGTGTACCTGAGCCGCGCCAAGGGCCAGTTGAACGAAAAAACAGAAAAAGACATTTGGATCGACGGCGCTGTGTCCGGCGGTCTGGTCGGTGATACGGATTTTTCTGCGCTGACGATCCAAAACAGCCTGGCTGCCACGGTGATCCAAGGCAAGACCGCTGCTGGCGGTCTGGTGGGCATAGGGCATGGAGGGATTTCTCTTGACCACTCCTATGCAGATTGCTACCTTTACAGTGATCCGGATACCACTGAAACGGATGCAGGTTATGCCGGCGGTTTGATTGGCTGGCGATATGGTGCTACAACAACGTTAAAAATCACAGATTGTTATGCCGCCGGTTTCTTGGTGGGTAAAACTACTGCAGGCCTTGTGGCGTGCGACCTGTCTGCCGATAATAATACACTGCAAAATGTATACAGTGCCTGTGTTCCGCTGACCGCAGAAAAGTTGACGTATGGAACGGTTATCCTAAATAAGAATCAAGGTGACGGATCGTATGCAAAAAAAGTGTACTATCTCGGCAAATCGGTGGAACCTACCATCGGTACACAGAAAGACTATGATGTTCTGAACGCCCCGAACGCGGATACGCTGTTCGATTCTAAAGCTTTCACCAGACAGAACAGCGATACCTATGCCTACAACCTGATGAAAGGTCTGGGCCTGACGCTGTACTCCTATCCCAAGCTGAAAAACCTGCCCCATTACGGCGACTGGAAGGCGAAGTTTGAAAACGGCGCACTGGTATACTACGAGCAATATGACGGTAACAGCTACGGCTTCTTCGGTGCGAACGTTGAGGCGCTGTCCGACAAACCGGTGACAGGCGACGGCTACGGCGTAGTCTATGAGAAGAACTTGCCTACTGATCCTGTAATCGTGACGGTTAATGACCACCCCTATGAATTGAAACCGAAGGACAAGATCCCCATTAAGGTCACCGACAAGGCCGGTACAGAAAAGACCTACTACCTGCTGCCCCTGCCTGCGAAGCTGGTGCAGAATGTCATTGATGTCCCGACCGGCTTCTACACGGAGCTGAAGGTGGGCGCGGCGGGCAAGGCCTACTACTACAACCCCCATTTTGCCAAGACTGCGATGGCGGCCAAAACCGGAACACCGGAGTTGGTCAGCATCCGCACGGCGCGGCAGCTGTACGCCCTGAGTGAATATTACGATAAATACCGGGATATTCTGCCCAAAGATGCCGCCTTCCAGCAGGAGCGGGACATTGATTACGCGGCCTATGTCTGGGCAAAGTACGGCAAGGATGAAAAAGTAGTCACTCAGCAGACTCCCATCGGACAGACGGAAAAGACTGCGTTTAAGCACCGCTATGACGGCGGCAGCCATATCATCACCGGCGTTTCCTTTGCCAGCGGGGAGGACGGCCCTGCCGTCGGCCTGTTCGGCTTTACAACAGGAACGCTGGAGAACATCGTTGTGACAACGAAGGAGCCGCTGAAAACCGCTCCCACCTCCAAATTGGGCGGCAATGTCCAGTGGAAAACGGTGTATACAGGCGTATTGGCCGGTAAAAACAGCGGCACGATCAAAAACTGCGCCGTTTCCGGCTACCGGCTGTCCGGCAGCGCCTACAGCGGCAGCACCTACTACCTCGGCGGTCTGGTGGGCTGCAACGAGGGCCTGATCCAGGCATGCAGCGCCGATATTCCCAGCATCACCGGCACCAGCACCTATGCGCAAAGCTATTGTGCCGGCGGTCTGGTGGGTATGAACGACGGCAGCGGCCAGATCCGCCAGAGTTATGCGATTGGTAGTATCAAGCTGACGGAGATCCGCGGCAGCGCTGTGATCTCCGGCTTTGCGGGCGAGAACCGGGGCGTTATTCGGAACTGCTACTGCGCCATGGATCTGAACGCGGTGACGGGCGCGGATGTCAACGGCTTCTCCACGGATCTGGGCAGCGTGACCAAGTGCTATTACCTCAACGGCAGTACCCATACCTTTGCCGGAGCGGTGCGCCTGTACGATTACAAGGCGGGCACCTCCTCCGGTGCGCAGCCACGGGATCATAAGCAGATGAAAGCGCTGGCTTCGGAATTGGACGGCTTTGCCGCGGTTGATGATGCAGCGCACAGCATCAACCACCAGAATACGGACCCTTCTGAAACGGTGTATCCCTATCCCAGCAGCGTCACCGCCGCGGACAAGAAGCCCGTCCACTACGGCGACTGGGTCACCGACGCGGACATGGGAACCATCGGCATGGTCTATTGGGAAAAGGAAGAGGGCGGCGCCAACAGCGGCTATCACTTCTCCTACATCGGCTTCACCGGAACTGCCCGCAAGGAGGGCAGCAGCCTTTGCACCGCCCACGATGACGGCGGCAAGATCACCGATTTCGGCTACGGCTACTACTGCAAGGACAAAACAAGTGGGAAGCTGACGCCGAGCGACAACTTTGTCCTTGAGGGGAAAAATGACGCAGCGGAAAAAGCGCTTGCCAAGCAGGTGCCCGGCTATACCTTCACCTGCTATCGGACCGACGGCAAAGACGGCCTGCAGCTGTCGGCAGAGACCAAAAGCAACAGTGACAGCTTTACACTTGCCGCCAACGGCACATGGACCTTGCAGCAGAATGGGAAGCCCTACACCTACGCCGTCTGCCCCTTCTTCGGAGACTCCTACTGCCCGGTTGAGGATGTGGGCAATGCGCAGAATCTCGGCAAGACGGGCGCGAAAAAGCAGTACCAGATCCGCTCCGTGGAGCAGCTGCAATTCATCAACTGGAGCTGTGAAGTCATACCAACGAATATTGGCTACTGGTGGAAACCTAAGTATTCTTTCACCTTTAATACCGGAACGGACCGCCCGGTGACCTCAGAAACCTATAAGCAGTTCCCCTATCTGCAATACGCTACAGTCGCGGAGAAAGGGGAGCAGAAGATGAGCGCTGCGCTGAAAAACCGCCCCCAGCGAAGCTGGACCCAGACGCATGACCTCAATGGTATGGCCCTGAACGCTCCGGCGGATGTCACAATGAATACCGTGTTCTATCCCATTGCCGGCGCGGTAGACGATCATACAGGTAGCGACTACAATGTTGTGCTGTATACGTGGTTCGGCGGGAAGTATGACGGCGGGAACTACTACATCAAGAACATCGCCATCGACTCCTACTGCTACAATGTAGGCGTATTCGGCACCACGGCAGGCGCAACGATCGAAAACATCATGCTCTATAGCGACAACGATGGTGTGATCCAGCGCAGCACAGGTTATACGCCGTCTTCCGGCACACGGAAAGAAAATCAGTATCAGTGCGCCTATGCTCTGGGCGGTTTGGTGGGCATCGCTTATGATTATCAAGACAATCTTGGCAAGAGCACCATCCAGAACTGCGCCATCGCAGGCTATACCGTTGCTGACAACAGCAAGAATAAACAGCAGCTTGGTGAGGCGGTAGTTGGCGGCTTGATCGGTGTTTCCAACGTTAACCTGATGAAATGCACCGCAGTGGTGGACATTCAGATTAACTGCACCCACCGTGATAACAATGAAAACGGCGCCTTGAACGCGCCGCAATGGGGCACATTTGTCCGCGTGGGCGGTATAGCTGGCGGCGTACGCTACAGCGTGACGGACTGCTACTCCGGCGGTACGATCACTGTGGGGAATGAAACGCTCCGCGAGCGTGTTGGAAACGAAAGCGGAAGCCTACTTGACACAAAAACACTTCAGTTTACGAATGACACCGCCTTCAATATGGGTGGGGGATCAAGTGGACGAAGTCCGGCTACGTATATTTTCCTTGGCGGCATCGGCGGCAGCGGTTTCTCGTCAAACTTCATGAATTTCACCAATTCGGACAAAGTGGTCGATGGTAAGCCGGTTTATAAGAATTGCTATACCTACATGATCTTCCCGAAACTGGAGGGAACGATCAATGGTATCAGCCTCATCGGCAGCGTGGCGGACCGATTTGGTCAGGCGGAGCAGCTGACGATCCAAAACTGCTACTATCTTGCTGACAGTGCGAAGATTGATTTCTTCAATGCATTGCGAGCAAAGGGTGATTCGGCGAAAAGCTCGCTTGCCGATGTTTACGGAGGCGGGACGTCAAACACTGCGCAAGAGGCCGCGCGGAAGCGTATGCTCCAGGGCGACCTGCGAGATATGGCGAGCGTGATGTGGGGAAGCGGCAAGGATAAAATTTACAGCATCGGCCTGACGGAACGCACCTACGCCCAGATGTCGAACCGGAGCGACAAGACAGCCAACAACTTCCAGAAAAAGCTGGGCAATGGGTTCGGTTGGGTCACCAATATGGAAAACGGCTCCACGATCCACGGCAAGTACAGCTTCCCCGGCAGTGACGCGGCTCTGCAAGGGCAGGATTATCCCTTCCCCACCGTGCTGCGGGGAACGGACAGCACCGGGGTGACGGTCAACCTCCACTACGGCGCATGGCCCAAGGTGGGTATGCTCTGGAACGAGGGTATTGTCTCTCTGGATCTGATCGCGGACTATGTGCCGTCCTCCGAGGCCACGAAGGAACTGAAACTGAATCTGTTCAATGTACCCGAGGGGACAGGGACGAAATCGCTGGAATTCACTTACAGCCCCGAGGGCGTGGTCACGGCATAGGCTACCAAAAACGAAACGGGCGACTTTGCGGTCACGCTGACGGGCGTAGGGACCGGCGCAACCGAGGTAACGGCTGACTACGGCGGCTATACCGCCCGACTGATGGTCACGGTCACAGCTGATCTGAAGGTGGACTTGGAACCGGAAAGCGTTGAACTGAACGTAGGAAACGAAAAGGCCGTCCAGATCAAGGCTGTTGACAAGAAGAATCAAGCGCATACAGCCACCTGGACAGTCACCAGCGATAATCAGGAGGTGGCAGCGGTCACCGAGCCTGCTGACGGCCAGATCAAGGTCACGGGCGTTACCGCGGGAGAAACGCAGCTCCGCATCACAGCGACCTGCACAGTGGGCGGCAAGGACTACACCGCCACGGCCATCCTGCCGGTAACGGTCAAGGGGGACGATACCTCGATTACACCCGATCCGGGCAGTGGAGACTGAACAAACACAATGGGACGGCGATTGCCGTCGGAATTTCCGGGAAAATGAGAGGAAAGGAGGGCGATCCGGATGAAAAAGTTGAAAAACAACAGCGGCGCTACGATCCTGATGGCCCTCCTGCTCATTTTGCTGGCCATGGCGGTGGGTGCGGCGATCCTGACGGCTGCCGTCAGCGCCGCCCACCACATGAAAAGCGACCGGGAAGCCCAGCAGAACTACCTGACGGTCAGCTCCGCGGCAGAGCTGATCCGGGACAGCATTGCGGGGGACACGTATGAGCGGACCATGACGGAGACCCATACCGCGAGCACAGATGCGGAGGGGAATACAACATATACGGTCTCACGCGAAGCTAAGGTAACAGCCCCCCCAAAGGGGATCATGGGCGCATGGCTGTCCGCCTGTATCGAGAATGGCAACGATAATAACGAATATGCCAGTCTCAAGGCTTTCAAGGATACCATCGAAGTGAATCTGAAGATCAACGATGACACCAGCCTGCGGACGGTGAAAGCTGCCTTTTCCGCACAGAAGGACGGCAAAATTCAGGTGGAGCTGTCTTTGAAACCGGAAGAGGGTAAGACGGATGACTGCCGCATGACCCTGACCATGCAGGGGACGCTGACACAGGCGGACCCGGAATACCGCTCCGACGGAGATAACTACTCGTATACATACAAGACCACGGTCAAGTGGGAGCCGCAGAGGATCACCAAAGGGATCGAGGTGACAGGCCCATGAACAAGCTGAGAAATAACCGGGGCGAAACGCTGGTGGAGTCTCTGGTCTCCATCCTGATCGCCGTGCTGGCTTTTGGCATTCTGGCCACGTCTGTGGTCACGGCGGAAAAGATCAACGCCAAGACCCGGAACACGAATGTTATGTTTCGGTATGACGAGGCAAAAGAAATAGTCGACAAGAATGTTGAGCTGAAAGGCACTGGTAAAACCGGCTCCGGCAAGGTGTCGCTCTACAAAAGCAACGGCTATTACTATTACAGCCACGATAAAGCGGGGGCCGGGTCATGAAAAAACTGCGGAATCAAAACGGCCTGACCCTGACGGAGATGCTCTGCACGGTGATCATCGTGCTGCTGTTCAGCAGCCTTGTGGCGGTGGGTGCCAATGCTGCGGTGCGGAGCTTCCGCATTTCCATGGCGGACTCTCAGGCCCAGGAGCTTTGCTCCACGCTGACCACCGCCATCAGCGACAAGCTGCGCTACTGCACGGTGGAGACCGACAACACGGTGTTTATTCAGGGCGTGGGCTATGTGAACGGTGCGCCTAACGAGATTTTTACCCTGAATTCTGACAGCGGTCAGGTGTATCTGGGAGAAAATAAATTCCTGGGTGCATACGCCTATCCGGAGGGCTTGAAGGTCAAAGAATTTTCCGTAACCTACGAGGAGAATGTCTTCAACGTTCAATTTCAAATCAAGGACCGGCGGGAGACCAAGCTGGCCGAGGCCAATTTTCAGGTGAAGCAGATCAATCAGGAGACGAATTAGACAGCATTGTAACCACCGGTTATGCCGGTGGTTACAATGCTGCATTCATAAAAATGCTGACAACAGATATGGGGGCACAAAAATGACGATCAAGCAGTGTTATCAGGCGATGGGCGCGGATTTTGAGGAGATTTCCCAGCGAATTCCCAGCGAAGCCATGATCCGGAAATTCGCCGTGAAATTCCCGGAGGACAAGAGCTTCGCGGAGCTGACGAAAGCACTGGAACAGGGCGACGTGGAAACGGCGTTCCGGGCGGCGCATACCATCAAGGGTCTGTGCCTGACGTTGGGCTTTTCCCATCTGACCGCCCCGGCCAGCGAGCTGACGGAGCTGCTGCGGGCCGGACGACTGGACGGCAGCGAAGTGCTTTACGGCCAGCTGGCGCAGGCGTACAACAGAACGGTGGAGCTTCTCCGGGCAGTGGACTGACCGGGGGAGGGAAGCAGGCCGTCGCCGCGGTACATCGCGGCGAAGACCTGCGGTGCATGAATATACGAAAACAAAAAGCGGACGTTGACACGCTTTTTTGCAAGCGGAAGCAGGAGGGGATGGCTGTATGGAACGACAGACGGTCTTGATCGTTGACGATTCGGAACTGAATCGCATGATGCTGATGGAGATCCTGGGGGAGCAGTATCACTATATTGAGGCTCAAAATGGGCGGGAGGCTGTCCGGCTGATGGAAAAGAAGCTGACGGTGGATCTGATGCTGCTGGACATCAATATGCCGGAGATGAACGGCTTTCAGGTGCTGGAGCAGATGAACCGCTTCCGGTGGATCGATGAGATCCCGGTCATCATGATCTCCACCGATGAGACCAATCAGGCCATTCAGCAGGCATACGCCATGGGCGTTACGGACTATATCCGCCGCCCCTTCGACACCTTTATCGTGCGCCACCGCGTGGAAAATACCCTGAAGCTCTATGCCAACCAGAAGCGGCTGATGTATCTGGTTTCCGACCAGATCCGGGAAAAAGAGGAAAACAGCAACCTGATGGTGGGAATTCTCAGTCATGTGGTGGAGTTCCGCAACCATGAGGGCGGCGACCATATCCGCAACATCCGCAGCATAACGGAGCTGCTGCTCCGCCGGCTGGTAGAGAAGACGAAGGCCTATCACCTTTCCGAGGAGGACATCGCCCTGATCAAAACGGCTTCCGCCCTCCATGATATCGGCAAGATCACCATTCCGGAGGAGATTTTGAATAAGCCGGGGAAGCTGACCCCGGAGGAATTCGCCGTGATGAAGACCCACGCGGCAGCCGGCGCGGTGATCCTGGAGCAGATGACCTTCGGACAGGAAAAGCCGCTGTTCCGTTACGCTTTGGAGATCTGCCGCTGGCACCATGAGCGGTGGGACGGACACGGCTACCCGGACGGGCTGCGGGGAGAACGGATCCCCATCGCCGCGCAGGTGGTGGCACTGGCAGATGTCTACAACGCGCTGACCAGCGAGCGGTGCTACAAAAAAGCCTTTGACCACGATACGGCCATCGCCATGATCCTGGGGGGAGAGTGCGGCGCCTTCAATCCGCTGCTGCTGGAATGTCTGGCGGACGTATCGCCCCGGCTCCGCATCACGTCCCATGTCCCGCTGGACGGAGACCCCTACCGGCTGGAGGTGAACCGGCTGTCCGATGAGCTTCTGGCCCGGGCCGATCTGCCGCGGAATGACCGGGTGCAGCGGATACTGGAGTCCTTGCAGGAGCGCATCGACTTCTTCGCGTCCTGCAGCGGCGGGATCCAGTTTGAGTTCGACGCGCTTTCCGGTCTGGCGGACATCACCAATTGGGATGAACCGCCCCAGTACCGCCATACAGTGAAGAACGCTGCTCACCCGGAGTGCTTCCACCGCCTGAGTCAGAAGGATTTCCGCCGGCTGCAGGAGGCGATGGCTGCCACGACCAAGGAGACGCCGGAATTTTCCGTGAGCCTGCTGCTGCCCTGCGGCACGGAGCATCACTGGTGCGATCTGCGGGTGCGGACGCTGTGGTCCGACCGGCAGCCGGAGCACTATGTGGGTGCCGTGGGTCAACTGGTGGACCCGCAGCTCTCCGTCAAAAAGCCGCTGCTGCTGTCGGCCGCAGACGTGAATACGGAGGACGGCACGCAGGCCCTCGCGGCGGAGATGCACCGTCTGAGAATGGTGTTCGATGTTGTCCGTCTCGTAGACCCCACTACCAATTCCGTGTTGGAATTGGACGAGCAGGGCGTTCTCCATCCCAACGGCAGCCACTGCGCGGCCTTCTGGGACAACGGCCGCAGCTGCGCCAACTGCATTTCCTCCCGGGCACTCGCCCAGAAAACGACCCTGAACAAGCTGGAATTTACCAATACGGATATGTACTTCGTCATTTCCAAATACCTGTGCCTGAATGGGATGCCCTGTGTGCTGGAAATGCTGTCCAAGCTGAGTGAGGGCCGCTGGATCGACGCCAACGGCACCCGGCTCCTGCTGGATCACAGCCGGGCCGAGAACATGGAGCTGTTCATGGACCCGCTCACGAACACCTATGCCCGGCGGTATTTTGAGTCCTACCGCTCCCATCTGGAGGGCATGGAGCATGTGGCGATCATCGACGTGGACAGCTTCAAGCAGGTAAATGACGCCTACGGCCACCAGACCGGAGACACCGTCCTGCGGGACATTGCCGCCGCGATCAACTCCTGCATCCGCAGTACGGATACGCTGATCCGCTACGGCGGCGATGAATTTTTGCTGCTGTTCCCCAAAATGGACGAGCATATTTTTGCGCGGAAGCAAAACGAGATCCGGGAGGCGGTCCGCCGGATCGTCATTCCGGAGTATCCGGAGCTGCACCTGTCCGTCAGCATCGGCGGCGTCAGCGGCATACATCCCCTTGCGGAGGCCATCCGTCAGGCGGACTACCTGATGTATGAAAATAAAGAGAAATATTATACAGAAGGGGAACATGTCACCCCCCCCCCGAAATGGAAGAAAATATAGAAATTTGCGATAAATAAGCATGAATATTCAATCGAAACAGGAAGGTGGAGACTGCGGTGCAGAATTGCGGAAAAGAAGCCCTGATCACCATGTTCAAAGACAGCTCCCTGCCTTTTGGCATTATCCGCGTGGAGCTGGATGAAACCGGCCGTCCGGCAGACTGGATCTTTCTCTGCTGCAATCAGGCGTTGGAAGCGCTGACGGGGCGGACCCGGGCAGAGCTGGTGAGCAACAGCTTCCTGACGCTGCGCCCGGATGGCGCAAGCGAGTGGATGGGACCGTTTTATACGGCGGCCTTTGAAAAGAGCCCCGCAAGACTGGAGGTGCGGGACGAGACGCGAAAATTTCATCTGTATATCGACTGCCTGCCCATCGACGAGGCGGGCGAGTGCGCCCTGCTTCTGCGGAACTCCTGGAAAGAGGACACCTATCGGAAAAAGCTGGAGGAGCAGATCGTCTCTTTCCGGAATATCCACAAGTCCATGTCCTCCGGCGCTTGGCACCTGACGTTCAATGACCGGTGGGAGCGGGTCTCCGTGGAATGGTCCGACACGCTGCGGCAGATGCTGGGCTTCCGCTCGGAAAAGGAGTTTCCCAATGCCTTTGAAGCGTGGACCGGACAGTTTCACTCGGAGGATGAGGCGCGGGTCCTGAGCGCTTACGAAGCGGTGGTGGAGGATACCACGGGGGAGCAGCCCTTTGACGTGGAATACCGCCTGCGCCACAAGGACGGCACCTACCACTGGTTCCACACCACCGGCGGCCTGTCCCGCCGGGCGGACGGGTCCCCGGAGTTCTTTGACGGGATCTTCGTCAACACCGATGAAAAGCATGAGACGCGGGAGCGCTTCCAGCGGGCTCTGCGGGAGGCGCAGACCGCCCGGCAGGAGGCGGAGCTGGACCACGAGATCATCTCCTCTGTGAGCCGGCTGTATTTCTCCATTTTCCGGATCGACCTGAAAAAGGACTTCTATGAGGAGATCTCCAGCGACAACTCCGTACATCGCCTGACGGGACACCGGGGCATGGCCCAGCAGAAGCTGAACGAGCTGTGCAGCACCTTTGTGGACCCGGAGTACCGGATGGCGGTCCGGCAGTTCTTTGACCTGTCCACGGTGCCGGACCGGCTGGCGGATACCGATACGGTGGGGATGGATTATTTAGCCACCAACGGCAACTGGTACATGGCCCGGTTTATCGAAAAGCGGCGGGATGAAGCCGGACAGGTCACCCACATCCTCTATGTGACCAGAAACGTCACCAAGGAAAAGCGGCAGGAGTTGGAGCGCCAGAAGCTGAAGATCGCCTATCAGGCGACGGAAAAGGCCAACGAGGCCAAGACCGCCTTCCTGCTGAATATGTCCCATGACATCCGCACGCCCATGAATGCCATTCTGGGCTACGCGCACCTGATGCGGAAGGAACTGACGGACCCCAAGCTGCTCCACTATCAGGAGATGATCGAGGAGTCCGGCAGCCTGCTGCTGTCCATCATCAACAACGTGCTGGACATGACGAAGATCGAGAGCGGGCGGCTGGAACTGAATGAAGACTACAACCGCGTGGGAGATGTCGTCGGCAAGATCGTGGCCGTTTTCCAGGGGGAGGCCCGGAAAAAGAACCTGACGCTGACCAGAGTGCAGAAGGCGTCGAATCTGGATATTCTGTGCGACGTTACAAAGCTGCAGGAGCTCTTTACAAACCTGATCAGCAACGCCGTCAAGTACACCCCGCCCGGCGGGACCGTCACGGTCACCACCGAGGAGCTGCCCTGCGCTCAGCCGGGGCATGTAACGCTGCGTACCGAGGTGGCCGATACCGGCATCGGTATCAGCCGGGCGTTTCTGCCTCATCTGTTTGAGCCCTTCTCCAGAGAGCGGAACACCACTGCGGGCAAAGTGCTGGGAACCGGACTGGGTATGCCCATCGTCCGGAGCCTTGTGGAGCTGATGGGCGGCACGATCACCGTGGAAAGCGAGCAGGGGAAGGGGTCGAAATTCACCGTGACGCTGACCCATAAGCTGGCGGACCAGGCGCACTGTGAGAAGACGCCCGCCGGGACGGAGGAGCAGCCTGATCGCTGCTTCACCGGGAAGCGGCTGCTGCTGGCGGAGGACAATGACCTGAACGCGGAGATCGCCACCGCGTTTTTGCAGGATATGGGCTTTACGGTGGATCGGGCCGTAGACGGCGCCGACTGCGTGGACCGGTATCAGCATGAGGCGGCCGGGACCTACGGCCTGATCCTGATGGACATTCAGATGCCCAATATGGACGGCTATCAGGCAACGCTGGCGATCCGCGGCCTGCCGGATAAGGAAAAGGCCGGGATCCCCATTGTGGCCATGACGGCCAACGCCTTTGCCGAGGACCGGCAGAAGGCCTTCAACGTGGGAATGAACGGCCATATTGCCAAGCCCATCAATACGGAGATCCTGCGGGAAACGCTGCGGGAATTGCTTTGAAACTGAGGAAAACGAGATACATGAAACACATCACAGCACTTATTTTGACCTGTCTGCTGTCCGTGGGGCTGCTCTGCGGCTGCGGCGCACAGCAGCCGGAACCTGCACTCCCCGAGATCATCATCGGCAGCGATACCTACCCGCCCTACGTCTATCTGGACGATAACGGCGACCCCACCGGCATCGATGTGGAGATCGCCACGGAGGCTTTCCAGCGGATGGGATATCAGGCGGTGTTCACCACCATCGACTGGGAACAGAAGAAAACACTGGTGGACAGCGGCGAGATCGACTGCATCTGGGGCTGCTTCTCCATGAGCGGCCGGGAGTATGACTACCAGTGGGCCGGGCCCTACGCGATCAGCCGCCAGGTGATCGCCGTGGACGCGGGCAGCGATATTTACACCATGGGCGATCTGGCCGGAAAGACCATCGCCGTGCAGTCCACCGGAAAGCCGGAGGATCTGTTCCTCCACCACCGGATCGCCGATATCCCGGAGTTCGGGGCCATTATCAGCCTGGAGGACCGTGGCGTGCAGTACGCCGCGCTGGACTGCGGCTATGTGGACGCTGTTGCCACCCATGAGATGGCCATTCTGCAATATATGGAGGACTACGGGGCGGAGTTCCGTATTCTGGACAAGCCCCTGCTGGTCACCGGGATCGGCGTCGCCTTTTCCAACAATGATAACCGGGGGCTGGCCCAAAGGCTGACGGAGACCTTTGCCCAGATGCGGCAGGACGGCACTCTGCAGGAGATCCTCGGCAGATATCTGGAGCACCCCGAAACCTATCTGGAGGTAGAGAGCCTTGGGCAGTAAAAAAACACAGAGCATGTTCAGCGCAAGGTTCTGGTATGCCTGTCTTGCGGTGGGGATCATTGCTTTGAGCGTGGTGTACACCTTCTCCCACAAGGTGGATATCCGCCGGTGCGAGGAACGGCTGACGACCACAGTCGAATTTATCAAGGATCAGACGGACAGCTATGTGAACTACAACAATATTGCCGTCGCCAAAAGCCTGATGCGGGGCAGTACCGTCATTCGGACGCTGGAGGAGATCTCTCTGGACTGCAGCGAGGCGGAGCTGGAGGCGTATGCCGACAAGCTGTGGCTTACAGGAATTTCCGTACTGGATCAGCAGGGGAACGTGGTGTGCGAGTACACGGAGCACGGCATCGGCTATGCCCGGCTCCGGACCGACCTGGAACGGGCGTCGGTCCTTGACGTCATCGGCTATCCCCAGAAGACCTATGTGAAGCGGGTATATCTGGAGGACGGCTCCTATGCCGATATCGCTGCACATAGCTGCGCCAATAACACCGGCGCGGTGCTGGCCTACCGCCATACGCTGGCGTCCTTTTCCCAGAAGTCCGTTCTGTCCGTCCAAACTCTGCTGAACGGCTATGACGCCGACACCGTGGCGACCTTCCTTGTGGTAAAGGGGAGCCGGGTGGAGGCGTCCAATGACCCGGAGCTCATCGGAAAGGACGTTTCCGACGACCGGCTGATCCAGTCGATCCGAAAGAGTAATCAGTCGGAAAAGCTGACATTTGTGAACGTCGGAAACGGTATGGGGCAGTACTATGGCATGTATAGCCACGGGCGGAATTACTATCTTTATGCATACGTTCCCGCCAGGCAGATCGACAGCGCCACCTCGCCGAACCTGACGGCGGCGCTGGCTGCATATATCCTGATCATGGTGCTGATCCTGTGGCTCCGCTGGAGCACCGTCCGGAAATTCCAGCTCCGGCAGAAGAAGTCCGAGCAGGCTTATAAGGAATCTCTGGAGCAGAAGAATGCCGAGCTGGAGCTTGCTGTCCGCCACGAGGCGGCGGCGAACCGCGCCAAGCGGGAGTTCCTGTTCAATATGTCCCACGATATCCGCACACCGATGAATGCCATCATCGGCTTTACCTCTTTGGCGGCCACCCATATTGACAACCGGGATCAGGTCATTGATTACCTGAAAAAGATCTCCACCGCCAGCCAGCATCTGCTGTCCCTCATCAACGATGTGCTGGATATGAGCCGCATTGAAAGCGGCCGGGTCACCTTGGAGACAAAGCCGGTGTATCTGCCGGATCTGGTGCATGACATCCGGGACATCGTCCAGGCCAACATCGTTGCCAAGCGGCTGTCCCTGTTCATTGACACCATCGATGTTGTGGATGAGCAGGTCATTGCCGACCCCATGCGGCTCAACCAGATCCTGCTGAACATCCTGTCCAACGCCGTGAAATTCACGCCCACCGACGGTATGGTCAGCCTGCGGATCGTGGAGAAGCCCACCGCACCGAAGGGGTATGCGGACTATGAATTCCACATCCGGGACAACGGCATCGGCATCAGCGAGGAGTTCCGGAAGCACATCTTTGAGCAGTTCTCCCGGGAGGAGACCTCCACCGTCAGCAAGACCCAGGGCACCGGTCTGGGAATGTCCATCACCAAGAGCCTTGTGGATATGATGGGGGGGACCATCACCGTGGAGAGCGAGCCCGGGAAGGGCTCGGAATTCGTGGTGGCGCTGCGGTTCCCCGTCAGCGGAGAGAAGCGGGAACCGAAGCAGATCGCCCAACTGGAGGGCCTCCGTGCACTGGTGGCGGATGACGATATCAATGCCTGTCTGAACGTCAGCAAGATGCTGCGGTCCATCGGGATGCGGCCGGATTGGACCATCTCCGGCAAGGAGGCGGTCATCCGGGCTAAGGACGCCATGGAGCAGGGGGACGCCTTCAGCGTCTATATCATCGACTGGCTGATCCCGGATATGAACGGCATCGAGGTGGTGCACCAGGTCCGCAAAATCATCGGAGATGCGACGCCCATCATCATTCTCACCGCCTATGACTGGACGGATATCGAGACGGAAGCGAAGGCGGCCGGCGTGACGGCCTTCTGCGCGAAACCGCTCTTTATGTCCGAGCTGCGCAGCGTGTTGGCGAAGCCCTTCGGCGCGGAGGATGCGTCGGCCATGACAGAAAAAGGACCGGATTTCTCCGGAAAAAAGCTGCTGCTGGTGGAGGATAACGAGCTGAATCTGGAGATCGCCTCCACTATTTTGCAGGAGGCCGGCTTCGAGGTGGACACGGCGGAAAACGGGCAGATCGCGTTGGAAAAAGTGGAGAATGCCCCTGCGGACCGGTACGATCTGATCCTGATGGATATTCAGATGCCGGTGATGGACGGCTATGAGGCCACCCGCCGTATCCGCGCCCTTCCGGACAAGGAGAAGGCCAGCGTCCCCATTGTGGCCATGACGGCCAACGCCTTTGAGGATGACCGGAAAAATGCGCTGAACGCCGGAATGAACGGCCATATTGCCAAGCCACTGGATCTGCCGAAGCTGTTCCGTATTCTGTCGGAGCTGATGCGGTAACGCTGCCGAGCCGCACGTCCGGAGCAGAAAACGCAAAAAGAGTTCCGCCTTTGCCACGATCGGCGAAAACGGAACTCTTTTTCTGCCGGCACCGGGCAAAACCCCGAAGGGGATCTGCGTTTTCGGGGTCTGCTTTGGGCTTAGATCCTTCAATTACGGTTCAAAGCCCCGGGATCACGCCCGATAGGCTGCGAAAAGCTTAAAATTCTTTATATATTTCTTAACGAACTCTTGTCAACCGCGCAAGGCTGTGTTATTATTTTCTATAAGTAAATCGCAGGCAAACCCGGCGCAAGCCGGTGACGCAAAGCTATAGGGACCCACCGGGTCAGCCAGCTGCCGACGACGGGCCGCCGTCATTTTTTGCTGGACCCGGCTGCTTTGCGGATTTCTGAAACGCGGGAGCTGGCAGGCATGGAGCTATTTGGCGGCAGGATCGATCAAAGCTGCGCAGAGACTTCTCTGTGTGCTTGCGGTGTCCAAAACCTGATATTCTGAGAACAAAACACTTTCGGATGTGGTGTTCCACGTCCTGAAGGTGTTTTTTTGAGGGCAGAAGCAAGCAGGATGAAACGGATTTTTTTGGAGGGACGATAGCCTGTCAACAACCCACGGCCTAAAGGCCATGGGCTTATAACTGCCCAGTCGTAGTAATGGCTTACGCCTCCGACCTTTAACCCCAAGAGGCATTGCTGTCTCAAGTGGCGTTACATCGTAG
>ERZ840371.1838-NODE-1838-length-20654-cov-2.978688_pt1 | contig 20654 bp, 11 predicted proteins | sample MGYA00519937_ERZ840371 | MGnify/ENA primary metagenome ERZ840371 (study PRJEB31850, sample SAMEA3708873) | human gut metagenome | biome: human gut; feature: human-associated habitat; material: faeces | place: China | collected 2014 ... | reverse complement strand
GTTCACATAATCCACAGCTGTAGTTACTCCGTCGATAGTCAGATTCAACAAACGAAGATAATCTTCTTCTCCTTCTATAGACGATTGCATAACGGTAATTCCTTTTTCTTCTTTTCCCGAGATGATTGCAATCCGTCCATTTCTTGGCAAACCGGAAGTATTTTCTTTAACTTTGATTCGAACCTTAGTGATACCTATCCCTCCGGAAGAAGGCGAGAGCGTCATCCAATCGCAATGTATACTTGATTGCCATGCGCCGCCTGAAGATACGTTGACTTCTTGTTCACCGCCTTCTATCGTCATTGCCACTTGATAAATGGATAGAGAAAATGGTAAAGTAGTGTACACATCGTTTTCCTTATCCGAAGAACAGGCTGCAAGCAGACTTAGAATCAATAAAGCCAGTAGTATTTTATAAAGATTCATAATATAGATCTAAAATTTAAATGTATATCCTGCGCCAATCACATGTCCATTTGCCTCATCATCATCTGCATGATTCTGATACAAATAGTAAAAATCAAGTCCGTGGTGTTTGCTCAACTTCCATTCTATACCTAAGGTCCAGCGTGTTTTGTCAATCGCCCCTTTATCATTAAGCAAATGAGTCAATTCACACGAAGCGTAAGGAGTGAGACTGCATTTAGGTATATTGTATGTTGCTTGCAGACGAGAACGAAGCACGTTCTTTCCTTTACCTTTCACGTATTCATCGTCTTTAGGACTACCATCGTCACCATCAAACTTTGATACAGACTGACTGGGGCGATAGGTATATTGCCAACGCTCCCGAAGTGAGAATGTGAATCTATTTAAACTTATTTTTCCTGTCAGTTGGAAGTAGAAACGATGTTTGGGTTGCCAATATTCAGAGATAACATTCCCTTTGTTTGTAATTTCCAAAGGGTGATTATAATAGATGTAAGTGTATGCTGTTGCGGCTTTCAGCCAGTTTGTTATTTTATATGCCATGCCTGCCGATCCCGACCAACGTCCCACTTCGCTTAACTTGTCGCGTGAACGGAACTCTCCTTCCAGCGAAAGATCAAAATCCCGGAATAATCTTTTTTCCATCCCCACACTAGTCCATAGACCCAAATCGTCTTTTTGTGCTTGTAAAGCAAAAGATACAAGACAAAACAAACCTGCCAAAAAAAGTTTCTTATTCATTTTCACGTGGTATTTTGGTTAATGTATCAATTGTATTTATCTCATTTGTCATCGGTTCATAATAGATTTTAAGCATAGCGGCATCGCGAAGAAAGTCAATGTATCCAACTTCCACCCGAATAATTTTCAGTCCGGTACGCGCTTTAATATCTGCGATCAGTTCTTGTTCACACGAGGACTTGATAAGTTCGATACGATCATAGAGTATCAGTTTACATGAAACATGCTTTAGCCATCGATTACTTTCACACAACCAAATACATAATACAAACAGCAAATTAGCTCCTATTAGTCCACCATAGTTTACTTCCACGCCCAAGGCGTTTATTACTGATATGGCGATAATGACAAACAGGTAAGTCATCTCTCGTACAGGCATGGACTCAGTCCGATAACGGATAATACCGAAAATAGCAAATAAGCCGAGAGCAAATCCTACCTTTAGCTTTACACTACCCAACAGAAATATCATCAAGAAAATACTGATACTTATTAATGTGAAGGTGAAGTGATAATCTCTCCGCTTGCTCTTTGGATAATAGAAAAGATGGATGATAATGCCTGTTACCAAGAAATTGAAGCCAAAGCGCAGCAGTAACTGAAAAAAGTCACCACCGTCTATTAATGGAGACTCTATTATATCAAGAAATTCTAATTCATCCATAAGTATGTTTTTATATTGAAAATTAATATACTCCTATTTTATTCAGCATGCGCAACTTTGGTTTCAGCCGATTGCATTTTAAATGTGACACTGTAAGTGCTGATCCTATACAATATTTGGAAAATCCGGAAGATTGTATATGTAGTTTGCGTAGTATCTCTTTTATAGGTGAAGAATTGTGTCCATCTTGTTTTAGTTCAATGATAACAATGTTATCCAAACTTGATATTTTTCCGCTTTGTAAGCAACGGAATTTAACTCCTGTATCAATTGTGAGGCGTTCGGTTTTATGATTGTTAACAAGTGTGACACGGTGAAATGAGTTTTCAAGCAAAGGCAGAAGTTGTGATTGATCATACCATGCATGTTGACGTAAAAATGCATCCCCGCCGTCTTCTTTGATACTTTCAATACTCCCGATGCGGATTCTCCTCTTGTCTGTTCTTCCTTTATTATTTCTATTTTTTACTTCCAAAAATGTGAGATCTGAGTTTACGTACGTGCGTATGCGAATTTTCTCTCGTACGATACGTCCATTCTGATGAGTTACATACATATCACGATCTGGTGTGTCTAAGTAGATTGTATGATAAGCAATATTACATTCACCGTTCACTTCTTGAATGCGGTAATCATGTCTGGCAACAAGAAGTATCTCTTTTAATATTTGGTAAGAGGTGACATATTTGGTATCAGTACGGTTCATCAGCTTTATGCCACTCATTTCCTCCAAAGATATAGGAATATATTCCTTGAGTGTCTGCAGAATCTCGGTCATGTTAAAGATAGTATTAGAATAAAAAGGGAAGGTAACTTCAAGGTTAAAGTTTCCTTCCCTTCTTTTTTTTAAATTAGCATCGTATTAGTCCCATTCAATAGCCTGGTCTTTATCAGGTATCTGAGTATTAATGTTGCGCTGCATGGAGATAGTACCTTCAAACCGAAACTTTATTCTGGCTCCCGGCGCTAAAGTATAATCTTCAAATTCATAGTCAACATCACGAATCATAACGGTACGTCTCAATAAATAAGGGCGGACAGCATCCATCTCTTCTTCGATATAACTACTAGCTCGGGTATTTATTTTAAAACCATTGTTTTCGGAGTTATCACTTGTCAACTCCACAATGTTAGTATTCGGAACAAAATGGGCTATGATTTTGTAGTTTCTACGGTCCTGTCGGCTTTCGTCAATTGTACCTGCATAGAAGAATATAGTTTCATCATCAATAGCATAAGTTACTATTTCACTTTTCACCAATGGCTCATTTTCTCCTGCACCTGCATCTACCAACTTGCCTTGTAAGTTAGTACCACCGTATGTACCCGAATAATCATTAAAAGGCATGACGCGGAGTAATGCTTTACGATAATGCTTACGATAATTCGGTTTGTATTCACCATTTGGGGCGTCTTCAATAGTCAGCGGTAATACCCACTTATCAACTAAATCCAGTCCAGTCAGATCAAACTCTATATCAAGATAGCCTACATTTTCTCCAGCTTTAATCTGCACGGTTTCAGGGAAAGAGTAATGTTTAGAGGGCATTTCCCTATACCAAAGGTCTTCGCGACTGGAAAAGCGAGCTATGTTTAGTGTTCGCAAGGTATCCGCGTCAATCCCAATTTTTACGGTTATATCGCGATCGTTTTTAGTCGATCCGCTGACAAGGATAGGCAATCTATAGGTTGTTTTTCCCGTTTCGCTATAAGACAGGTTAATTCTAGTTACCCCATTGCTGTTAATCGGTGCTTTGAATGAAATATAGTGCTCAAACTGCTCCTCTTTCCATTCGTCATTACAGGCACTGAACATCACTAATACAATTAGTGAAAATAGTAAAGTATATATTCCTTTCATATTTATTACCATGTTTAAGATTAATCATTGTACGTCCAGCCTGGATTCTGAGTCAGGCGCTTATTACGTTTCAATTCGCCATGTGAAATCGGCCAAAACCACATTTTATCAGAGAACGTAGCAGACAAATTCCAAACAGCAATCGGTGTATGGAACATTTCGCGATCCGATTCTGTCATAAGTGTATTGCAACCGTAAACGGGCATTGCCTCTTCTACCCGTGCATCTTTCCAACGGCGGATATCATAGTAACGCTTTCCTTCCCCCATCAACTCTATTTGTCGTTCGCGTTTCAGATAAATACGAAAAACATCCTTGTCTGCATATATATTGTTATCGAAATCGGGTACACCGGCACGCATACGTACAGGCTTAATTCCTTTTCTCATTTCGGCAACTGAACGATGAATGGAATGAGTCTTAGCTCCATCCCAAGATGGAATATCATATGTACCTTCACTCACTTCATTGATAGCTTCAGCATACATCAACAAAATGTCCGCATAGCGAATTGCCGGCTCCGGCTTATATCGAAGGTTGTCGATACTGTTATTTTGATAGGTGTCATCGGGATGCACATACTTCATCACTCCTATACCCGTGCGCAACCAAAACATACCTGCATTATATCCATCCCTTTTTCCGCGATAATAGAATATTTGTTTATTTCTATCTGCAATTTCTTTTTCATTACCTAAATACCAATAAGCTCCGTTATATGCAACTGAAGCATAGAAGCGTGGTTCTCGGTCGGCATATTGCAAGGAAACTCCGGCAGCAAGTGGTTTATGTTCTTCTGCAGTAGTCGTGAAACCTGTAGCACGCGGACGAGTGTCTAAACGATGATTGTTATTATATTCTGGTACATTCGCATATTCAGAGTTCATACCCGGACAATTGCTTCCGTCGTTCATATAGTAAGCATCCACAATCTTTTGAGTCAGCCCACTTGTATTCCATCCGGTAGCGGTAAGTGGTAACTGGTGAACCACCATATCCCTGATACTTTGCCCTCCAATATTTCTACCCCGGCTAAAAATTAATTCAGGATTACTTAATATATCTATTTGACCATTGAATACAGAACGGTAAGATTCGAACGGGTCAATGTCTTTCCAACCTTCTGGATAATTGGCATTGCTATATACTTCATGATATGGGGGATTGATTGTTGCCGGTTCCGCTGGCGAATCTGTTGTACGTCTATCAGCCGTATATAACTCATATACCCCTAAATCCATGACATCTTTAGCGGCAGCAGCAGCTTTTGCCCATTTTTCTTCGCTATATTCAGGAGAAAGCAAGCGATTGCCTTTGTCATCTACCAATAGTTGGGCGAATTCATCATTGTTACCATTAGCTAGTGGGCTGGCAGCATAAATCAACGCTAGTGCACGAGCAGATAAAGCTGCTCCACGAGTTGGGCGGGCAGCAGAATTCTGACCTCTTGTTAGAGCCAGATCCTTAGCTGCCAAAGCCATTTCCTGACTGATATAATCAGCAATCTCCTCATAAGGTGCACGTGGAGTAGCCAGTTCATCGTAGGATGCGTCATAATCAAGTCCGTTATCTGGCAATAAAGGTACCGGACCATATCTACGAAGCAATAACCAATAGTAGTAAGCTCTGACAAAGCGGGCTTGTGCTTTATAGTCAAGCCGTTCGGCTTCACTTTCAAATTTATCGTTCATGTCGACATACTGAATAAAAATAGTAGCTTGTCGGATTCCCTGATAACATCTTTCCCACATACCTTGTTTAGTATTCTCATCATACAATCCTTCTTTAAATTCATTATATGACAATTCACCCTCTTTGGATTCTTGTATGGAACCGTCATCATCACCGTAATACATATCATCCGCAAAACAATGTGGAGTGACTCTTTTGTTACAAACATCAGCACAAGCATCGCTTAGATAACTGAACGCATTTGCTAACCAGGCTTCTGTTTTATCTCTGTCCGTAAAAACTTTTTCGATGGTTTCCCGATCTCTAAAAATATAGTCAGAGTCTAAATAGTCAGAACAGGATTGTATGCCTAACCCTAAAACTGATATCAATAGAATATATAGTTTTTTCTTCATGTTGTCTATTATTTTATAAATTAACACTTATACCCATAGTTATCGATTTTGTTAACGGATATGATTCACCTCTGGGATCGCCCATTTCAGGATCCCAAGTCTTGAAACTAGACCATGTCAAGAGATTTGTTCCTACCAAAAAAATACGGATATTATTAAAGTGCATCTTGTTAACAATTGATTTGGGGAGTGTATAACCAACATCAATTGTTTTTAGTCGAAGGTAACGACCATTTTTCAACCAGAAAGTAGAGTTTCGGTAGTTATTATTGCTGGCATTGTCACCTTGATAGCTCAAACGTGGATACGAAGCATTAGGATTTTCATTGGCAGGAATACCTAATGTTTCAGCTGTATCAGCATCTACCCATCGGTTGTCCAGCATACCTTTAAAAATATTTCCCCATTCGCCTTCTGTAAAGGCCCATACACATTTACCATAAGTGAAAAATGTTGATTTACCTGCTCCTTGAAAGTGGACATTTACATCTAAACCTTTCCAAGAGGCAGATGCACCTAAACCATAAATCAGATTTGGGCGGCTAGTTGCACCGATAGCTACCTGGTCTCCATCATTGATCACACCATCACCGTTAACATCTCTATACTTGATATCTCCCGGTTGTACCTTTCCCCAACTTTGTGTCGGGCTATTGCGGATATCATCGTAATCTTTGAATAATCCTTCTGCGATTAATCCCTTGCATTGGTCCACACGATAGCCTCTTTGCATCTGATAGGCATATACATTATTCTCCTCATCTCTTTCCAGTACTTCATTTTTACTATAAGTGATATTGCCACGTACAGTTAAATTCACGTCATTGATTCTCTGTTTGTATGAGAAGTGTCCATCGAAACCTTTAGAACTTACAGCACCTACATTTGCTGCCGGATTATGCCCGTTCAAACCGACAATCTGAGGTAAGTAGTTACGAACCATATAAATTCCGGTACGTTTTTCATCGAAATAGTCGATCGTTGCAGTAAATTTATCATTAAACAATGCAAGGTCTATACCTAAGTCATTCTTTTCAGCAACCTCCCAAGTGATACCATTGGAGGCTACATCTGCAAATCCTAAACCACCAAACGAATAACTTGAAGGATATTGTGCCCAATCGTATCCTCCATAAATAATCTCATTATCCCCGTTTTTATAACGGTCTGCAATAGTATAAAGATAGGGGAATCGCGTTCCGACATTATCATTACCTACTTTACCATAAGAGAAGCGAACTTTAAACATATTCATCCATTTCAAATGTTTTTTGATAAACGGTTCTTCCGCAATATTCCATGCAAGAGAAAAAGCAGGGAAAAAACCAAAACGGTCGCCTTTGGCAAAGTTTTCACTTCCATTATAGCCAAAATTAAAATCAATAAAATAACGATAATTCCAATTGTAAGCTACACGTCCGGCCAAATCCTGATTACGTTTGTTAATACCAGTCTTCAAATCTTCTCCTAAATTCTGTGTCTGAATGTAAGAGTCTTGTGTATACTTTATAGTAGCGCTAGGGTGATGAGCTCCAAAAGAACGATCCCAGTTTAGCATCATGTCTAGGAATTCCCGACGATTACCGCTAGAACTGCTTTCCTGTTTCATGTTCTGAGAACCACTGATCTTCTTCCATCTTAATTCACCAGTTTCCGGATCTCTGGCACGTTCTGCCAACCATTGTTCTGGCCACTTCAGACGACGGATCGTATTTTGGTTGTTGCTGTCATAGCCAAAACGCCCAACGAACTTTAATCCTTTAGTTATGAAATCAAAATTTTGTTCCAAAGAAATATTTGTTTCAATATTATTTGTCCAATTTTCATTGAATCCAGTTTGGGTTGCAGCTACCCATGGGTTTGTTTTATTGCCGGATCCAATAGCTGGTATATATCCGTTGGAATACATAACAGGGGTCTTAATTGGATTATATCCGAAAAGTTCCCCCCAAACATCACCATCACCTAATCCCGGACTATTACGTTTGGATAAGAATCCTGCTACCCCGACTTTCAATAAGGTTGTTTTTGTAATGTCAATATCGGTATTCAAGCGGTAGTTCCAACGATGGTAAGCTGCATTGGTATTATAATCATCTTTCAAAGATTCATCTGTATTATACATACCATCTTCTTTCACATAGCTAGCAGAAACAAAATAACGGGCTGTTGTTCCACCTCCACTCATATTTAAGTTAATACGGTTACTCCACGCACCGTCTTTGAGTAACATGTCCATCCAATCCACATTCGGATAAAGATCCGTATCCAAGCCTAAACGTAAGATGTCCAACTCTTCTGGTTTATATACAGCCTCGTTGTTACGGGTAATTCGCGATTCGTTCATCAAGCTGGCATAAGTAAATCCGTCTTCGAACTTTGGAGTTACAGTCCTCGTATTATAGGTTGTTTCTACTTTAGCATCAATTTTGATTTTACCGGCTTTTCCGCGTTTAGTAGTAATCAATACTACACCATTAGCACCACGAGGACCGTAAATTGCTGTAGTAGAAGCATCCTTTAAAACAGTAATAGTCTCTATGTCTTGAGGATTCAACCAAGAAATCTGATTTCCCAAAATAGTTTCCAAGTCTGTAATCATAGCCGAATTCGCATCAATTTCCAAAGGATCTTCTTGAATGATACCATCAACCACCCATAATGGATCCTGATTACCTAACAATGTAGATGTTCCACGAATTTGTATTTTAGGACTTGTTCCTACACGTGTACTCGTATTCATCACAATCATACCCGGCACTTGTCCTTGTAACATCTGATCTATAGAAGAATAAGCAGGCATCATTACATCATCGGCTTTCAAGGTCGTATAAGAACCAACCATATCTCGACGATTGACATTCATGTAGCCCGTAACAACCACTTCATCCATATCTTGAGACTCTTCCTCCATTATAACATTCAACTCTTTTTGTCCGGTCCACGTTATCTCTCTTGTCTTCATCCCCACAAATGAAAACACGAGAATAATTCCATCATGTTTGGCTACAGTAAATGTAAATTTACCATCAACACCTGTTGCCACACCAACTTTAGTACCTTTTTCCACTATCGTCACTCCCGGCAGTGGTTCTCCTTTTTTATCTTTCACCACGCCTTTAATCACAACCATTTTGTCTTCCGGCTTTTCATCTTTCGCCCGGATAATAACCAAATGGCCACTAATCTCGTAAGTTAGTTTGGTATTTGCCAAGCAAATATCCAAAACCTCTTTCAAATCTGCCTGTTTCACATTTACATTGACAGAAGAAATCTGATCTATATCTTCTATCGAATACAAGAAGGTATATTCGCCTTTCTGTTCTATCAACTTGAACACATTTTCCAACTTCCCGCTTGTCATCGAAATATCATACTTCGTTGTCTGGGAATACGCTCCTGCCACACTTTGCAGGACACACACCAAAAGTAGTAACACTGTCACTTTCATTTTTAACAAACTAATTTGCAACTTTCTCTCCTTGAGAAAGTCAAATTCTCGTTTTTTTTTCATAGTTTTGTTTAATTCTTTAAGGTTAAACTCTATTGCTAGTTTGTTGGAGCAAACTACCAATAATGAAACTTTAAGCAGGGAAGTGTTGGAGCACTTTCCTGTTTCTTTTTTTACTTGGCTCGTACTATAATTTTCTGTTCATCTATAATAAAACTTACTTTTCCTGTTTTTTCCAACATCTCCAATGTTTTAGATATATCCGCGTACCGTTCCATAATTCCGGAAAAAAGAATGTCTTTCGCACTACTTTGTTCATAAAATACCGTCACATTATACCAACGAGACACATCATCCAGAATTGTCTCTAAACGTTCCCGTCGGAATACGAATCTTCCTTTTGTCCAAGCACTATAAACGGCCGCGTCAACTTCACGCACATCAAGTTTATTCTCCCCTACCCATAAATCCGCTTGCTGATTCGGTGAAAGTTCAACACGTCGCGAGGAAGTCTTCACCTCAATTTTACCGCTTATTAACGTCGCCGTAGAACGATTATCTGCCGCAAAAGACCTCAAATTAAAGGAGGTCCCCAAAACTTTTACTTCCATACCATTTATCTCCACGATAAAAGGTTTGTTCTCATCTCGCTTTACCTCAAAATAACCTTCCCCCTCCAAACGGACCCGCCGTTCCTTTCCCACGAAAGCTATCGGATAAGTCAGTTTCGTTCCAGCATTCAAACACACTTTAGTTCCATCGGCCAATGTCACTTGGAATTCTCCCCCATTAGGAATTTCCAACACATTAAGTCGTTCTTCCTTCACGGTGGATTCTGTTTGATAAACTAACGATTTATCTACCTGTTCTATTCTTCCGGAAAGACTATCTTCTACAACCACCGTGTTATTGTCTGCCAAAACGACTTGTTCACCATTATCTAAATACAATATCGCCTTTTGCGTTCCCGGTGTAATTCGAGCCACTTTTTTGCCCTCTTGTACGACATTCTTGTTATCTGACATTTGGAAAATAAACCATCCCGCAACCACTAATATTATTACGGATGCCGCATATCCCACCCATCGCAATGACAATTGACGTCCCTGCGGGACTATTTGTTTTTCGATCGCATTCCACACTTGTTCTCGATGAATATTCCGATACTCATCGTAACTACGACTTAATGAACTCCCTTTTGCTAATTCATCAAATATCTGCCGATTAAAATCAGATTCTTCCAACCAAGCAAGTAGCTCACACTTCTCTTGCTCGGTAAGATTCCCGATTTTATCCTTATAAATCAATTCCGCTATTCGAATATATTTTTTAGTCATATATTTTCATTTATATTCCTAAAACAACTGAAAGAAAAAAGCGGGTAGTGAAAAATGAAGAAAAATCGATCTTTTTTAGTATGATTTTCTAAATAAGAAACAGAAGATAAAATTGATCTTTCAACTTATCCCGTAATAGTTTGTAAGCGTTCTTTTTATGAAATTTCACCGTATTCAGAGAAACCTGCAACTCATCTGCAATTTCCTGATTATCCATCCCCTCCAAATTCAACAGACACACCTTTCTGCAATGCTCTGGCAAAGAATCAATGGCTGTAAAAATTAACCGACGTATTTCTTCTTCAATTACCGATCTCATATAATAAAGCTCCGCATCCTCATCTTGAAGGATTTCATTCACATAATGCTGTTCAATTTTACGATGCTTCAACACATTCAAAGCTTTATTACGTACGGTAGAATACAAATAAGCCTTCACGGAGAGTTCATCCGGAAACTCTAATCGATTTTCCCACAAAGCAAGGAAAGCATCCTGCACAAGAGATTCACTCTCTTCTCGCTCTCCCAAATAACGATCAGCAAAAAGAACCAAGGAATTGAAATATTGATCAAACACTTGCTTGAAATCAAGCCGTGTCCCATTAATTAATGTGAAACAATAATTCCTGTTCATACCTATCATCCATCTCTATGAACGACAAATATGCGAATAAATTTTGAATTATTTCAATATCAACGGAATCCTTTTCCTGCAAATCACCCCTTTTGAAGTAATTCCTTCCACGATAACAGAATATTTCCCGTAGGTATCTGCCGTGTAGAAAGACAATTTAGCCGGGGTATCCTTACTGATTTTAACAACCGGTTCCCAATAAATTGTAGAACGCTCATCATAACGATTATCCCGACGCACGGAATCAATCTCATATTTCGGTACGTAAAATTCGTCCGGGATCTGGTATCCCATGATTTTAAAAGGCAATATATTAGGCCGTCCCAAATCTTTAGGTCTCCAACCCGGTTCCACCGAGATAATCAATACCCCGTTAGCACCCCGATCTCCAAAGAAAATTTTGCCTTGCATCTGATCCAACATAGAAATATTACGCAACGCCCCCGACGGGATTAACCGGATCTGATCCATGGACTCCTCGAAATCATTCACAAGCACATACAAGGTTCGTCCGAAATGCTTAAAACAGTCATTTCCTTCATCATCTTTCTCAAACGTCACTCCCGGCAACTGCTGAATAATTAACTCTATAGGCATCATCGAATATTCTGCAATCTGGACAGAATCCAACTGATATCGAGCTAAATTATCGTAAAAAGAATAACTTTTTTTCTGCTTTCTACGAGACACAAGGACTTCATCCAACACGTAAATTTTTTCTCCATTTTCGTAATAATAATCCTGACTAAATTTCTTATAAAAATCATCTTTTTTCTTGGCCTCCAATGTATTAGGCAACGTGTAATGCGGTGACAAAAATTCATCTTGATCCACACTCACGGTTACCCCCCGACGCCCCTTTGCATTTACCGCTTGTACTAAGAATGAAGTACTATCATGAAATACCAATCCATCAATCAAAAAATTTCCCTTCTCGTCTGTCTCCGCCATGCGGTAAAGACCATAGTTAGACAACAATATAATATTAGCCCCTTTGGACTTCTTTCCCCAGAAATTATTTACCTTACCGGAAATCACCTGCCCAACCTCCAACGGGTATTTCAAATTATCAAACTTCCCTTTTGCCAATTTAGATACGTCAAAACGAGTCCACCCATGCGTCATCATCACTAAATCCAAATTATTCTCAACTTCCAGTGTCGTATCATTAAAATAATAAGCCGGGTTATCAATATATCCCTTCAAATCCGAAGTCAATAACAAATTGGATAAAATATTATCTTCCAAAGAATCTTGCACCACTTTCTGATCATCCGTCACGGATATTGAAAACGATCCATCTAAGAGTCCTTTATACGCTTCTTCAAAATCAATCTCCATTTCCACTAATTCCCGAGCGACATATGTCGGCTTATTTGTCGTAATCTTCAATTCCGGACGCTGATTGCGTTTCACGAAAAATAACCGCTGACTGTACACGTTCCCCACGGCATCAAGCAACACGATATGTGAAATCCCTTCCGGCAAAATATTCAAGTTAACACTTCCCCTCTGCAAACCGTTTACCCGATTCATCCCGACAACAATACCCCGGCAATGTATCACGGTATATAATTCCTCCGGCAATGTCGCATTCCCCCCTTTGATCACCCGATAACTCAGAATTGAATCCTTCCGGCTAACCGAAAGTCCCCATCCCGTCTCCGAAACGTCAGGTAATTCAAATCTTTTCTCTACCCCGTCCTCCGTTTTCATCACGGCATAAAACTTCTTTCCCGGATTCACGGGCAAACGAAATTTTCCCATCCCGTCATGTTGAGTACGAACCGTTGCAATCACGACCGAATCCTGATATACCTCACCCGTGGCCTCCACGGCTCTCCCATCCGCCCCGATAGCCTTAAAAGCCACTTGCTGAAAATTCCCCGATAATAAATTACCTCCTTCCGGAAAAAATTGCACGTCAAAATCCTTTAATTGCGAAGGAATATAAATATAACGTTTGAACGGGAAAGGTTGCCCATCCCGAAATTCTACTTCGATTGTTTTCATCGTGGTATCAATTTTCACTTCAAACTTCCCGTCTTTATCCGTCCGGGCCGGTTTCACGGAATACTGATCCTTCTTCACTCCCGCAATGTAAGTTACCGACGTTTGACTATACGGTTCCCCTTGCCCATCCGACAAACGAATTGTTGCGGTATAATTATTCTCCCGATTCTTCGTATAGGTGACATCTGTCCACACGCGTGAATCTTTCGGATTAATCACCCGTATCTTCTTTTTGAAAAAATAATCCTCCCCAACATTCTGCATATAATACGTAAAAGCCCGCAAAGAATAATCCCCTTGTTGTAAATCCTTAGGAATTTCAATCTGCCCGAAAAAACAAGAATCCCGTCCTACAACTTTAACCCGCTGAATCACGGAATCCCGACGATCAATCAAGTCGACATAAATATAGTGACTAAAAACCATCGGAAACGTCGCTGCTGCATGTACCTGATAAGCCCGGAACCACAACTTATCCCCTACCGTGTATACGCTTTTATCCGTGTGCAGGTACACTTTTTCTTGTTGCAGTTCCCGAATCCGTGCCGTAAAATTAGTTATCAACTTCTTCTCAAAAGGAGAGAACTCGTTAAAAGCATATCCCAACAAAATTATACCAAGAAGAATAATTATTTTTTTCATACGGCAAACGAATTAAATCATTTATTTCTTTTGAACAATCCTCTCAATACGTCTGCCAACTCATCCAAACTGTCATGAGAATCCGCATGAGGCATAGTCTTTAACGCACCTAATTCCTGTTCACCAATACCGATCTGCATCGGGTAAACCAAGATACAACTATTTTTACAAAAATACTTGTTCAAATAAGTCGGGATCATCGTCATATTTTTCAAATAAGAGGGATAATTCCTTCTGCTCATCACGATCATCAATGCATCATTCTCCTTTATATCACGGGATATGATCAAGAAATCATCCCAATTATTAAACTCATTAAATTCCACCTCTATATGATGCTTGGCCTGTATATCCTGCAAAACATTCAACACGGCAGTATCGGCATAAAACACGATCTTGCTGCTTGAATTTTTAGCCATATTCCATACGCGAATTACCCAGTAAGGAAAACCAATTTCTCTCTCTGCCCGAAACGGTACCACCACAATATAACGCTTTATCGTGGACAAGGGTTGTGCGGGACGGTAAACCAACGTGGTCGTGGCACATTTTGACAACACTCGATCTGTCAGATTCCCCAAAAAAGTATCAGAAATAACCCCTTCCTTGCGAAGCCCCAGTACAATATCGGTTATCTTATGCTCTTTCGTGGCATTTTTGATACCATTTACAATATCCTCATCATAACGCAGCGAAGTTACTAACTCGTTATCTGTTGCCGCCGCAGCTTTCGTCGCCTTCTCCAGCAACTGATTCGCCTTCTTTTCCGCCATACTATCCCCCTCATCCGCCTGTATCACGTTCAAAGCCGTCATCACGGCTTTCGCCTTCTTGGATTTAATCGTTACAGCCAAACCGACTAATTCCTCTACATTCTCGATATTACTCAACGGGATCAAAATACGATCTTCTATTTCTTCATTATCCACGCTTTCGTCTTCCGCGAATTCAGCCAAAGCCACCTCCTGCGCTCCTTTCTGCGTGGCAAAAGAAGCGATGATACAAGTCACCAAAATCATTACGATCGTACCATTCAGCACGCTTTCGTTCAATAAACGAATCGATTCTCCTTCCGGAGTTGTTCCCAAAATGACGTTATATCCGACAAGAACAGCCGCCAAAGTCGCCGCCGCCTGTGCATTACTCAATCCAAAAATCAAAGTCCTTTCAGAAGTCGTAAATCGGAAATTCTTTTGTGCCAGCCAAGCTGGAATAAATTTCGACACGGTCGCCACCACACACATGATAACGGCCACCCATACCGTGGTCAGATCATACAAAAACACGTGAAAATTAACCAGCATTCCGACCCCGATCAGAAAAAACGGAATAAACAAAGCGTTTCCCACGAATTCAATCCGGTTCATCAATGCCGATGTATTCGGTATCAGACGATTTAATGCCAATCCAGCCAAGAATGCCCCGATAATCGCTTCCAACCCCGCCGCCTCTGCTAAAAAAGAGGCAAAAAAAACAAGGCCCAAAACAAATATAAACTGTCCCACTCGGTCATCATATCGTTTGAAATACCAACGTCCGACAAAAGGAAATCCCCAAAGCACAATGAAAGCAAACACGACCGTTGATACGCCCAACTGAATCCAAAATCCCTGGGTTAACTCTCCCGTTGACATTCCCACGATAACCGCCAACACGAGCAAGGCCAGCAGACAAGTCACCACGGTTCCACCAATCGTCACGTTGACCGCCCGATTCTTCGTAATTCCATATTTACTCACGATCGGATAAGTCACTAACGTGTGAGAGGCAAACATACTCGCCAATAAAATGGATGTAGGATAAGAAAAATCCAATAAATAAACTCCGGCAAATGTTCCCAAAATCATCGGGATAAAAAACGTGTAAAGACCAAATATCAAACTCCGTTTACTATTCTTTTTAAAATCCGCCATATCAATTTCCAGCCCCGCCACGAACATGATATACAATAACCCCACCGTCCCGAACAACACGATACTACTATCCCGATCCATGATATGCAAACCGTAAGGCCCGATCAATGCACCGGCAATAATCAAACCGACAATATCCGGAATCTTAAAACGGTGGAGCACAAGTGGAGCAAACAGAATAATAAAAAGAATTACAGAAAAGATTAACACGGGATTCGTTAACGGTAATGTAACACTTAATATATTCAGATTCAACATAGAAGGAATATTTTAGCCGGATTTCTACTCTTTACATTACAAATTTATTCTTTTTTAATGAATAAAGAAGTAAAAAAAGATAAATTTGTCAGCGAAATCACCTTAATCTAAAAAAAGATGCAAACTACAATCCGCCTTTTTAGCCTATGCTTATTAATTCTAGGTTTTTACACGTGTCAACCTACCCCGGAAAAGAAACAACCGGTAGACTGGGTTGATCCGCAAATCGGTTCGGTACACTGCCGCTGGTTCTTCTATACCCCAGCCGCTCTTCCCATGGGAATGGCCAAGCTGGCACCGACCACCAATGCTTACGGAAGTTATGGTAGTTGGCTCCCCTGTGGGTATGATGACCGTCATACCTCCATTGAAGGTTTCGCCCATTTTCATGAGTTCCAAATAGGGGGAGTCGTAACGATTCCCACCACCGGAGAGCTAAAAACCCTACCGGGAACATTAGAAGATCCGGATTCCGGTTATCGTTCACGCATTGACAAGACAACAGAAGTCTCCACCCCCGGCTATTACGCTGTAACACTCACGGATTACAATATCAAAGCAGAAATCACGGCAACCACCCGGACGGGCTTTCACCGTTATACCTTTCCCCAATCTACTACATCAAGAATACTATTTGACATCGGGCACAAACAAGGAGAAAGTGCCACCATCACGGATGCAGAAGTCACATATCACCCGGAAACCAACGAAGTCACCGGATGGGTGGAAAACTATCCGATTTATGCAACATTCTGCCAACCGAACGGGAAAATAAAAATTTTCTTTGCCGCCAAACTAGACAAGAAACCACAAACAATCGGGACATTTATTGACGAAAAAATACAAGAAAATTCCAACTCGGTAAAAGGCCCCGGATGCGGACTATACTTGACTTTCCAAACAAAAGCCAAAGAACAAATACAAATGCAAGTCGGTCTATCCTATACCGACATTGAAAATGCACGTAATAACCGAGATTCAGAAGCAACCGGAAAAAGCTTCGATGACGTGAAAAATGCAGCCCGTCAGACTTGGAATGAAATGCTTGGCCGTATCCAAGTGGAAGGTGGAACCCCGGAAGACAAAACCAAATTCTACACCGGACTTTATCATGCACTACTCGGCAGGGGGATCGCCAACGACATAAACGGACAATACATTCAACATGATAAGACGATCGGACAAATACCTTTGGACAAAAATGGAATTCCACTCTATTCCCATCACAACACCGATGGAATGTGGGGTGGTTTTTGGAATCTTACCCAAATATGGACGTTGGCCTATCCTGAAATATTCTCCAGTTACATAAAATCGAATCTGGACTTCTTCAAAAATTCCGGTTGGCTACACGACGGGGAAGCTGCCGGAGTGTACACGAACGGTGTACAAACCAACTTTCAAGGTTTAATCATATGTGCCGCTTACCAAGCCGGAATTCGTGATTTCAACATTGAAACGGCTTGGAGTGCCATCTGTAAAAACGAACTGGAATACAAAGGACGGGATATGGGCAACGGGAAATATGACAATGAATACTTTATCCAACAAGGTTTTATTCCCTTGAAAGATTATCTATATCCTAATGACTGGGTCTGCAATTTCGGAGCTTCCCACACGTTGGAATACGCCTTTAGTTGTTATGCTGCGGCTCAAATGGCCAAAGCTATCGGGAAAACAGCCGCATACAACACCCTTATGCAATACTCGTATGCTTACAAAAATCTATTCGATCCAGAAACAAAGTATATGCGTCCCCGTGAAATGGACGGCAGTTTCATGAAAGACTTCGACCCGTTAAAAGGCTGGAAAGGATTCCAAGAAGGCAATGCCGCACAATATACCTGGTATGTTCCCCATGACATCCAAGGTCTGACAGAACTCATGGGTATTGATCTTTTCAACGAAAGACTGGAAAACACGTTTATCGAATCCCGGAAAACCTTGTTTGGGGGAGGGAAAGAAATTGATAGCTTTTCCGGAGTCGAAAAATTGTATAATCAAGGGAATCAACCCTGCCTGCATGATGCCTGGCTCTTCAACTATTCCGGTAAACCGTGGCTAACACAACTATACACCCGGTTAATTTGTGATGAATTCTACGGTATCACCCCGGAACATGGTTACGGTTACGGACAAGACGAAGACCAAGGACAATTAGGAGCTTGGTATGTTATGGCTGCCATGGGTTTATTCGACGTGCAGGGAGGAACCAACATCTCCCCTTCTTACCAAATCGGCAGTCCTAAATTTCGTAAAATCACGATTAAACTCGATCCCCGGTACTATTCCGGTAAAGCATTCGTGATTGAAACAGAAAATAATGCTCCTAATCATTATTACGTTCAATCGGCAACACTCAACGGGCAACTGCTAGAAGATTGCTGGTTCTATCGAAGGGAAATTATCAATGGCGGACATTTGAAACTACAAATGGACTCGACCCCGAATACTCACTGGGGAATTTCATCCATACCCCATTCTAAATAACAAAACAAAAAAGTCCGAGCTTTAAACTCGGACTTTTCTACATATTAAAAACCATTATTTTACTTCCCAAACGTCTCCGCTGTTCAATAAATCTTCAACACAACGAATAGAAGATTTTGCTTTAACGTCTTCAATCTGAGCTTCCAACGCATCATTATAAGTCGTACCTTCCACATCACGGATAACACCCAAAGCCACAGGATACTCCGGAGCTTTCATGTGTACCAGCATCCAATGCATAGAAGGATTTTCGCTGTGAGCATCATGTACCATAATATCATCCAACGTGATACCATCCTTACCAATCTCTACAACTTTTAACTTACCGGCCTTCATATCGAACATGATACCTTTATCCTTGTTCTTTCCGAAAACCATTGGTTCTCCATGTCTCAAGATCAATTGACGCTCTTCCTTCATCTCTTTATCCGTGATAGCAGCATGAGCCCCATCAGCAAAGATCACGCAGTTCTGAAGAATTTCCACAACAGCAGTACCCTTATGACGCACACCAGCCTCGATAACTTCTGCACTCAAATTGATATTCATATCCAACGTACGAGCGAAAAATTTCCCTTGCGCACCGATTACCAACTCTCCCGGGTTAAACGGGGTCTCAATTGTTCCGTAAGGAGAAGTTTTAGTTTTCGTACCCAATTTCGTGGTTGGAGAATATTGTCCTTTCGTCAACCCGTAAATCTCATTATTGAACACCAAAGTGGTAATATCAATATTACGGCGAATAGCATGAATAAAATGGTTACCACCAATAGCCAAAGCATCACCGTCACCGGAAATTTGAAGAATATTCAATTTCGGATTAGCACTCTTGGCTCCGGATGCGATAGCAGCAGCCCGGCCATGAATCGTATGGAAACCATAAGTATTCATGTAATAGGGGAAACGGGAAGAACATCCGATTCCGGAAATAACTGCCCACGATTCTTTCGGGTACCCCAATTCAGCCATGGCTTTCTGTACGGAGTTAATGATACCATGGTCACCGCAACCCGGACACCAACGAATCTCCTGGTTGCTCTTAAAATCTTTCGGTGTATATTGTTCTGCCATGATTATTTTCCTAATAATTCGGTTATTTTTTCTTTCAGCTCAACTACCGTGAAAGGTAATCCGGCTACTTTATTATATTGATAATACGTGTAATGCGGGAATTTAGCTCTCAAATACTGTGCAAACTGTCCCAAGTTCAACTCGCAAACGATAATCTTCTTGAATTTACCAAGAACCTCATCCGTGTTCTTCGGAAGCGGGTTGATAAAGTTGAAATGAGCCAAGCTCACGTCTTTACCAGCTTCTCTCAATTCACGAACCACCGAGTACAAGTGCCCGTAAGTTCCACCCCATCCAACAACGAGAAGATCCCCACCATCTTGATTTCCGAAAATCTCCTGTTGAGGAATGCTGTCTGCAATCTTAGCCACTTTTGCATCACGCAAATCAGTCATAATCTGGTGGTTTTCCGGCACGTAACTAATTTCTCCAGTTACATTTACCTTCTCCAATCCACCGATACGATGTTCCAAACCTTTCGTTCCCGGTAAAGCCCACATTCTAGCCAAAGTCTCCGGATCACGTGCATATGGTTTATAATCATCCCCTTCTTTAGCCACTCTCGGGGTAATAGAAGGGTAATCTTTCAACGAAGGAATCTTCCATGGTTGAGCACCATTCCCCAAGAATCCGTCTGTCAACAGAACAACCGGAGTCATGTGCTCTACAGCAATTTTAGATGCCCAGAAAGCATAGTCAAAACAGTTACCCGGGGTACTTGCAGCAACGACAGGCATAGGGCTTTCACCGTTACGCCCGTAAAGAGCTTGCAACAAATCGGATTGTTCCGTTTTCGTGGGCAAACCAGTTGAAGGACCACCACGTTGTACGTCAACGATTACCAAAGGTAACTCGGCCATTACTGCCAAGCCGGCAGCCTCGCTCTTCAATGCCAAACCGGGCCCTGAAGTTGTTGTGATAGCCAGGTTACCCACGTAACTTGCACCGATAGAAGTACAAATTCCGGCAATCTCGTCCTCTGCCTGATAGGTCTTCACTCCCAAATCACGTCTCAACGCCAATTCTTGTAAAATATCTGTTGCCGGAGTAATGGGATAAGAAC
>ERZ840371.1835-NODE-1835-length-20680-cov-9.431758_pt1 | contig 20680 bp, 18 predicted proteins | sample MGYA00519937_ERZ840371 | MGnify/ENA primary metagenome ERZ840371 (study PRJEB31850, sample SAMEA3708873) | human gut metagenome | biome: human gut; feature: human-associated habitat; material: faeces | place: China | collected 2014 ... | reverse complement strand
AGCGGCACCGGCGGCAACGGCGTTGGCAGCGCTGCACACCTCAGCGGTGTACTGGGCAGCCTTGGCGTTGGTGGCGGCAATGATGTTGTCGGAAGCGTCGATCTCAGCCTTGTACAGGACGGAGACGGCAGCATTGGGCTCCAGCGCGCTGACGGTGCAGCCGTTGACGGCGATCTTCAGGTCAGCGTTGGCCAGAGCGGTGTAGACAGGGCCCACAGCCTTGCCGGACAGCAGAGCCACCTTGGCGGTGGTAGCATCGGCATAGGTGGCAGCCAGACGGGCAGCCTCACGGATGCCGCCCGCGATGTCATCGGTGGCACTGGGTACAAAGCCATTGGTGTTGACGATGGTCAGCACGGGCACGCTGAAAGCATCGCACAGACGGACAAAGCGGGAAGCCTTGGCCACGCAGTTGTGGCACAGGGTCTCGCCGGTGGCCACAATACCCACAGCGTTGCCGCCGATGGTTGCGAATGCGGTGTAGACGTGCTTGCCGAAGCCTGCGTACAGCTCCACAGCGCTGTCCTTGTCGATCAGGGCAGCGGCAGCCTTCTCGGGGGCAGCACCGGCGCTCAGAACGCTGGTGGGCTGCTCGAACTCGAAGATGGCGGGGCCGGTCAGGTTGTTGGCGGGCAGCAGACCCACGATGTGGGCAGCCTTCTCGGCAGCCTCGGCGGCGTCGGCAGCCACGATGGATGCCACGCCGGCCTTGGCAGCGGCAGCAGCACTGCCGGCATCAGCCACCTTGTCGCCCTTGGCGGCAGAGGTGAACGGAGCGGTGAAGAACAGCTCTGCGCCCTCGGCCATGATGCACACGTCGGCATTGGCAGCGCTCAGTGCGCTGGTGCCGCCGCACACACCCAGAACCACCGCCACCTGCGGGATCACGCCGGAAACCTTTGCGATCTGCGCATTCAGCTTGGCATTGGCCGTGAGCACATCCAGGCCCTCGGCCAGCTTTGCGCCCACCGAGTTATAGAACGTGACGACCGGGCAGCCGGTCTGTGCGGCCATCTCCAGGACCTTGATGTTCTTCTCAACGTCCTTGACGGTAACAGCCTCGCCGTTCTGATAGACAGCGTATGCCTGCTGACCTGCTGCATAGCCGCAGGCAGCACTCACCGCACCATCGGCAAACAGCGCGGTGTATTCCCCGTCATCGAAAAACTTGGCGAGGATTTCTCCCTTATTGATCTTTGAAGCCATGATAAGACCTCCTGGTTGTCTGTGTGAGCTTTCAAAATTGGTTTTATTATACTGTTTTTGCCAGGAAATTGCAAGACTTTCTATAAAAATTCATCGAAAACAACATCTGTCAGCTGTAATCCATAATTTTTTAACGATGTATCGCCCTGCGCTTTTTTCGCTCCTAGACGCACCCTACGGTGCGCCCGGCACCGGTGTAAAAAGTTTTCTTTCATTTTTGGTAAATGTGCGCTCCATCCGCACATATCTTTTTGGTCAGAATTGTGTTACACTGATGTTACATTCCCTGCGGAATCGTAAAATCTGGGTAAAATCCGACAGACAATGCCATCCTCCCGCCCAGAAAACAACAAAAATCCACGCAAAAGAGGTCCGACAAACTTTGAAATCTTTCGCTTCTTCCCTGCACGCTTTCAACCAGACCTATCATTCTTTGCAGCGCTCAGCCGGTGCTCTGCTGCACCATGCCGGGGTCATCCTGCCGGCGCTGGTCGGACTGTACGCAGTCGCAACCAACCTGCTGTTTATCCCGCTGATGCAGCAGCTCTGGTCGCTGACACTCCGGTTCGCGCCCGTGCATTACCTGAACAACAGCAATGCTTCGGACATTTTTGTCTCCCCGGCCATCATCCTGTGTCTTGTGGTCATTGCATTGCTGACAGCATTCTGGGCGCTGTATGAATTTTCGGTGCTGCTGCACGGGCTGGAGTTGGCCCGCAGCGGCAGACCGGTGCAGCTGCCTGCCCTGCTGCGGGATGCGCTGGTGGACATCCGGCACACGTTTCTTCCGCAGAACTGGCCGGTCCTCGTATACAGCGCCGTGCTCATCCCCTTCACCAGCTTTTTCCTGACCTCCAACTACATCACCCAGTTTGCCGTACCGGAGTACCTTCTGGGCGTACTGCGCACCACCACACGCTATCATGTGCTGTATCTGGCGATTGTGGTACTGCTGGTTCTATTGTTCCTCTCCTGTGCGCTGGTGCTGCCCCTGTTTGTCCTGGAGCGCCGCAGCCTGTGGCAGGCCGTCCGGGAGAGCGTCGGGTTCGTGCGGCAGCGAATTTTCCGCACAGCGCTGCTTCTGCTGCGCTGGAATCTCTCGGCAGTCCTCCGTTCGGGCAGCCTGGCCCTGTGCGTACTGGCACCGCTGTACGCGGTCATTCTGGGCATCGGGCTCCAGAACACCGCTGCCATGGTGGCGCTGTCCCGCGCCAGCCTGCTGGTCGAGGTGCCGTTCTTCCAGTTCCTGCTCGACTGCTCCATCACCATTGCGCAGTGCAGCATCCTGTTTTTGCTGTACCGCCGTCTGCGGGAGGATGATGCCGTGCCGGAGGATCCCCAGAATGGGAAGCCCGTCCGTGCAAAGGGCCGTCGCCTGCTGGCCGCTGCGGTGGTCGGCGTCACGCTGGTCACAATCGGCCTTTCCTTTATTTATATTGCCCTGCCGGCGGATGATGAGCTGCGCACCATGCTGGGCGGCGCGGCTCCCATCGTCACGGCACACCGCGGCTATTCGACGGCTGCACCGGAGAACACCCTGCCCGCCTTTCAGCTGGCCATCAACCACCACAGCGACCGGGCCGAGCTGGATGTGCAGATGACAAAGGACGGCGTGGTCATGGTGACCCACGACACCAGCCTGCGCCGCTGCACCGGCCGCAACGCCAACATCTACGACCTGACCTTTGCACAGGTGCGGGAGCTGGATGCCGGGCGGTGGTTCAGTGCCCGGTACGCCGGTACGCAGATCCCCACACTGGAAGAGGTGCTGGACCTGTGCAAGGGGAAAATCCAGCTGAACATCGAGATCAAGCCCAATGCCGCCACCCCAGAGCTGGAAGCTGAGACCGTGCGCATCATCCGGGAAAAAGGCTTTGAAAAGGACTGCGTGATCACCTCCCAGAGCTACGAGACCCTTTGCAAGGCAAAGGAGCTGGACCCCGAGATCGAGACGGGGTATATTCTGGCGCTGGGCGTGGGCACCTATTACGACCTGCCTGCCGCCGACTTTTTCAGCGTGGAATCCACCTTTATCACCTCCGGCATGGTGCAGCAGATCCATCTGCGCGGCAAGACGGTGTCTGCCTGGACGGTCAACCGCACGGAGGACGCCCGTGCCCTGCTGAGCCTTGGCGTGGATGATGTGATCACCGACAAGCCTGAGATGGTACAGGACCTGCTCAATGAGGACGCCGACCTTGACCGGAACCTTGTGCTGATGCGTGACCGGCTCAAGGAACTGCTGGGCCTGACGGAAAGCGCCGACAGCGAGGTCGACCCGGATGACAGCGCCATTGAGGAGGTGCTGGAAGACCCGGAGGAACTGTTGGATCAGGCATGATCTTCTTCCCGGACAGACACAGCAAAGCCCCCGGCTCTCGATCGTGAGAGCCGGGGGCTTTTTGCGGGGCTTTGCGCCCGAAGGATCATTTCTGCAGGGTGTTCCAGGCAGGCATTTCATTGCGCAGCTTTTCCCACATGGGCATGGCCGTTCCGGCCTGTTTGCGCAAAGCCTCAAAGGCTTCGTCCAGGTACTGCATCTCCTTTACTGCGTGCATGGCGTGGTCGGAAGCACACAGGCGGCCCAGCGGAGTCTTGGCCATGGCAAGCACCATGGCGTCCATCTTGCGGCGGCCTGCCGTGCCGGGCTTGTAGTAGTCCGTATTCTCTGCGTCGTTCACCGGGATGCCGAGAGCTTTGAGCATCTCACAGCCCTCATAGGCGGCATCCAGAATGGCAGCGCGCTGCTGTTTGGTAGCGCGGGTCAGGTCCCCGTTGCAGGCATAGCACACATAGCAGACCGGCAGAATGAACGCAATGTGGCACTTGAGCCACTCGTCCATATCGCTGTAGAACGTCAGCTTATACTTTGTGCCGTCAAAGGCGGTCTTGAGCCGGATGCGGAAGGTGCCGGAAAGCGGAGCCGTGGCACCGCCCACCGTCATGCCCACACCGGTGTGCACACTGACCACCCGATCGCGCTCCCGGCGGCCTGCGGTGTTCTGGAAGCCAAAGGCGACCTTGTCGGCTGGGCGCTGCATGGCTTCCAGAACCTGCTTTGCATGGGGGTCGTTGCCCACGAATACAAAGTAGGGGCTCCGGTTGGCCTTGAGGACGGGCAGCACATCCGGCAATTGACCGGCCTGCAGCACCACGAACACAAGGTCGTAGAAGTCCTCCGGGGCCAGGACGTCGATGGTGCGCACCCGGTCCACCGTGGTTTTGCGCTGCGCCCATTGGCGGATGACCAGACCCTTCTGGTCGATGCGCTCTTTCCACTCCCCGCGTGCCAGCAGGGTCACGTCGTTCTTTTTGTTCTGCAGCAGCACATGGGCCAGTTCACAGCCCAGCACGCCGGCTCCGTACACCAGGATCCTCATGCAGATGCGCCTCCCTCATGAAATGGTTTCCGGGTTTATTTTTTCAAAAACGAGAAAAAACCTTTTTTCTCGTACGGTGCACTCGATACGCCCTTGACTTCGTAGCCGGTGGCGTTGATGACATCCCGCAGCTTTGCCTCGTCCAGAGCCTGTTCCGAGTGGATCACCGTCTGGCCCTTGGTGTGGGAAGAGGCCACTTTCTTTGCCTCCGGAAATGCCTTGCGCACGGCATCGTTGACATGGCTCTCGCACATGCCGCACATCATACCGTCTACCTGTACCACTGTTTCGATCATTGTCTGTTCCCTCCATGATGGTTTCCGCGCGCGTTCGGCGGGCCGCTGCACGTTAGGAAATACTAACCGCAGCTTTAAACAAAATGCTGTCGGGGTGCCCCGGCAGCAGTGCGGAGCGTTCCCCTTTTTGGGCCTGCGGCCCGGGCTGCTCAGAAATGCGCGCGCAATGTACAGCTTCATCATATCACACCGGTAGGCAAATTGCAAGCCGTGCGGTGCAAAGGTCAGTATTCGACGCCTTTGCGGGCGGCAATTCCCTTCTGATAGGGGTGGCGGATGCACTTCATCTCGGTCACATAATCGGCGGCGTCCAGCATCCACTGCGGGGCGGCATGGGCCGTGAGCGCACATTCCTGCCCGGCGGGACGCTGCAGCACCGCCCGGCGAAGCAGGTCCTTGTCCACCATATCCAGTTCCCAGGCGCTGCCGGCCTCGTCCAGCACCAACAGGTCCGCTTCCTGCGCCATGGCAACGGTCAGGTTCCGGTCCTGCAGGGCCCGCGTGGCGGCCTTTTCGGCGTCGTTCATCTGAAAGACGAATTTCTGCCCGGCCTTGCCCCGGTAGACCGTGGCCCCCAGCTGCTCCAGCAGCGGGATCTCCCCGCTCTTGCCGCCCTTCAGGAACTGCACGATGACCACCTTTTTTCCGCTGCCCAGCGCCCGCAGCGCAAGGCCCATGGCGGCGGTGGTCTTGCCCTTGCCGTCGCCGTAATACAAATGCAGCAGTCCCATCTGTTCCATACCGTTCTCCTTATTCATTCTGTTCCATTTTATCCTATCACGCCCGGCGGCAGAACACAACGTTTCCGGAAAAATTTTCTCTTGACAGACACGGATTTTTTATGATACACTCCATGCAGTTTGTTCTTGCAAACGCACCGTTCCTTCTGGAACGGCGTTTCTTTTTTGCTCAAAAGTTAGTGCATTCTAACATTCGACATCTCCCCGGACACAGAAAGGACCTTTGTCATGCATCCTCTCAAAAAAGCGTTTTTTGTCGCCCTCGGCTGCATCAGCCTGGCGCTGGGCACCATCGGCATTGCACTGCCCATTCTGCCCACGGTGCCGTTCTATCTGCTCACGGCCTTCTGCTTTGCCAACAGCTCCGAGCGGCTGCACACCTGGTTCACCCACACGACCGTTTATAAAAAATACATCGGCAGCTATTTCCGCCGCCGCGGCATGACCCGCAAGGCCAAGGCGCTCCTCATCGGCACGGTAACGGCCATCATGCTCCCCGGGTTCATCCTGATGGACAAGGTGCCCGTAGGCCGCGCCATTATGGCCATTGTCTGGGTGGGGCATATCGTCTACTTCGGTTTCAAGGTGCAGACCATCACCCAGCAGGAAGCGGACGATGCCATGGCACAGGCATTGGAAGAGTAAGCAATCGAACAGCAAAAAATGAAGCCGCTGCGTATTTTTCTGCGCAGCGGCTTCATTTTCTTTCTGGGATAGGATTACTCGTACAGCGGGAAGTCGCGGGTCAGCTTGAGCACGCGCTCGCTGATCTCATCCTTCTTCTCGTCGTAGTGCCAGATGCAGTCGGCAATGCAGTCGGCGATGACCTTCATCTCGGCCACGCCCATGCCGCGGGTGGTGACCGCCGGAGTGCCCAGACGCACGCCGGAGGTGACGAACGGGCTGCGGGTCTCGCCGGGGACGGTATTCTTGTTGGCAGTGATGTGCACGCTGTCCAGACGGGCTTCCAGATCCTTGCCGGTGCACTCCTCGTCACGCAGGTCGATGAGCATCAGATGGTTGTCGGTACCGCCGGACACCAGCTTGACGCCGCGTTCCTGCAGAGCTGCGGCCAGAGCCTGAGCGTTCTCCACGATCTTGCGGGCGTACTCCTTGAACTCCGGCTTGAGGGCCTCGCCGAAGCAGACGGCCTTGGCGGCGATGACGTGCTCCAGCGGGCCGCCCTGGGTGCCGGGGAACACGGCCGAGTTGATGCGCTTGGCAATGACCGGGTTGTTGGTCAGGATCAGGCCGCCGCGGGGGCCGCGCAGGGTCTTGTGGGTGGTGGTGGTCACCACATCGGCATAGGGCACCGGGCTCTGGTGCTGGCCGCCGGCCACCAGACCGGCAATATGGGCCATATCCACCATCAGGAATGCACCGTAACCGTGGGCGATCTCAGCGATCTTCTCAAAGTCGATGGCACGGGGGTAAGCGGATGCACCGGCCACGATCAGCTTGGGGCGCACCTTCTTGACCTGCTTTTCCAGCTCGGCGTAGTCGATCACGCCATCGGCATTGACGCCGTAGGAAACAAAGTGGTAGTTCTTGCCGGACATGTTCACGGGGGAGCCATGGGTCAGATGGCCGCCCTGGGACAGATCCATGCCCATGACGGTATCGCCCAGATCCAGCAGGGCGAAGTAGACGGCCAGGTTGGCCTGTGCACCGGAATGGGGCTGGACGTTGGCGTACTTGGCACCGAACAGCTTGCAGGCGCGCTGGATGGCGATGTTCTCCACCTCATCCACATAGACGCAGCCGCCGTAGTAACGCTTGCCGGGCAGGCCCTCGGCGTACTTGTTGGTGAGCACACTGCCCATGGCAGCCATGACGGCGGGCGAGACGATGTTCTCGCTGGCAATGAGCTCGATGTTCTGGCGCTGACGGGTCAGCTCCCGGTTCATGGCAGCCCCCAGCTCCGGGTCTACGGTATTGACCAGGCCGATGGTATCCATCATTTCTTTGTACATTTCAGTTACCCCTCTCTTGATACAGACAGATCGACGTCTTGTTCAAGCACCCGGCTCCTGCACACTGGGCCGCATTGCTTTGTATTATCATAGCAGAAAGCTGCAAAACCTTCAATCCTCTTTTCGCCAAAAGGCTTGCTTTTTTGGACTGAAGTGTTTATTATATCTGTATAAAAATGCACTGTCGATTTTGTGGATTTTTCAGCTTTCCACGATCACAGATGAAACGAGGTGTTTTGTGTGGACATCGCCGAGGAAAAGCAGGCCCAGCGCACATCCGGCAAAGCGGCCCGCCGGGCCCTTTCGCCGGAGCAGCGGGCCGCCGCCAACGCGGCGTTGTGTGCCCGGCTGTGGCAGCTGGACGCCGTGCAGAATGCCCAGACCATCCTGCTGTATGCGGCCTTTGGGGGTGAAGCCGGCCTTGCCGGGTTTGCCGCCGAAGCGGCCCGCCGGGGCAAGGTGCTGGCCTACCCGGTGTGCGGAGAAAACTGCTCCCTCACCGCCGCCGTGCCCGGCCCGGACGGCTGGGAGACAGGGCTGTACGGCATCCGCACGCCGGTACTGGAACGGTCGATGCTGCTGGAACCGGAACAGCTGGATCTGGTGCTGGTGCCCTGCACTGCCTTTGATGCAGACTGCTTCCGGGTGGGCATGGGCAAAGGCTACTACGACCGCTACCTGCCCCGCTGCACAAAAGCGGCAAAGATCGGCATTGCATTGGAAGTTCAGCGCGTTGCACACGCTGCCGTGGATGAGCACGACCAGCGGCTGGACGCGTTTGTGACAGAGAGGGGTTTGTACACATGGACATGATGAACGAAAGCTGCAGCCGGTTCCTGGCAGAACTGGCCAGCAAAGCACCCACACCGGGCGGCGGCGGTACTGCAGCACTGGTGGGTGCCGCCGGTGTGGCACTGGGCAACATGGTGGGCTGCCTGACGGTGGGCAAAAAGAAGTATGCCGCCGTGGAAGCGGACATTCTGACCCTGAACGAGCGGGCCGGTGCCCTGCGCGCGGAGCTGGAAGCACTGGTGCAGGCGGATGCCGAAGCCTTTGCGCCGCTGGCCGCCGCCTATGGCCTGCCCAAGGACACTCCGGAGCAGGCGGCTCACAAGGCCGCTGTGCTGGAAACCGCACTGGATACTGCCTGTGCCGTGCCGCTGGAGATCATGGGCAAGTGCGCCGAAGGCATTGCACTTGTGGAAGAATATGCAGCCAAGGGCAGCGCGCTGGCCGTGTCCGATGCAGGCTGCGCCGCCGCACTGTGCAAGGCCGCCCTGCAGGCCGCCAGCCTGAACGTGTTCATCAACACAAAGCTGATGACCGACAAAACCCATGCCGCCGCACTGGATGCGCAGGCCGACGCCCTGCTGAGCGAGTATGTCCCGAAGGCAGACGCCGTGTTTGCACAGGTCACAAAGCAGCTGCGTATCTGACCCGACGGTGGGCGGGGAGAAAGCTCCCCGCACGCCATACCGCATTACCTGAAATGAGAGGAATACAAAATGGCAAGCATCCTGAAGGGCGCGCCCGTAGTGGCCGCCATGAACGAACGCAACGCTGCTCTGTGTGAACAGCTCAAGACAAAGGGCATCGTGCCCACGCTGGCCGTGGTGCGCGTGGGTGCACGCGAGGACGATCTTTCCTATGAGCGCGGCGTGATGACCCGCTGCGGTAAGGTGGGCGTGGAAGTGAAACAGTATCTGCTCCCCGCCGACGCAGCACAGGACGACCTGCTGAAGATCATCGCAGAGATCAACGCCGACGATGCCATCCACGGCTGTCTGCTGTTCCGCCCGCTGCCCAAGCAGTTTGATGACCGCACCGTGCGTGCCGCACTGGCTCCGGAAAAAGACATCGACGGCATCACCGATGGTTCCCTGGCCGGTGTGTTCACCAACACCGATCTGGGTTACGCTCCCTGCACCGCGCAGGCCTGCCTGGAGATTTTGAAGCACTACAATGTTCCCCTCTCCGGCAAGCGCGCCGTGGTGGTAGGCCGCAGCCTGGTAGTGGGCAAGCCCGCCGCCATGATGCTGGACCGGGAAAATGCCACCGTGACCATCTGCAACTCCCGCACCCAGGACCTGCCCCAGATCTGCCAAGAGGCGGATGTGGTCGTGGTGGCCATGGGCCGGATGGGCGCCGTGGGTGCTGACTGCCTGCGTCCCGGCCAGACCGTGGTGGATGTGGGCATCCATCTGAACGACGAGGGCAAGCTGTGCGGTGACGTGCGCTTTGCCGAGGCGGAGCCTGTCGTGGATGCCATCACCCCCGTGCCGGGCGGTGTGGGCACCGTGACCACCTCGGTGCTGGTGGGCCATGTGGTGCAGGCCGCCGCCAAAAAGGCCGGGCTGTAACAACAATTTTCGGATGCAAAAACAGCGCCTGACGGTTTGAAATTTCCGTCAGGCGCTGCTTTTGTTTTTGTGATGGTTTATCAGCCGTGCACCACGAGCAGCAGCAGAGCCGATGCCACGCACTGCAGGATGAGCCAGCGGGCCACGACCTGCTCGTCGCTCCAGCCCTTGTTCTTACGCACATGGTCGTGCAGCGGGGTGCGGGTGTTCTTGAGGATGGAGATGTGCAGGAAGCGCTTCAGGCTGATCTTCAGGATGCCCAAGCTGCCGTCTACGATGAACACGATGGCTGCCAGCAGGAAAGCAAAGGGGTGGCCGCACTTCAGCGACAGGATGGCGATGAAGAAACCCATGGCGCGGCTGCCGGCATCGCCCATCAGCAGGGTGCTGGGCTTTGCGTTGGACCACAGGTAAGCCAGCAGCGCACCCATGAACACCACACCGGCGGTGCTGTAGTCGGCCAGCTCTTCGTGGTAGGCGATCAGGTAGGTGCCGATGGTCACCACCGCCAGACTGGCGGACAGGCCGTCCACACCGTCGGTGCAGTTGACCACGTTGATGCTGGCCCAGATCAGGATGACGATGAGCAGCAGGTACACCGCATACGGCAGGGTGAAGCTCCACTGCAGGAACTGCACGCCGCAGCCGTTGAAGTTGAGGTAGGTCACGCCTGCCACCACGGCGATGACAAAGTCGATGATGCCTTTTTTGTATTCGTTCCAGGCCTTTTCGGCGGCATCGTCAAAGTAGCCGGAGAGCATGGAAGCGATGAGCAGCACGGTGTAGATGACATATTCCACCCGGAACGGCAGGAATGCCAGCGACACCAGCGCGATGCACAGCACGAAGATCAGGCCGGAACCGCGGGCCTTGCCCTTGGACAGGCCGCCATTGACGGCAAATTCACGGCCATGGTCGTGGGGAAGCTTGTTGTGGAACAGCGAATCGGTCAGCGCGGTGAGTGCAAATGCCAGCAGAAACGCTGCGGCATCCACCCCGCGCTGCCCGACGACAGACACCAGAGATTCGATCATATTTCTATTCTCCTCATTTCTTTTGCAATTCATGCCTTGTGTTGTTGAGTGTATCACGCCGCACCCAAAAAATCAATCACCGGGCACAAAAAGGCAGCAGATTGACTTTTGTACCATCCGCCTTTATAATAGGTGTCCGGACTCGTTATCCGTTTTTCTGACCCGTAAGGAGGAATCCATGTCCATTACCCTTGAACAACTCTCGGCCAAAATGCGGCAGGGCGAGCAGGTACCGCTGCAGCAGACGGCCCAGATCGTGCTGACCTTGAGCATCCCGTCCATTCTGCAGCAGATCGTGGTCACGGCCATGGAGTACATCGACGCCGCCATGGTGGGCCATATCGGAGCTTCGGCCACCGCATCCATCGGCATCGTCAGCTCCAGCACCTGGCTGCTGCACGGCATGCTGGCCGGGCTGTATATGTCTTTTTCCATTCAGGTGGCACAGTATCTGGGTGCCGACCGGCAGGAGGATGCCCGGGGCGTGCTGCGGCAGTCCATGCTGTTTAACCTGTTCGTCGGTTTGGCGGCAGCCGCTTTCGGCATCGGCATCAGCCGGTATCTGCCCGGCTGGCTGGGGGCCGATCCGGCCCTGCAGGCGGATGCCTCGGCCTATTTTGCCATCTGGTCCGCTGCCCTGCCCTTTACCATGGCCACAGGCACCTACTCCTCCATGCTGCGCTCCACTGGTGACGCCCTGACCCCGGGCCTTATCAGCGTAGCCACCTGCCTGCTGGACATCGTTTTCAATTTCTTTTTGATCAACCCCACCCGTACCATGGTGGTGGCCGGACGCTCCTTTACGGTATGGGGTGCCGGATGGGGGGTGCCGGGAGCTGCTTTGGGCACCGCCCTAGCTACGGCCATTGGCGGCTTGTGCGCCCTGGGCTTTTTGCTGCTGCGAGAGGGTCCTTTGTGCATCCGCAAGCCCGGCTCCTGGAAGATCACCCGGTCCTGCCTGCGGAATCTGTGGCGGGTGGGTGCGCCCCTTTCTGCAGAGCGAGCCGCCCTTTCCTCTGCTCAGGTGCTGCTGATCCGCATCGTGTCCGGGCTGGGCACCACCGCCATTGCGGCCAACAGCCTGGGCGTGAGCGCCGAAAGCCTGTGTTACATGGCAGGCTACGGCATCCAGGACGCCTCCCTTGCCATGGTAGGCCAGGCCGTGGGCGCCCACCGGCGGGATATGGCCAAGCGCATTGCCTGGCTGTGCACCGGTATGGGCATGGCCATCATGGCGCTGACCGGCGTGGGCCTGTATGTGTTTGCTCCGGCCCTGATGGGCATCTTCACCGCCGACGCCGCCGTCATTGCGCTGGGTGCGCAGGTGCTGCGCATCGAAGCTTTTGCCGAGCCGATGTTCGGGGCCAGCATCGTGGCCAGCGGTGCCATGCAGGGTGCCGGTGACAGCACCGGCTGCTTTGTGCTGAACCTTGTGAGCATGTGGGGCATCCGGCTCACGCTGGCCGTGCTGCTGGCTCCCCGCTTCGGGCTTGTGGGCGTGTGGTTTGCCATGTGCGCCGAGCTGTGCACCCGCGGTACCCTGTTCCTGCTCCGGCTGGCCCGCGGCAAATGGCTGGACAAGGGCGCGCTGGCCTGATAGATTCTTTTCCATGATAAAACAGCTCCCCGGCCGGGACCGCTGCAATTGGGCAGCCCAAGCCGGGGAGTTGCTGTTTGATCGAGAAGAAAAGAAGAAAGAAAGAAAAGAGAAAAGAGAAAAGCAAAAATTACTTGCGGCCGTGCAGGATGGGAGACAGCGGCTTGTAGATCAGCATGCAGAGCACGGCATCCAGCAGGCCCTTGACCAGCGTGAAGGGCATGTTGAAGATGACCAGGCACTTGATCAGGCTGTTGGCCGAAGGCAGAATGGCCTGGTACATGCCAAGAATGGCTTCCAGCGGCATGTGGTAGAACTCCACATAGGCCGGGTAAGTGATGAAGTAGTTGGACGGCACACTGAACACCGCCATGGCTGCGGCACCGGCAAGGGCACCAAGGATGGCCGTTTTGCGGCTCTTGTGGTGCTTGTAGATGAAGCCCGCCACCGCCGAGAACACCGCGCCCAGCATGAAGTTGCACAGCTCACCCACACAGGCGGTGGAGGTGCCCTTGATGACGATGTGGAGCAGGTTCTTCATGAAGCTGATCACTACGCCGTACACGGGGCCCAGTGCAAAGGCACCCAGCAGAGCCGGCAGATCGGAAAAGTCCATCTTGACAAAGCTGGGAATGAGCATCGGGATGGGAAACTCGATGAACATCAGGATAAAGGCCACCGCGCTGAGCATGGCGGCAACGGTCAGGTTGTGGGTCGTATTCTTTCGCATAGGTTTTGTCCTCCCCCGGGGTTCGCCCCGTTCAAAAAATTGATTGGAAAGCCCTTTTCGCATGGAACTCGGAACGGGTAAGACAAACAAAAAAGCGCCCTGCTGCAACAAAAAACTGCAACAGGGCGCGTAGACACAAACGTTGTCTGCCGTTTCTTGCATCCGGACTATACCGTTGGTCCCGGAGTTGCACCGGGTCAGCACCCTTGCGGGTGGTCGCGGACTTTACCGCCAGTGGGGAATCGCACCCCGCCCTGAAACGAACTTTCTGGTACAAAGTATAGCGTGACGGACCGGTCTTGTCAAGAGGGCAGCACACGATTTGTGCATCTTTTATCAAAGTCATTCTTTTAGGCAGTGTCCCCTGCACGCTCGACGCGCTTGCCCGCATCGCGCAAATATGTTATCATAGTTTCATTGTGTAAAAATACCGGAGGTTTTGTATGATTTTCTCGATCCGTGATCTTTCCTTTGAGCTCGGCTCGGTGCTGCTGGAGGGCTGGCCCGCCTTTGCTGCCCGGGCCGTGTGCGCTCTGCTCATTCTGCTGGCGGCATGGCTCGTGCGCCGCTGGCTGACCCACAAGGGCTTCCCCGCCCTGGAGGCACGCAGCTGGCATTTCACCAGTACGCCCATCCTGCTGCGCAGCTTTGCGGTGCCGGTGCAGCGCATGTGCACGGTGGTGGGCATCTATCTGGCCGCTTCCAGCCTGCCGTGGGCCATTCCCGGTGTGCGCAAGCTGTTCCTGATGGCATTCCAGCTGGTCATGACCCTGTTGGTGTGCGAGGGCCTGTATGCAGCTTCTGAGCTGGCCGATCTGGTGCTGGCATCCTGCAGCCCGGAGATCCGCTCCAACAAGACCCTGCTCTCCCTGCTGAACACCACCTACAAGGTACTGGTCATTGCAGTGGGCGTGGCCGCCGGTGCGCAGGAGGTGGGCTTCCCCATCGGTAGCATCGTTGCCGGTGCCGGTCTCATCGGCCTGACCATCTCGCTGGCGGCGCAGGAAAGCGCCAGCAACCTGTTCAGCGGCATCGTCATCCTGCTGGACAAACCCTTCTCGGTGGGCGACTGGATCACCGTGGGCGATGTGGAAGGCGAAGTGATCGACATCAACTTCCGCTCCACCCGCATCCGCTCGCCGGACAAAACCGTCAATGTGATCACCAACAGCAAGATCTGCTCTGCCACCGTGCAGAACGCCGCCCTGCGCACCATGCGCCCCTACAAATTCACGCTGGGTGTCACCTACAGCACCACCCGCCCGCAGCTGGAAAAGCTGATGCAGGACCTGCAGGCCATGCTGGATGCAAGCCCCCTCACCAACCACGGCACCAACATCGTGCAGCTGGCCAGCTTCGGAGATTCCAGCATCAATATCCTGATCTCGGCCTACCTGCTGACCAACATTTACGCCGAGTTTCTGCAGATGCAGAACGACCTGAACCTGAACATCATGGACATCATGCAGGCTGACGGCGTGGATTTTGCCTTTCCCTCCACCAGCGTCTACATCGAAAAGAACTGAGCGCATCCACGCGCAAAAAGGGCCCGTTTCCGTTTTATCCGGAAGCGGGCTCTTTTGTGTTTGCGGTTATTCGTTCACGGCCGTGCAAGAGCTCCCGGTTCCCGTTGCGAGCATTTCAGCTCTGTGCCCGGCAGACTGAATTTTGTTACGGTATGACTTTTTTACAGTGCCACGTCCAGCGCCATCATCAGGGCAAACCCCAGCACGATGCTCACCACCCCGGCGGGTTCGTCCTGCTCCACGGCCTCCGGGATCATCTCCTGCGCCGTCACGCACACCATGCAGCCTGCCGCTGCACTCATGAGCCAGGGCAGTGCCGCCTGCACCCACCCGGCCAATGCGAATGCCGCCAACGCGCCCAGCGGCTCCACCAGACCGGATGCCGCCCCGGCCCCGAACGCCTGCAGGCGGGTGCGGCCGCTGTGCGCCAGCGGCAGGCTGACGGCGGCACCTTCCGGGATGTTCTGCAGCCCGATGCCCAGGCTCAACGCCAGCGCACCGCTCACGGCATCCGGTTCCCCGCTCAGGGCCAGCGCCGCCGCAAGGCCCACCACCATGCCTTCCGGCAGGTTGTGCAGCGTTACCGCCAGCACCATGCGGCTCTTGCCCCGCTGCAAAAGCTGCCCGGCCATGCTCTCCAGCCGCAGCAGACCTGCCGCCCCCAGCACCAGCCCCGCCGAGGGCGGCACCCACGCCGCGACGCCCAGCTCCCGGGTGCGCTCAATGGCCGGCAGCAGCAGGCTCCACACGCTGGCCGCCAACATGATGCCCGCCGCCATCCCGCTGAGCACCCGCTGGGTGCGCGGTGCCGCCGACCGACGCAGCAAGAACACCCCGGCCGCCCCCAGTGTGGTGCACACCGCCGGGAACAACAGCACCCCGGCCGCAAAAACGATCTGGTTCAAAACGCATTCCCCCTTTGCCCGTTTTATGTTCCGGCAGCGCAAAAGGTGAATACGCAGCAGAAAAGCCTGCAGGTTTCCCCGCAGGCTTTTCTTCATGCAACAACTACAAAAAGAGGTTTGCGAATGTCAGAACGAGATGTCCTCTTCCCCGTCCTCTGCGGGTTCGGCCCCAAGCGGCACCTTCACTTTTTTTCCGGGAAGCAGCACGACAAATCGTCACAGAAATGCCATCTCCACTAAGATTCTTTTCCACGAGCTCCAAAGGTGGAATCTTTACGAAAGCAGTTTACCAAAAAGTGTTCGACTTTTGGCGCAAAATTATAACAAAAGCGTAGATTCTTCCGAAATATTGCAATCTTTGTCTAAAAACCTCTTGATTTTTTTGTAAAAAAGACTAGAATATTGCCTTGCAGACAGGCCCCGTACACAAGGCCCTCTGTGGAGATATTTTTTGAGAAACAAGGAGATTATAGATATGAAACTCAAGAATGTTGCTGTTGCTGTTGTTGCTCTGGCTCTGGCTGCCGGTATGACCGCTTGCGGCGGTTCTGCTTCTTCCACCGCTGCTTCTTCTGCCTCTGAGGCTGTGTCCTCTTCTGTTGCTGCTTCTTCCGAGGCCGCTTCCAGCGAGGTGGAGACCGAGTCTGCTTCTTCTGAGGCTGCATCCAGCGAGGCTGCTGTTTCCGAAGCTGCTTCCAGCGAGGCTGCTTCCACCACTGCCGCCTGAGTCTGAACACTCACACAGGTTGCTTGAAATCTTGCAAAAAGCCTCTGCACTGGTTTTCCGGTGCAGAGGCTTTTTCCTGTTCAGTGGTTTTTATCTGATTCCAGCAAGGCACGGATCTGGGCAAGGTCTGCCGCAAAATGGATCCCTGCCTGCCGCTGGGCCGAGGAAAGTCCCTTGCAGATCATCTCGTTCAGCAAGGCTTTCAGGCTGTCGTAGTAGCCGTTGAGATTGTAGAGGATGCAGGGCGCATCCAGCTGCCGGAGCGACACCATGGACATGACCTCTGCGATCTCTTCCAGCGTCCCGGTGCCGCCGGGAAATGCCACGAATGCATCGCCCAGCTCAATCATCTTCGCCTTGCGCTGGGCCATATTCTCCGTGACGATGAGTTCGGTCAGACCGTTGTGCTGCAGCTCCTGTTCCACAAAGAACCGCGGTTCCACCCCAGTCACCTGCCCGCCGGCGGCTAATACGCTGTCGGCCAGCAGACCCATCAGTCCGCTGCGGGAGCCGCCGTAGACCAGCGCGTTGCCGCTCTGACCGATCCAGCGGCCAAGCTCCTGCACGGCTGTTTTCAGCGCCGGGTCATTGCCCTCGCTGGCTCCCAGATATACTGTGATCTTCATCGGATCGCTCCCTTCCCCGGCGCAGTTTCGGCCGGATGCCCGCTGTTTTTGTTTCAGCATACCACACTCCCGCCCATTGCGCAAGCGGCCGACAGGACAATCCGACAGAAGTCGTCGCCCATCAAAACGGACATTTTCACCCTGCAGCTCACTACATTTTCTGACAAAGGCACCGCAAAATCAGGCATTTTGCGGCAGTATCTGACACAATGACAAAAAGAAAACTCCACGAAGTATCGAATTTTCTTCGATATTTCGTAGAGTTTTTCTGGTGCGAGGGAGGGGACTCGAACCCCCAAGGATAAACCACACGCACCTCAAACGTGCGCGTCTGCCAGTTCCGCCACCCTCGCATACCGTATTGTTTTCGCAGCCCTGAAATCTCTGAGGTGAAAGACCGTGATGCGGACTGCTTGAATATATTACCACGTTCCCGGCAGATAGTCAAGCGCTTTTTCTCTTTTTAAATGAAATTTTCGGGCCGTCATTTCTCTTAAGAATATGTTGGTTGAAATGCATGGATGGGTGTGATATTATAAAACTAACTATCTCTGCTCAGTTGTTTTGGCGGCAGGGAAGAAGATGATAAGGATACGGCGGAAATGCATTTCTGCGCAGGGTGCAGACCGACCGTTTTTTTGAAAGGAATTTGAGTGGACGCAGGAATGAACGAGAAAAAAGAAAATGCTATTGTAAACGGTTTTTTCTGGCGCTTTGCAGAGCGGTGCGGTGTGCAGCTGATCTCAGCGGTGGTGTCCATCCTTCTGGCGCGCATCCTTACACCCGATGATTACGGCAAGGTGGCACTGGTGACGGTGTTCAACAATATCATGTATGTCCTGCTGGACTGCGGCATTGGCACCGCGCTGGTGCAGAAGAAGGAAGTGGACGAGTTGGATTACTCGTCGGCGTTCTTTTTCAGCATTGTGATCAGCTTTGTGCTGTATGGGGGAATGTTCGTGGCGGCGCCGTATCTGGCTGCTTTCTACAATGACCCCAGCATGACCCCGATCTTTCGCGGCATCAGCCTGACAGTGGCAGTCTGCGGCATCAAAACGATCCAGCAGGCGCATGTGACCCGGAACATGAAGTTCCAGTATTTTTTCTATTCCGCCTTTGCGGGCGCGATCGTATCCACGGTCCTGGGCCTGGGCCTTGCCTATATGGGCTTTGGAGTCTGGGCGCTGGTGGTGCAGCAGGTATCCAATATCACGGTGGACACGCTGGTGCTGTGGAAGCTGTCCTCTTGGCGGCCTAAGATGGAGTTTTCGTGGCAGCACCTGAAAGGGCTGCTCTCTTATGGCTGGAAGCTGCTGGCCTCGTCGCTGAGCAGCGTCATCTACAACAACCTGCGCAGCCTGATCATCGGCAAGATGTACACCTCGGCGGATCTGGCGTATTACAATCAGGGCGATAACCTGACTTATAATATCGCGTCAAGCGTGGATACTTCCATTGAGAGCGTTTTGTTCCCGGTCATGTCCTCACTGCAGGATGACCGTGCGCAGGTCAAGAACATGACCCGCCGCTCCATCAAGACCTGTACCTATATTATTGCGCCGGTGATGATGAGCACTGCGTTCTGTGCCGAACCGCTGGTGCGCCTGATCCTCACCGAGAAGTGGCTGCCCTGTGTGCTGTTCCTCAGGGTGTTCTGTCTGGGGTATGTGTGCTGGCCGATCATCACGGCAAACCTGAATGCAGCCAAGGCGGTGGGCCGCAGCGATCTTTACCTGAAATGTCAGCTTTTGAACGAAGGGGTGTGCATCCTTCTTCTGCTGGCAACATTCCGTGTCAGCGTCGAGGCCATTGCATATGGTATGCTGATCACGAATGTTGTGACCCAGATCCTGGATGCACAGCTCAACAAAAAGCTGATCGGCTATGGCTATCTGGAACAGATGCGTGATATCCTGCCGACCCTGCTGCTGGCAGCGGGCGCGGGCCTGTGCATGTATCTGGTCATTTTCCTGCACCTGCCGGATCTGCTGACGGTGATCATTCAGGTGGTGGTTGGTCTGGGCATTTATCTGACAGGCTCTGCCATTCTGGAATTGGACACCTTTGAATATTTCAAGGATGTGCTGGCTCCGTCCATCCGGCAGAAGCTGAAACGCTGAAACCGGCATTTGGAATCGTGTAAAAATCCGTCGGGCGGGTGATGTCCGACGGATTTTTGTTCTTTTTGTCTAAAGTATACAAGAAGAAACATTAAAAACCGGCAAAGCGACCATTGAAAAAACGCAACTGATATACTAGAATATAAGTACAAGAGCGCGGCACACGGCTGCGTGGAAAATGCAAAGCAGAAAATATAAAACAGGAGGATTTTCCTATGCCTATGAAAATGGGTTGGCGCTGGTATGGCGAGGGCAACGATCCCATCAGCCTGAGCGACATCAAGCAGATCCCCGGCGTGACCAGCATCGTCTGGGCGTTGCACGACAAGATGCCCGGCGAGATCTGGGAGATCGACGAGATCCAGAAGGTAGCTGATCAGATCCACGCCTACGGCTTCGACATGGACGTGGTCGAGTCGGTCAATGTCCACGATGACATCAAGATCGGCCTGCCCACCCGTGACAAGTACATCGAGAACTACAAGCAGTGCATCCGCAATCTGTCCAAGTTCGGTGTCAAGGTCATCTGCTACAACTTCATGCCGGTGTTCGACTGGACCCGTACCGATCTGTTCCACCCCGTGGGCGACGGCTCCACTGCACTGTTCTATGAGAAGGATAAGATCAAGGGCGATTACAAGGCTATGGCTGAGTACATCATGTCCTTCACTGAGAAGTATAACATGACCTTCCCCGGCTGGGAGCCGGAGCGTATGGCAAAGCTGGACGAGCTGTTCAAGGCTTACGCCCCTGTCACCAAGGAAAAGCTGTGGGAAAACCTGAAGTACTTCCTGGAAGCACTGATGCCCACCTGCCATGAGTGCGGCATCAAAATGGCTATCCATCAGGATGATCCCCCTTGGGATATCTTCGGTCTGCCCCGCCTGCTGATAGGCCCGCAGCAGCAGAAGCTCCCCCTGCGACGAGAGCCGCAGCGGATCCTGCAGCTCCTCGAGCTGCGCCGCCGCCCGCTCGGCATCGCCGCGCATCAGCGCCGCCGCGGCCTCCTGATACGATGCGTCGGACGCAAGGCCGGGGTCGCTGCAGCGCTCCCGCACCCGGCGGCAGAGCGACTCCGCTTCATCGAGTGCGTCCCGCCGCTCCTCCGGCGTGGGGGCGAGCGGCGCGTGGTTGAGCAGCAGCCCCGCCATCTGCAGCAGGAACGGCCAGCAGCTGCCGTAGCGGCGGATATAGCGGCGGCAGACGGCCATCACCTCGGCAAAGGGCTTTTTCGCGAAGTCCTCCGCGAGCTCGCGGTAGATCCGGCGGATCTGCTCGCGCCCGAGCTGCGGCTCATAGCCGACGAGCTCGTCGAGCGTCACGCCGAAAAACGACGCCAGCTCCGCCAGCACCGGCGCGTCCGGCAGGCTCTGCCCCGTTTCCCTTAATTAAAGATATTGCTTGAAAAAAAGAAAGGTCAGTCGATTTTGCCGATGAAGCGGTAGTAGATTTCTACTTCC
>ERZ840371.1821-NODE-1821-length-20782-cov-9.010952_pt1 | contig 20782 bp, 17 predicted proteins | sample MGYA00519937_ERZ840371 | MGnify/ENA primary metagenome ERZ840371 (study PRJEB31850, sample SAMEA3708873) | human gut metagenome | biome: human gut; feature: human-associated habitat; material: faeces | place: China | collected 2014 ... | reverse complement strand
GCTTTTTCACATTTTCATATGTGGCGTCACCGCCGTACCATAAAAAGTCAAGTATCTCCAACTCACTGCCGCAGCAGGCTTCAATTATCAAATCTTTAACCTTGCTTATCGCAGTTTTACCGCCGATGCATATTGCTTTTTTGCCGAAAGGCAGGCAGATTTCACATATTTTGTCATATACATTATCGCCGATTGAATAACTCGGTAAAGATATAGAATAGTTTTTCAAAATATCTACTTCCTATAAGTAAAAGATAAATAATTATAACATTATATAATCTTAATGTCAATTATACCAAAAGCTGTCTTGTATTTATTTTTAATTTCCTCTAAAAATAATATGGAAATTTAGGAGGGGATAGCTTGAAAAACAAATTAACTTCGCTTTTAATGTGTATTATTTTTGCTTCCTGCATTTTCTTTTCATATGGTTTTACAATATGCAGTGTGTGCGTGATTAACGAAAATAAAAATGTACTTAAAAGCTATTATTCCACTTCTGATATAACAACAGCGCTTTCCCGCGCACTTGATTATACTAAAAATAATGCAAATAAATATAATTTTTTAACCATAAGAATTTCAAAAGGTGTTTATAATGTAAAAAAAACATTACACCTTTCAAGCTATACTGCAATTGATTTGAATAAATCATTTATAAAAAATGCCAATTACGAACGCGGTAATATTTTTAAATCCCCTGAAGATAAGGAGTATCCAAAATATTCTTCACTTACCCGGTGTATAATCAAAAACGGAACTCTTGACGGCAATTTTAACCGTAATAAATCGTGCATTTTACGCCTTTGTCATTCAAATAATGTTAAAATCGAAAATGTAACTTTTCTCAATAATTATTATTCCCACCACGCTGAACTTGCGTCTTGCCAAAATGTAACTTTTTACAATTGCGTTTTTAACGGTCAGCTCTCAAATCTGAATGTCAATTCCTCGGAAGCTGTTCAAATTGATATTCTTGACCGTGTTCATTTTTTCGGCTTTACTTCTTATGATAATACTATGAACGATAATATAACCATTGAAAACTGCGTTTTTAAAAATGTATATAGGGGAGTGGGAACGCATAATTATTTTAAAAATCTTTATCAAACCAATATAAAAATTTTAAATTGCACCTTTGAAAATATAACCGATTGCGCCATATCAGCCGTTAATTTTAAAAATATTGAAGTTAAAGGTAATAAATTTCTAAATTGTAAATATTCTGCTTTTTATCGTGATAACGGTAAATAACTCTTGTCTAATCACTTTTTTTGTTATATACTAAATAGCGTTAGAAGGTGATTTAATGCCGATTTCGGTTATGCTTAAACCGGCATCAAGTAATTGTAATCTTGCTTGTGAATATTGTTTTTATCATTCCCTTTCTTCCAAAAGGGGTGATTTCTCAAAAGGGTTTATGAGTGAAAATACAGCCCGAAAAGTTATTGACAGCGCACTTGATTTTGCGAAAGGTACAGATGTATTTTTTACATTTCAGGGCGGTGAGCCGCTTTTGTGTTCACTTGATTTTTATGAAAATTTTGTTTCATACGCAAAAAGCGTGAATAAAAAAGGCAGTAATATTCATTATTGCCTGCAGACTAACGGTACGCTTATCACTGACGAATATGCCGCTTTTTTTAAAAATAATAATTTTCTGATCGGTGTTTCGCTTGACGGTGATTTTGAGCTAAATAAATATCGTATTTATCCTAACGGTAAAAATTCGTTTGATGATATTTTAAAAGGCATTGAAATATTAAAAAAGCATAATGTTACTTTTAATGTTCTTTCCGTTTTAACCAAAAATACAGCTTTGAATTTCAGAAAAGCTTATAGATTTTTTAAATCAAATGATTTAAAGTATATTCAGTTTATAGTAGGTCTTAAACCCTTTGGTGATGAAAGTGATAATGATATGTATATGAGTAGTGATGATTATGCATTCTTTTTAACTAAAGGTTTTAATATTTACTATAATGATTATCTGCGCGGAGATTTTGTTTCTGTTCGCACATTTGATAATTACATATCTCTTGCAAACGGTAATAATGCCGAGCAGTGCGGTATGAACGGCTTTTGCTCCAATCAATTTGTTGTTGAAGGGGACGGAAGTGTTTACCCTTGTGATTTTTACTGCACTGATGAATGGTATCTTGATAATATAAATACATTATCATTTAGTGAAATGTATCAAAGCCCTAAATGTGTTGAGTTTATAAAAAGCTCATTCAAACTCAATGAAAAATGTAAGGATTGCAAATATTTTTATTTGTGCCGCGGCGGCGGATGCAAGCGCAACCGTGAAAGCAGTGATTATTGCGATGCATATAAGCAATTCTTTTTACAAAGTGAAGATAAACTTAAACAATTAAAAAAGTAGGTGTACTTGAATGAAAAAAACCATATCTCTTATTTTGTGTGCAGCTTTGTTTTGTTCGATTTTTGCTGCTTGCAGTAATGCAGATTCTTCTAATAAAACAGACGAGTCTGTTGAAGCCGATAATGTTCAAATAAAAATTACGACAGATGCACATTATGCTTCACTAGACGAATCATCAATAAAAGCATATGAAAAGCTTTGTAATGCGGTTCTTAATTACGAAAGTGAAGTTAAATATAATGTTTCATTAACGGATGATGTTAACAGGCTTTTTTATACTTCGTTCCCACAGTACATTCTTGTTGACGGAATTGATTTTCTTGATGATAATTCCGGTGTTAAAATCACTTATGCAAACGATAAGGAAACTCAAACTGCCAAACTTAAAGAATTTAATAATGAAATTTCAAAAATTATGATTAAATGCGGCTTCGGCAAAGTCAGCAAAAATGAATATTTACTTAATGTTTATTCATATATTACCAAGAATTTTACAGTCGATAATTCGGTTACTACCGTATTTGATACCGTTTTGCAAAAGAAGGGTATGAATTCAACTTTAAGCGGCCTTTTTGAATATTTGCTTCTTCAAAATGATATTAAAGCTTCACATCTTATTAACCTTGAAACTAATTCAATAGCTAAAATGATTTCAATGGCTGAATTTAACGGGCAAAAATATTTCTTTGATGTTACATCTGAAATTGAAGATAATTCCGGCAAGGCATTAAAATATTTTGCAATGAATACCGCCAGGGCACAGATGGGTAACGGATTTATGTTTACCGATAATACATCTGCCGATGTTATTGAAGATGATACTTATTCAAAACTTGCTTCTTCCACATCTTATCAAATTAAATCATCAAAAGTTATTGCCGAAATAAAAGGCAATGATACATTTGAATTCAATTTGGACTAAATTCACTTTTTATACTACAATTTGATATATTCGATAAAAAGGATACAAGAAATTGTATCTTTTTTGTTGTAATTGCAATAAAAATATGTTAACATAATGTTTATGATTTAACTAAGGGGGATAAGTATGGCAGAAAATGCTTCACTCAAACAAAAAGTGACGACTCTTGTTGACAATGTGAAATACTATTGGAAAGAGCCGCCAAAGGGCAGGTATATGTCCTTTAAAGAAATCGGTGCCTATGCTTTCGGCGGAATCGGTGCATATCTTATCGTATGCATGAGTATTCCTTGTATTTTAGGTGCTACAAATGTGTTCCTTTCAGGAACTATCGGTATAGGTCTTACCGATATGTATATTATGTATGTTATCGGTGTATTGGCAGGTATTCCATTAACTGGTGTTCGTGCCAACATAGTTGATAATACGCGTAATAAAGCCGGTAAATATAGGCCTTACTTGCTTAGAATGGGTATTCCTTGCGCAGTAATTTTTGTTGCAATGGTTTGGTTCCCGTATGATAAGCTTCATCTTCTTGTAGGTGACGGTCAAATCTTCGGCAAAAATGCTGAATATGTTGCAAAGTGCGCAGTAGTTCTTCTGTTTAACCTTGCACTTCAGTTTTTCTATTATTTCTTCTATGATGCTTATGAAAATCTTATTCATGTTCTTTCTCCTAACTCGCAGGAAAGAGCAGATGTAGCATCAATTAAGAGTATTATTTATTCATTTGGTCCAACTGTCTACAATATTATTATTCCTGCAATTGCTGCAATTATCGGAACTAACCAAACGGATATTAAGGTTTATAGAATTGCTTTTCCTGTAATCGGTGTAATCGGTACACTTCTTGTATTTGTCGTTTATGCTAACACACAAGAAAAAATTATTCAGGCAAAGACTCATGTTGTGCAAATTAAGTTTAGTGACGCTTTCCGCGAAGTAGCAAAAAATAAGTATTTCTGGATTATTTCTCTTGCAACTTGGATCGGTTTCCTTGAAACTGCGTATGCTAACATTCTTTATTGGCTTTGTAACTATGGCGGTGCTTGCTCACAGGGTACATATGTAATTATTACTACTGTTTACGGTAACGCTTCGCTTTGGGGTATGCTTCTTGCTCCTTTCTGCATCAGAAAATGGGGTAAGAAAAATGTTCAAATAGTTACAAATCTTTTCAATATAATATTTATTTTATGTATGTATCCTTTCTTCCTCGGCACTGCCGGAGCAGACGGTAATATTAAAAATTATGTAATTTGGGCAGTAATGGCATGTTTGTATCTCAATGCTGTTGTAGGTGCGTTTGCTCATATTCTCAACCCTTCAATTCAGGCAGATATTCGTGATTATCAGCAATATAAAACCGGTGAGCGTATTGACGGTATGTTTGCAGCAGTTGCTACAATCGGCGGTATTATCACTCTTATTACAGCAGGTGTATTGCCGGCTCTTCAAGAAAAATACGGTATGACAGCCAAAATTGCAGAAAAAGTAACAAGTGATACCGGTTTGATGTCAAGGGTTCTTCCGGGTGCTAAGCAAACACTTTCCCAAATGCTTACAGACCAACTTGCAAACGGTCAAAATAACTTTGTTAATCCATCATCTGCACTTTATGATGTTAATAATATTTTGCTTCCGCTTCTTCGTATTTTGGTTATTGTTGCCGCTGTCGGTGCTACACTTAATGTTATTCCTTTCTTCTTCTATGATTTGACAGAAAGAAAGCAAAAATCATATGTTCGCGTTCTTAAAGTTCGTGCCGTTTTTGAAGACTATGGCAACAATGCTATGAAGGACAAGGATATTGTAGAAATGATTGACCTTGTTAATAACGCTAAAGAAATGGCAGTTGCAACACCTAAAAAACTTGATAAATCAAGTTATAAGGGCATTTCTGATAAAAATGCTCGTAAAGAAGCTAAAAAGGCTTATAAAGCAGATGTAGATTTTAATGAGGAAATTGAAATTTCAAAGTTTGTTGTAGATGAACTTAATAAGTTTGATACAGAGCTTGGTAAGAAGAAAGTTGAAGTATACCAAAATGTACTTGATGCCGGACTTGATGGAATTAAAAATGCATCCCTTGCCGAAGCTAAGGGCGAACTTAAATCAGCTAAGGCTTTGCCGAAATCTAACCTTGAAGAAAAAGAAGAAAGAAAATTCTTTATCGAACTTGCTCGTTCAAAGGTATCTGCTGTTAAGGCATATAACAAATACTTCGGTTCCGTTAACGAACTTCGTGAACTTGATTTTGCTGTAATTGATGATTACTTTGCACAAGAAGACAGCCTTGATGATAAAATCGCCGAACTTGCAAAGCTTAGCCATGTAGCTAAGAAAGATAAGGATGCTGACGAAGTTAAAAGACTTAAAGCAGAAATTAAAAAGTATTCTGATGAGCGTAAAGAAGTTCGTAATCTTTCTAAGGCTGAAATGGATAAGCACGCTCAGTTTAACCGTGCTGCTAAACCTTATGTTGATGCTAAAAAAGTTCTCACTCAATATGAAAACTTCCAGCACCTTGATGAAATTGCTGCTCAATATGATGAAGCTAAAGCAAGAGCTGAAGCTGAAGAAAAGGCTAAGGAACTTGAAAATGAGCGTAAGCGTAAGGAACTTGAAGCTGAACTTGCAAAGCGTAAAGCTGCAAGAAAAAAGAAATAAAATAATTTTTACCTTTTAAGGCTCTCTTGTAAAGGGAACTGTCAACGAAGTTGACTGAGGGATTAAATGCATCGGACTTTTGTTCGGTGCATTTTTTATGTGCTTATTTATTGCGCAAAAATAAAATAGACACCGATGATTTTTCAAAATCACTCAGTGTCTATTTTTTTATGCTTGTATCTTCACTCAATCCTGCAATGTAATCTATTGAAACATCGTAAAATTTAGCTAATTTTATTATCAATTCAAAAGGCGGCTCTCGCTTGCCTTGCTCGTAATTTGTATAGGTAGTTTTGTGCATTTTAAGCAGCTTTACAAGCTCTTCCTGCGTTAAGTCTGCATCTTCCCGCAAATCTCGAAGCCTTGGATAATATCCCATATCATCACCCCTTGCCTATATTATTACATATCATATGTACTCTCGTTGACAAAATACAACAAATGATGTATTATAAATTTGAAATACATCGTATGACGTATTCGCGAAAAAAGGAAGAGGATATTTTATGGATTATCGATGTTTTGGCAAAATCAAAAATTGTAGCCAAATGATTGAATATTTTGATGATCGGCATTTTAGGCATAGCAAGTATTTCCATTATTCATCTTTAGAAAATATAAATTCTATTCTTGAAAGCAACGAGTTTTGGTTAGGTCAAGTTAAAAGGTTTAATGATAGCAACGATAGTGAACAATTTGATGATGGAAACAGGAATTTTTCACTTTGTTTTAGTAGCGGAATAAATGAAAATTTACCTCTTTGGTATTTTTATGGTGGAATTTCCGGTCAAGGTGATAGAATATCATTTACCAAAGCAAAATTTAAAACATTTTATGAAAATGCAAAATTTTATTTGTTTCCCGAATCTAAGAGGAATGAAAGCATTGAAATTACTGAAAACAATGCAAGTATTAAAATTAGCGATGTATTGTATTTTAAAGAAGATGAGAACGCAAATCGTAAAAACGAAATTCAATTGAAATATAATAATTTAACGAATTATATTTTGAAACCTGAAGAATTTCAACTGCTGAAAAATCATAAAAAAGGTTTTATGAAAAGTATTGCTTGGTTTTATGAAAAAGAAACTCGAATCCATATTAGGTTAAATGATGAACTTGCAAAAAAGATCGACAAAAGTAAAGTTTATCATATAGCTATGCATTGTGATGATTTGAGTAAATATGCAAGTATAACATTTGCACCAAACATTACTAAAGATATGCTAAATAAAATCTTGAAAGATAACAAAGCAATTGAAGAAATTTATTTAAAAAACAGTAGAGTTCAATTAAGCGAATATAATGGCTCAGTTTATTTTAACTTAAAAGATAAATTATGTGATAATTGCAATAAATTTAAGGAGAAAAAATAACATGAAAAAAGTAATTAGTTTATTTTTATCCCTTACAATGCTTTTGAGTATTGTATTGGTAGTCGATTTTTCAGCTTATGCTTCTGTTAAAACCGGTAAATGCGGCGATAATGTAACATATTCACTTGATATTGAAACAGGTGTGCTTACTATTAGCGGTACAGGTGATATGTATTCTTATGGTCCGTTTTATGAAAATACTAATATTAAATCAGTAATTATTGAAAACGGTGTAACAAGTATTGGTGATTCCGCATTTGATGGTTGTACAAGTTTAACGGATGTAACAATACCAAACAGTGTAACAAGTATTGGTGATTGTGCATTTGAAGATTGCTATTTTACATATGAAAATTTTGTCAATAATTCTAATGTTGAACTTGATGATTCTTCAAAACCGACAATTGTTGATACAGACGCAGGTGGCTTTTGCATAAAAGATAATGAGCTTGTTAATATGCGCCCTACTTATGCAATTGGTGAAATAACAATACCGGATAGTGTGACAAGTATTAGTGATTATGCATTTAATGATTGCACAAGTTTAACAAGTGTAACAATACCTGATAGTGTAACAAGTATTGATGATTGGACATTTTCTTCTTGCACAAGTTTAACATCAATTGAAGTTTCAGGTAATAATAAAAACTATTCTTCGGCTGACGGAGTTTTGTTTAATAAAGATAAGTCAGAATTGATTACATATCCAGCTGGTAAAACAGATAGCGAATATGTAATACCAAATAGTGTAACAAGTATTGGTCGTTATGCATTTTCCGGTTGCAAAAGTTTAACAAGTATAACAATACCGGATAGTGTGACAAGTATTGGTGATTATGCATTTTGTAGTTGTGAAAATTTAACAAGTATAACAATACCTGGCAGCGTAACAAGTATCGGTAATTATGCTTTTGAGCGTTGTGAAAGTTTAACAAGCGTAATAATACCGGATAGCGTGACAAGTATTGGTAGTAGTGCATTTTTCGATTGTGTAAGTTTAAAATCAATTGAAGTTTCAGGTAATAATAAAAACTATTCTTCACTTGACGGAGTTTTGTTTAATAAAGATAAGACAGAATTGATTACTTATCCCGCCGGTAAAACAGATAGTGAATATGTAATACCTAACAGTGTAACAAGTATTGGTTATTCTGCATTTGAAAATTGCACAAGTTTGACAAGTGTTACAATACCTGATAGTGTAACAAGTATTGATTATTCTGCATTTGAAAATTGCACAAGTTTAACAAGCGTAACAATACCAAACGACGTAACAAGTATTGGTTATGGCGTATTTCAAGGTTGCACAAGTTTAACAAGTGTAACAATACCAAACAGCGTAACAAGTATTGATTCTTCTGCATTTTCCAGTTGCACAAGTTTAATAGGCGTAACAATACCAAATAGCGCAACAAGTATTGGTGATTCTGCATTTTATAATACAGCATATTATAATGATGAATCAAATTGGGATAATGGTGTATTGTATATATCAGATTGTTTAATTGATACAAATTATAATTTCGATTCAACAACTGATTACATAATTAAAGACGGTACGAGAATTATAGCCGATTATGCACTTTCACATTGCGACAACTTAACAAGTGTAACAATACCTAATAGCGTAACAAGTATTGGTGATTCTGCATTTTATGATTGTACAAGTTTAACAAGTGTAACAATTGGAAATAGTGTAACAAGTATTGGAAGTTCTGCATTTTATAATACAGCATATTATAATGATAAATACAATTGGGATAAAGGTGTATTGTATTTATCAAATTGTTTAATCGATACAAATGATGATTTTGATTCAACAACTGATTACACAATTAAAGATGGTACAAGATTTATAGCCGATTCTGTATTTTCAAATTGCGACAATTTAATAAGCGTAACAATACCAAATAGTGTTAAAAGTTTAGGTGACAACGCTTTTGGTAGTGTTAAAAAAGTTATTTACAATGGCACGGATAAAGAATTTTTCGAAATAAAAAATATAGAAAATAACAAGAATGTAATTGTAGCAAAATATTATGACTTGCTCAACGATTTAATTTCGGAAATTGAAGTACCGTATAAGCAGTCAGAATATCTAAAAATAACTGATGATTATTTATATAACACTATAAAAGACAGAATCAATAATAATCAAGAAGCAATTAGCAAGAAAATTTTAATCAAAAACGGCGAGTTTTATATAAACGGAATGGATATAGGTGAATTGAAAGTTCAATATGTCTATTTTGCAAATCATTATTATGATTTAAATTATAATATAGAAAGTCTTCATAAAGTATATTGCTATATATATGATGAAAGTTCGGGGTCATCATATTTGGATGTGAAAGTTAAATTCATCAATGATTCCGATTATAACAAAGCAGATGAAAAGTATGTTTCCGATTTTATTAAAACACTTAATATAGCAAAACCACAGTGTTATGAGGTGGATTACGAAGAATATAAAATGAGTGAAATAGGCGGCTGGAAATATTGCGATTCTGTTGCGTCTAAATATTACAACAAACTAATTAACGACAGTTCAATAAAATTTGTGGCCGGTTCTGGTGCGGGTGGATGTAGCAGCTTTTTAAATCCGTATTTTAGCGAAGCCGGTGTAGATTTAGCGGTGTTTAAAAACGATGTTCTTTATGGCACATATTACCCTAAAACTAATTATAAAGACGGCGTAAAAATAACTGATGAAATAATAATACCTGTAATGACGCTTCCTTCTGATTTACCTGATAATCAAGTAGAAAATTATATTCTTCAAAAGCTTAAAAATGATTGGAAAAATGAATCAGATACAATATTAAGCGTAAAAAAAGGTGCTGTTGTTAATGGCTCACAATTAAAAGACGGTTATGTGATTAAAATTGCCCCTGGTTACTATGAGGGAGATTATGGTATAATAATAGCTCGAAAGCAAAACAACTCAACATCTGATGAAAAGCCAACACCTGTACCAACACCAAGTCCAGCCCAACAAGTCACACAACCAACAGCTCATAATGATACAGCCACGACTTTGCAAGCAAAAAACACTGTATCAAAGCCTAAATCAACTAATACTAAAAAGATTAAAACGGCAAAGAAAGCAATTTCAGTTACTTGGAAGAAAGTCGGTGGTGTAAAAGGTTATCAAGTTCAAGTTGCAACAGACAAGAAGTTTAAGAAAAACAAGAAAACCGTAACAATCAAGAAGCAAAAAACAACTAAAACTACTGTTAAAAAGCTTAAAGCAAAGAAAAAGTATTATGTAAGAATTCGTACATATAAAATAGTGAACGGTAAAAAGGTTTATTCTTCTTGGTCAAAGGTTAAGAGTGTTAAAACTAAATAAGTCAAAAAACTGCGGAGATTTAATTCTTCGCAGTTTTTTAACCACCTGTGGGGCTTGCCGATTTCATATTTGGATATGCCGAACTTAAGGCTGATTATTTCAATCAAAGTTTTGAATCAATCTTAAACGATTCACTTTTAGGTTTAACGGTGGTTACAATAGGATTGGTTATATGGCTTGTAATATTGCTTGTCAAAGACCCTAACGGTGTATTTGAAAAGAAGTTTACAAAAAAATAAAGTAAGAAAAAACGGACTGCATTAGCAGTCCGTTTTTGTTTTTGATGTTTGAATTATTTATAAAATAATGCGTTAGTTTGTGCTTTTGAAAATCTGTAAACACTCATTTCAATTCCGAGTGCCAGGTAAATACACAACGATGATGAACCGCCTGCCGAAAAAAGCGGCAGTGTAATACCGATACTCGGTAAAATTGAAAGCTCCATTCCTATATTAACAAACATTTGCGCAAACAGCATAACCGATATGCCGCTGCACATTAAATAACCTACATTATCTCTTGCTTTAAGACCTGTTGTCATAACCCTTATAATCAGCACTGCAAGAATAACAATTACTGCAAGTGCACCGATATATCCGAGTTCCTCACCGGCAACGGTTAAAATCATATCACTTTCGTTTACCGGCACAGAACCGCTTTGAGTCATACTTCCGTTAAGATAACCCTCGCCAAGCCAGCCGCCGCTGCCAAGTGCAATTTTACCGTTAGTTTGCTGATAGAGAACATCTTTATATTGCTCAGGGTAAAACAGCGCAGTGATTCTTTCCCTTTGTACACCGTTTATAATGTTTAATTTCCAAGCCGCAGTAAAGCCGACTATTATTGCGCAAATGCCGGCAATAAAGTAGCCTATATTTACTTTTGCAAGGAATAACATTCCGATGAACATTACAAGGAAGATGAGGGCTGAACCGGCGTCACCGGTTAAAAGTACAAGCCCGATAGGAATCATACCGTGAATTACAAGCGGCACGATTGTTTTAAGCCTGTTAATATTATCCTTAACCATATCAAGATGATATGAAAAAGATATAATAAATCCGACTTTTAAAAGCTCCGATGTTTGAAAATAGAATACACCAAGGTCAAGCCAGCTTTTAGCATCAGGCCTGTCAGGGTTAACAGCTTTACCGAAAAGCAGTGTTACCACCATAAGCCCTATACATCCCGCCGCTATTATAGGCCACAACTTTGATATAATTTCATAGTCGATATTGCAAACAATAAGTGCAAAAATAATGCCGCCCAATGTGGAAATCAGCATACTTTTTACGCCGCTTGCAATAACAGCACCGTCTTTTAATGTGGAATATGTTGCACTGTAAACAAGAGCAAGTCCGTAGCAAGAGCCGATTAGGGCAGTGATAAGTGTTACAAAATCAAGCCCGCTGAAAAATCCGACTCTGTTTTTTTTCAATTTTTTCTCCAATCTGTATTGAATTTTGTATATATTATATTAAAGTATATTAGAAAGATAATGTCAAGTGAAAAATTGTGTTTTTTGTGTTAAATTTATTGTTGGAATATTTATTGTTATATGTTATAATATATCGCAAGTTAAGAATAAATGGAGAAATATTTATGTTAAGTGATATTGAAATTGCACAAAACGCTAAATTGAAAGATATTAGCGAAATTGCATCAATGCTTGGTATTGATGAAAAAGGAATTGAGCCTTACGGTCACTATAAAGCTAAAATATCAAATGAAACTATTGAAAACTTAAAAGATAAAGAAGACGGCAAGCTTGTTTTGGTAACGGCTGTTAATCCAACCCCTGCGGGAGAGGGTAAGACTACTGTTTCAATCGGCCTTGCGCAAGCACTCAATAGGCTTGGCAAAAAAGCAATTGCCGCCCTTCGCGAGCCATCGCTCGGCCCTGTTTTCGGAATTAAAGGCGGTGCGGCAGGCGGCGGATATTCGCAGGTTGTACCTATGGAGGATATAAATCTTCATTTTACCGGCGATATGCACGCTATTACAAGCGCAAATAACCTTATGTGTGCCATTCTTGATAATCATATTCAGCAGGGTAATTTGCTTGGTATTGACCAACGCAGAATTCTTGTTAAAAGATGCCTTGATATGAATGACCGTGCACTTCGTAATATTGTTTGTTCACTCGGCGGTAAGCTTAACGGTATCCCGCGTGAAGACCATTTTGTAATCACCGTTGCAAGTGAAGTTATGGCGATTCTTTGCCTTGCAAATGATATTTTTGATTTAAAACAAAGGCTTGGCAAAATTCTTGTTGCTTACACTTATGACGGTCAGCCTGTTTATTGTAAGGATATTAAGGCAAACGGCGCTATGACTGTTTTGCTTAAAGATGCCATTAAGCCTAACCTTGTTCAAACTCTTGAAAATACACCTGCTATTATGCACGGCGGTCCGTTTGCAAATATTGCACACGGTTGCAACTCCGTAAGGGCTACAAAAACCGCACTTAAACTCGGTGATTATTGCATTACCGAAGCCGGTTTCGGCTCGGATTTGGGTGCAGAAAAGTTTTTTGATATTAAATGTCGCTTTGCCGGTTTAAAGCCTGCCTGCGTTGTTCTTGTTTCAACCGTAAGGTCGATGAAATATAATGGCGGCGTGCCGAAGGATGAGCTTTCATCAGAGAATCTTGATGCACTTAAGGCTGGAATCGTAAATCTTGAGAAGCATATTGAGAATCTTCACAAGTTTGGTGTGCCTGTAGTTGTCACATTAAATTCATTTGTCACAGACACCAAGGCTGAGACTGATTTTGTAGAGCAGTTCTGTAAGGAAAGAGGCTGTGAATTTGCACTCTCAGAGGTATGGGAGAAGGGTGGCGAAGGCGGAATTGACCTTGCCAACAAGGTACTTGAAACAATCGAGCACAAGGAAAGCAATTTTAAGGTGCTCTATGATGATAGCCTGTCACTTAAGGAAAAGATTGAAACTGTTGCAAAAGAAATATATGGAGCAGATGGTGTTACATATTCTCCGGCAGCAGAGAGAGAACTTAAGAGAATTACAGACCTTGGAATGGGAGATTTCCCTGTATGTATGGCAAAGACACAGTATTCGCTTTCTGATGATGCTAAGAAGCTTGGCAGACCGAGCGGCTTTAAAATCAACGTACGTGAGGTTTATGCGTCAGCAGGTGCAGGCTTTGTTGTAGCAGTAAACGGTTCTATTATGACTATGCCGGGACTTTCAAAGAAGCCGGCTGCATACGGCATTGATGTGGATGACAATGGTGTGATCACAGGATTATTCTAGGAGGAAATATGGCTAATCTAATAGACGGAAAATTAATTTCAACACAGATTAAGGATGAGCTTAAGGAAGAAGTGACAGAGCTTAAGAAAAAAGGTATCGAGGGGTGCCTTGCGGTGATTCAGGTCGGAAATGACCCTGCATCATCAGTGTATGTTCGCAACAAGAAAAAGGCATGTGAGTATGTCGGAATCAAATCGCTTTCGTATGAACTTGCAGAGGAGACTACGGAGGATGAGATATTAAAAATTATCGAAAAGCTCAATGCTGATGCTTCTGTAAATGGTATTCTCTGTCAGCTTCCACTGCCAAAGCATATCGATGAGGACAAGGTTATTGATGCTATCGACCCGAAGAAGGATGTTGACGGCTTCAGTCCACAGAGTGTTGGAGCGATGGTTATAGGAAAGCCTGGTTTTTTGCCGTGTACTCCGGCCGGTATCATTCAGCTTTTAAAGAGAAGCAATATAGATATTGATGGTAAAAGCTGTGTTGTGGTTGGCAGAAGTAATATAGTCGGCAAGCCTATGTCACTTCTCATGCTTAGGGAGAATGCAACTGTTACGGTATGTCATTCACATACAAAGGATTTAAAAGATGTATGTAAAAATGCTGATATACTTATAGTGGCAATAGGAAAGCCTAAGTTTATAGATGCTTCATATGTGAAGGATGGTGCGGTTGTCATTGATGTTGGAATCCACAGAAATGCTGAAAATAAGCTGTGTGGTGATGTGGATTTTGATTCTGTTGTGTCTAAAGCGTCACATATCACACCTGTACCGGGCGGTGTAGGTCCTATGACAATTGCGATGCTCATGAGCAATTGTGTTGAGGCTATGAAGAGATAATTAGACAATTAGACAATAAGTAAGAGGATTAGATGTATGAGATGTGCCAATTGTGGTAATGAATTGAAGGCGGGCAGTCTGTACTGTGATGTCTGTGGGCATCCGGTTCAGATAGTGCCTGATTACAACGAATTTGATGATTATCTTGATAATCTGGTTGGAAATGATGACAGGCGAGCTGATGGACAAAAGACTGCAAAGCCTGTGTCTGATAGGACAATCAGGTTTGATGAGCCGGTGAGGGAACAGCTTCATAGTGCCGGTCAGCTGAACGGACAAAAACCGGACAGAATGTCACAGTCTGTAAAGCAGCAGGTGAGACAGGCTCAGACAGGTGAGCAACAGTCTCAGACGAAACAACCGTGTGAGAAGCCGCAGTCTGACGGACAGAGGGCAAAGAGAGCGCAGCAGAAGAAGATAATTATTATATCAGCTGTAGTGTGCGTTGTAGCAATTGTAATACTTATTGCAGCTATTACACGCAATGTGAGCAGATCACATGACAATTCATTTGATTATCAGGTGAAGCAGGCAAAGGCAGCTTATTCGGCGGGGAATATAAATTCCGCGGTTTCTTATTATGAGAAGGCTTTGTCGATTGATTCGGATAATACAGATGTCAGATTTGCTTTGGCTGATATATATATGTCGAAGAAGGATTATGATGCCGCTCTTGTGCTGTATCAGGAAATTATCAATATTGATCCAAAGAGCAAAGAGGCTTATAAGAAGCTTATCTCGATTTATGAATCAAAAAAGGATTATGATGCAATTGTTGCGCTGCGTGAGAGTGCTAAGGATGCATCTGTTTTAAAGCTTTTTGCGGATTATACTGTATCTAAACCGCAGTTTAGCAAGAGCAGTGGCAAGTATGGAGAGACTATTGAGCTTTCTATAGATGCAGACAGTGATACCAAAATATACTATTCATATGATTCGGATGATCCTTTGACCAGAGGAGAAAGATATTATAGCCCGATCACCCTGGACAAGGAAGGTACATATGAGATAACAGCTGTTGCGGTTGATGACAGAGGAATCAAAAGCGAGGTGGCATCTGCCAAGTATGAAATCGAGTTTGAGGCACCGGATGCACCGGAGATAGACCCTGACGGAGGTACATTTGGTGCACAGACAGACATTACAATCACAGTACCTGAAAATTGCAAGGTATACTATACCTGGGATTCGTCAGATCCGAGTGCTGCATCAACAGAGTATACAGCTCCAATACCTGTTCCTGAGGGAAATAATGTGCTTTCTGTTATTGCGATAGACCAGAATACCGGAAAGTGCAGTGATATATACAGATCAAGATTTGAATTTTATATGAATTAATAAAAAACACGCATGAGTTGATTAATCATGCGTGTTCTTTTTAATGAAATTATCTGTTATGGCTGTAAAGCCTTTATTGTATCCGGATTCTGTGTGGATGTACAGTACTCTTTGTTCGAGACAAAATCTGTGAAATACACATACTGTGATGTTACGTTTATGTTGCAAAACTCACCCTTAGCAAGCTCTTTAAAGCCGGTGCCGTCATTTTTTACAACACACAGTGCCGGATTATCACCACCGCGCTGATAGAATATCAGACTGCCATATACATTGTAATGCTCAATATTGGCCTCCGTTAAAACTACAGGATTTGGATTGTTGATATTGACATGGACAATCGCATTGTCACGATTTACATCCATGTAGTACACATTTGTGTCATCCAGCACAACCGGCTTGTAGCAGTTGCAGTCGTAGAATAAGGCTTCACTCTGTGAAGCAGTGTCATATCTGTATAGCTGTCCGTTTTTTGGATTATTATAATAAAAATACCGGTCTGATGTGTTGCAGGTGAACAGATAGTGACTTTTTATTTTCTTTTTTTCTTCTCCATCTATTCTGATACGGTATAGAGAGGTAGCTGTTTGTGTGTCATAGTGCAGATAATATATGTAGTTACCTATCAGGGATGCATAGATGCATGGGTCAGGATCCAGCACGGTGGAGCCGTGGCCATTTCTTTTTATGCGGCAGAGGCTGTTCCTGTCATATGAAAAGAAGGTCTGACTTGTGATTTTCTGATTGTTGTTTCTTACGTAATAGACATAGTTTTTATCTGCGTTTATGTACATGGCTGTGTCATTGCTCAGTTTATGTATATTGCTGCCGTCAATATTCATGGCATACAGCCTGCCGTTGTCGTTTGTATTTGAGAAAAATACTTCACCGTCACTTTCACAGAAGAGCCCGGCATTGTACAGATTACCTGCAGTATTACCATTTACATAGGATGAATTAAGCTTTACCTTTGATACAAAATGGTATATAACAAGCCCTGTGATGCATATTAAAATTAGTGGAATAATTATTTTTAGATATTTTTTCATGTAATTCTCCCGAGGGTATATGAGATTTATGCTTAGATATTAACTTAATTATATCTATATATGATAAATCTTTCAAGGATTACTTGCCTTTCTATAAATTTTGTAATAATATTTTATTATATCTTTTTTAGGAGACAATAATGGAAGATTTAATGAAATTGAGAGCGTCTATCGATGAGATAGACAGTGAAATAGTCAGATTATATAAGGAAAGAATGGATATCTCAAAGCACGTTGCCGAGTATAAGATAACCACCGGCAAAAAGGTCTTTGACAAGACGAGAGAGGATGAAAAGCTTGAGAAATTATCGTCTCTTGCAGATGATGAGTTTTTGAAGCACGGTATAGTTGAGCTTTTTGAACAGATTATGTCGACCAGTAGAAAGAAGCAGTATCAGCTTATGACTGAGCATGGCATAGTGGAGAAGGAAAACTTTACTGAGGTAGACAGCCTGGATTTTTCCAATGCAAGGATTGTGTTTCAGGGAGTTGAGGGTGCATATTCACAGCTTGCCATGAAGACATACTTTGGCGAGAACTGTAATGGCTACAACGTGGATTCCTGGAAGGATGCCATGGAGGATATCAAATGCGGAAAGGCTGATTATGCAGTGCTTCCGATAGAGAATTCTTCAGCCGGTATTGTATCGGAAAACTATGATCTGCTTGTTGAATATGACAATTATATAGTTGGGGAGCAGATTATACGCATCGACCACAGTCTGATGGGACTTCCGGGTGCAAAGATTTCTGATATAAGGACTGTGTACTCACATCCGCAGGCACTTATGCAGTGCTCAGATTTTTTTGATGAGCATAAGGATATTAACCAGGTGGCTGTCAGGAATACAGCTTTTTCTGCAAAGAAGGTAAAGGATGACGGAGATATCACACAGGCTGGCATAGCTAGCCATATCTCGGCTGATATATACGGACTTCAGGTGCTTGAGAGCCGTATACAGAACAATAAAAACAATGCAACAAGGTTTATAATTGTGTCGGCTAAAAGGGTATGCCGCAGAGATGCGGACAGGATAAGCATATGTTTTGAGACACCTCACAAGAGTGGTGCATTGTATCATATGCTGGCACACTTTATATACAATGGAATCAATATGTTAAATATCCAGTCTCGTCCGATATCTGATAAGGCATGGGAGTACAGGTTCTTTGTTGATTTTGAGGGGCGTTTTACGGATACAGCGGTGCAGAATGCGTTAAGAGGCATAAGGGAAGAGGCAATTGCCCTTAAGATTCTTGGTACATATTAGATGATAGAAATTTAGATAAAAGTGTTGACAACAGAAATTGTCTGTGCTATATTCTAATAGTTGTATGAAAACAAAGTAGAGTATCCACTCTCACCTAAGCGCAATGGCGCGACTTAGCGTTAATATTTTCAAACATTTGTGTTGAAGATTGTATAGTGGATAGTCTGCCTATCCACTATTTTTTATGGAGGTACAAGACCATTAGCGAATTAATGATTAATGAACAGATCAGAGACAGAGAAGTTCGACTGATTGGAGCGGATGGAGAACAGTTAGGAATTGTTTCTTCAAGAGAAGCTCAAAAGATTGCAGACGAGGCAGGACTTGATTTAGTAAAGATAGCACCAAATGCAAAGCCACCTGTATGTAAGGTGATTGATTATGGTAAGTATCGTTATGAGCAGGCCCGTAAGGAAAAGGATGCAAAGAAAAAGCAGAAGACCGTTGAATTGAAAGAGATTCGTCTCTCACCTAACATTGAGGCTAACGACTTGAATACCAAGATGAATGCTGCAAAGAAATTTCTTGCAAAAGGAAATAAGGTAAAGATCACACTCAGATTCAGAGGACGTGAGATGGCTCATATGAATGCAAGCAAACATATCCTTGATGATATAGCGGAGAATCTTTCAGATGTAGCGGTAGTGGAGAAAGCACCAAAGGTTGAAGGAAGAAGCATCGGTATGGTGCTGGCAGAAAAGAGATAACAATTTAAGGAGGAACACACAATGCCAAAAATGAAAACAAGCAGAGCAGCTGCAAAACGTTTCAAAGTTACAGGAACAGGAAAGTTAAAAAGAAATAAAGCCTACAAGAGACATATCTTAACTAAGAAAACAACAAAGACAAAGAGAAATCTCAGAAAAGCAACAATGACAGATGAGACAAATGTTAAGAATATGAAGAAGATTTTACCATATTTATAAGAATTGGTTAAGGAGGAATAGAACATGGCAAGAATTAAAGGCGGCTTAAACGCTAAAAAGAAACATAATAGAACATTAAAATTAGCTAAAGGTTACAGAGGAGCACGCTCCAAACAGTATAGAGTAGCAAAACAGTCTGTCATGAGAGCCTTAACAAGTTCTTATGCAGGCAGAAAAGAGAAGAAGAGACAGTTCCGTCAGTTATGGATCGCACGTATCAACGCAGCTGCAAGAATGAATGGTATTTCTTACAGCCAGATGATGCACGGATTAAAGGTAGCTGGTGTGGACATCAACCGCAAGATGTTAGCAGAGATGGCTGTAAACGACGCACAGGGATTTGCAGCACTGGCAGAGCTGGCTAAGAGCAAGGTAGCTTAAGGAACAGCAGACAGAACCTATCTCGTATGTGGGACAACCCATATGAGATAGGTTTTTTTATGTAACAGGAAAGCAGGATTTTTTGGTATCGGTATTATACAGCATCTGAATTTTGTATGTTCCAATTTACAGCAATATACGGTATAATATTAGCGATTTTTGAACGCAAAGGGAACTACGAAAGGGAAACGGGAATATTTATATGAAGAATATATGGCGTATTTTTGCAAAAGACATTAAGGGACTGGTGAAGAATCCATTCGCAATGATTATTGCGCTGGGACTCTGTGTCATTCCATCGCTGTATGCATGGTTTAACATCTATTCAAACTGGGATCCTTATGCGAATACTTCCAATATCAAGATTGCGGTCGTGTCGGAGGATAAAGGATACACCCTTTCGGATGGAACGACAGAGAACATGGGCAATGAAGTTGTGGAGGAACTGAAGGAGAATACCAAGATCGGATGGGTGTTCCTTGAGGATTCGGATGCCGCACTTGAAGGTGTCAGGAACGGAGATTACTACGCGGCTGTCATCATCAGCGATAGCTTTACATACAGTATGTATAATGTGTTCAAGGAGAACTTTAAGAATCCGACGATCACATATTATGAGAATGAAAAACGGAATGCGGTTGCAACCAAGATTACGGATACCGCTGTATCGACGGTAAAGCAGAGCATCAACGAGAAGTTTATCGAGGTGGTTGCAAGTACCATTTTTACACAGACGAACGAACTGTCCTCTGAGATGGAGAATCAGGATGTGTTCAGCGAATTTGAGGGCAAACTGACCAACCTGAACAACAATCTGATCGGTTACAGTGATATGATTGATGAGTTTATTTCGGCGAATGCAGTGCTGGAGGCAGAGATCAAAACCGCAGACGGAGAACTGCCGAAGCTCAGCAGCCAGATTCAGAATGGCGAGAAGAGTTTCCAGAATTCGCAGAGCAATCTGAATTCCACGAAAACTTCACTGGAGAA